>VOFG01003537.1_pt1 | contig 30360 bp, 35 predicted proteins | sample 5384171 | NCBI WGS metagenome assembly VOFG01 (sample SAMN12384726, study PRJNA508395) | human gut metagenome | isolation source: healthy gut F | host: Homo sapiens
GGCTGTCGGCCAAATTCCTTTGCTTTCCGGTTTTTCTGCATTCCGATGTTTTGCCAGTTCTTAACCGGTTTCGGCGGTCATTTCACGGTCAGTGCCGCCTGCTTGTGCAGCAGCTGCACAAAGGTCTGCTCTTCCGGGCGCAGGGTCCCCCTGTCCGGATAGACCAGAACATCCTTCATGCGCTGGCGCTGGGCCGGACACTTTCCTGAGCACCAGATGATACTGCTCCAGCGCCCGCCGGGGCATGGGCGACGCCCACATATAGGCATTGGGCAGGTTCTGCAGGATGGAAAACTGGCTGCACCGCTCGTACACATGGATGCGGCGGTTCGGGTTCGTATGCCAGCGCAGGCCGCTGTCCTCGCCGCCGGGCAGCTGGAAATCACCGTGCAGGACCTCCATATAGCTGTTCAGCTGGGTGATATCGGTCACCTCGCACTTTGCCAGCGGGCCTTCGCGGTTGGTCAGCAGCCGGTATTCAAACTCCATCACCGGCTCCCGGTGCAGGCCGTGACGGTCGCAGTAGCGGCGGTAATAATCTTCGTCCTCCTCCGCGTAGCGCAGCAGGGCCAGATGATAGCCCCGCCGCAGTACATGGTCCAGCGCTTCCATGGAGCCGGATTCCCGGATATGCACCCGCAGCTGCTGGCTGTCTGCCATCTGCTGCAAAAAATCCACCGTCGCGTAGGAAGCGTAGGTGGCGTGGGGCAGCACCACCCGCAGCTCCGCACAGCTGCTCTGCCGGCTGCGGGCGTCCAGATCCAGCCGGTCCACCTCGTCCAGCACCCGCTCTGCCTGCCGGATAAAATGCCGTCCCTGTTCGGTGGGGATCATGCCGGTGGACGAGCGCTCAAAGATGCGGATGCCGTATTCCTCTTCCAGATTCTTGAGCGCCTTGCTCACATTGGGCTGGGCCGCATACAGCTGCTTTGCCGCCGCGCTCACCGAGCCCCACTTGCGGATGGCCACCAGATAACGCAGTTCCGTAATATTCATGTGACTGCCCCCTGTTCCAAAAATCATTCCTATTTTATCAAGCCGGGCGGCCGGCTGTCAAGCCAAATGCGGTTGACGCGCCCCGCGCAGAGCTTTATAATAAAAATGCTGTATTTACAAAAAGGAGTTTAGCTGCTATGGAGACTACCTACCGCGTTCTGCGCATTGACGAACAGATGTACGGCTGTGAGGAGCTGCCCGCCGGTCAGCCGGTGCTGTGCGATGTCACGCTGGCCGATCCCGCCGGGGCCCGGCGCACCCTGCCCTACCCGGACAAAGAGCTCACCCGGCTGGGCATCGACGAGGGCAGCACGGTCGTCCTGACCGCAGACGGAACGCTGAAAAAAGGCATAAACACAGGAGGAACACATGAAAAAGATCAAAACCTCTGCCCTGATCGGTCTGGGCGCACTGGGCATCCTGTTCGGCCGCAAAATGCCCGGCGTGCAGGTGATTGCCGACGAAGCCCGCATTGCCCGCTACGCCGCCCAGCCGGTGGTGTGCAACGGCGAGGAATGCCGGTTTTCTTACGTCACCCCCGCCGAGGGCAAAGCCGGTAGACCTGCTTCTGGTGGCCGTCAAGGCTACGGTGCTGGAACAGGCCATTCAGGACATTGCAAAGTTCGTAGGGCCGGACACCGTCATCCTCAGCGTGCTCAACGGCATCACCAGCGAGGAGCACATCGAAACCGCCTACCCTGGCCGCACCCTGTGGAGCGTGGCCATCGGTATGGATGCCACCCGCAGCGGCCGCACACTGGTGTTCAACCAGGCAGGCAAGATCCAGTTCGGCGAGCGCAGCGGCGAAATGACCGACCGCGTGCAGGCCGTGGCCGACTATCTGGACGCCTGCGGCATCGCCAACGAACCCTGCAGCGACATCCTGTACAAGCAGTGGAACAAGCTGATGGTGAACGACGGTCTGAATCAGGCAGCCGCCGCCTTTGACCAGCCCTACGGCGGCCTGCGCCAGCCCGGCGAAGCACAGGACATGATGCGCGCGGCCATGCAGGAGGTCATCCGGCTGGCGAACCTTGAGGGCGTGCCCCTGCCGCCGGACAACGATGTGCAGTTCATCGACGCCATGATGCCCACCTTTAACCCCGATGGCATGCCCAGCATGCGGCAGGATGTGCTGGCAAAGCGCCCCACCGAGGTGGAGGAGTTTGCCGGTGTGGTGCGCCAGCGGGCCAAGAAGTACGGAATGCCCACCCCTGCCAACGACTTTTTTCTACACCCGCATCCGCGAGATCGAGGCGGGATACGACCAGTAAGGAGCCACCCATGCATACGCTTTATTTCACCCGCCACGGAGAGACCGTCTGGAACGTTGAAAACAAGATCTGCGGCATGACCGACAGCCCCCTCACCGAGCGGGGCCGCCAGCAGGCCCGGGAGCTGGGCGAAGCCGTCAAGGCCAGCGGGGTGCACATCGATGAGATCCTGTACTCTCCCCTGTCCCGCGCCGCCGACACCGCCATGGCCATTGCCGAGGCCACAGGTCTGCCCGCCCGGTGTGAGCCGCGCCTGCGGGAGCAGTGCTTCGGCAAGTACGAGGGCACGCCCCGCAACGGCGCAAAATTTCACCTCTCCAAGACTTACTTTGCTGACCGCTACGACGGCGGCGAGAGTATGCTGCAACTGGCCCAGCGCATCTATAACCTGCTGGACGAGCTGAAGGCCGACACCGACAAGACCTATCTTCTGGTGGCCCACAACGGCATCGCCCGGGTGGTGCAGTCCTATTTCTACGACATGACCAACGAGGAATACGCAGCTGCGGGCATCAGAAACTGCGAACTGGTGGAATATCATTTTGAGTGATGTTCGCAAAACGATTTAAAATGCCCTCCGCTTCGCTCTGGGCATCTTTAGCGGAACGATTATTTTTATAGAAAGAAAGCCGGAAAATCTGCGGATTTTCCGGCTTTCGCTTTTCACTGGGAGAGGACTGGGCGGCAAAGTTACTGGCTCGAGTACAAAAGCTTACAAGCGCGCCTGCTCCCCCTGCGGGGAGCTGCCGCAGCAGCGGCTGAGGGGCCTTGAAATGGCCCGGCGGAACACAAAAATCCTTTAGCGGAGCGGCTTGGATTTTTGTATGGAGCCCAACTTCTTTGGGGTTACTAGGGGCGAGTAGCCCCTAGTTTGCAACGGCGACGACCGCGGCCAGCGGCCGAAACAGGGAGGAGCTGTTGGGGCAGCGGCCTGCAGAATGCGAGTGCCGTCCAAGGCATTTCGAAGCAGACGCAGGGAGCCGCAACCCGCCGCCTCCCCGCCTCCCTTGCCGCCTGAACGCGCAAAGTGAGAGGCAAACCGGTTTGGGGTGCCCTGCGGGCACCGCCGTCCTTTCTGGTTCTCTTTTGGCACGCAAAAGAGAACATACCCGGCGGCGATGCCTTTTGCAAAAGGCATAAAACTTTAAACACGCGACTACGCTCTGTGCGGGAAGCATCCCCGTCATAAAAATCAGCCTTTATACAGCCCAAACATCTTGAGCAGCTTCTGCCAGAAGGTCAGGGTCACAGCCGCCGGTTCCGGCTGGGCTGCCGGGGCCGGGGCCGTGATGGCAGTGGTCTGCAAAGCAAACTGCACCGCGCTCACCTCGGTGTTCTCTGCCGAGGTGAAGCTCTGCACCTCCCCGCCGCCGGAAAGACTGTTCAGCAGGCCGTCCAGCTGGGCGCCCATGTCGATGTCGGAAACGCTGCTGCCCAGCTCGCCGGTGCCGCCGGTCAGCTGCTGAGATGCTCCCTCAGCCAGCTGCGCAACGCCCGCTTTCAGCTGGGCTACACCGTCGGTGTAGGCGTTCAGGCCGTCGTCCAGCTGGACATACTGGGCGGCAAGCTGGTTCACGCCGTCGGTGAGCACCGAGAGATTGCCCAGCATCCCGGTCAGCACACCGGCCAGCTGCCGCACCCCCGCGTCAAACTCGCCGTAGCTGCCGTTCAGGGTGCTGCTGCCCTCGTGCAGCTGGGCGATGCCGCCGTTCACGGTGTCCAGATAGGTCTGCATGGCGTCGATGTTGGCCGTAGACCCCTGCAAAAGCAGGATCACATCCTTGAGCTGCGGCATCATCCACACCATGCCCTGCAGCTGCTGGATGGCCTTGGCGTTGCCCTCCTTTACTACGTCAAGGTCAAGGCCGTTCTCTTTCAGGATGGCCTTGTAGGCTTCAAAGCTCACCTGCTGCTCCAGCTGTGCCGCGCCCTCATCCAGCCGGGCAATGCCGTCCCGGATCTGGGTGGAGGCATCCAGCAGGGTGTTCAGCTCGTCGGTGGAGGCCGAGATGCCGTTCAGCGCGGTCTGCATCTGGGTCAGGGCGGCACGCACCCGGGCTGAGCCGCCGGTCAGAGCGGCAGAATTGCCGTTCAGGGTGTCGATGCCCGCCTGCACCTGCGCAATGCCGCCTGCCAGCGCGTTGGCACCATCGTCCAGCTGAACGGAGCCGCTCTGCAGCTGTTCCAGCATCCCGGTCAGATCCATATCCCCGAGGTCGAGGGTCAGGTTCAGCCGCACGCCGTTCAGGGAAACGGCGTCCATGGCAAAGTCCGTCACATCGGCGGTGACGGTCACGTCGCTGTCCGCGCCCGGCAGCAGGATGTAGGAAAGCTGCTTTTTGCTGCCCACATTCGCCACCGTAGCGCCCGGCGCGCTGATGTTCCGGGCAAGGCCGGTGTCCAGACTCATGGTCACCTGCAGCGCGTAGTCGTCAAAAAAGCTGCCGGTGCAGTCCGGGTTGCGGCTCACCTGCAGCCGGATGGAAAGGGCACCGCTTTTTGCCGCCCAGCTCGTCGGGGCTGATTTCTGCCCCGTCCAGCGTATAGGTCAGCTTTACCACCCACGGCAGGGCCGTGGCGGCGTCCATGGTGCCCTCATAATAGAGCTTGCCGTCCTCGGTCACATGCACCGTGACCGTATCGCCGCTCTGCTCCACGGCATCGCTCGTGGTCATGTTGCGCACGGCAGTGTAACTGCCGTGGTCCGCGACGGTATCCCCCGCCTGCACGGAAAAGCTGTTCACGGCGTACACGCCGGTCACAGCACCGGAGGCCGTAAGATTTGCATAAATGACCTCTTCCTTGGCAGCGGAGGCTGCTGCAAAAGCCGGCAGACTGCTGCCCGCCAGCAGGCAGCCTGCCAGCGCCAGCGCCGACACCCGGCGCACAAATCGATGTTTCATCTCGGTCAAGCCTCCTTCGGCTGTTTTTCTTTTTTATAATGAGCGCGTCGGCCAGATACAAAAAGCCCGGCAGTGCCGAAAGCACGATGGCCAGCGACACCAGACTGCCCACGCCCAGAAAATTGCCCAGCTGGCCCAGCAGCTGGTTTGTGGAAATGGCTCCCATCAGGAAGCCCACCACCGCCATGGCGCTGCCGGTGGTGCTGACCGAGGTGGTCACGGCGGACACCGTGGCCGCAACGGCTTCTTTGCGGCCCAGCGTCTCGCGGAACTCCTGATAGCGGTCGGAGAAGAGGATGGCGTAATCCACCGTAGCACCCAGCTGCACCGAGCTGATGATGAGATAGGCAATGTAGAACACATACTGGCCCCGGAAGTACGGGATGGCCAGATTGATCCAGATGGCGGTCTCGATGCTGAGCACCAGAATGATGGGCAAAAGCAGCTGGCGCTTCATGAGGAGCAGGATCAGGAACACCGCGCCGATGGCCAGCAGGTTCACCTTGACCATGTCGGCCGTGATGGTGTCCATCAGGTCATAGGTGCTCACGCCCTGACCGGCCAGATAATAATTGTCCGGGTAATATTGCTGCACCGTGGCGCGCACCCGCTCCACCAGCGCAAAGGCCCCATCGCCCTCGGTGTCGGCGTCCACCGTAAGTACCATGCGGGTGTAGCCGCCGGAGACCAGCAGCCCCAGCGTATCCCCGGGCACGAACTCCGGCGGGATGGACGCGCCTGCGTTGTCCACATAGGAAAGGCTGCCGGTCACCTCCGGGATGGCGTGCAGTGCATCCGAAAGCTTTTGCTGCGTGGCGGTGTCGCCCTCTGGCACCAGTACAACGTAGGTGTCGCTGCGGCCAAAGGTCTCCTCGATGGCGGCGGTGTCCGCACCCAGACGGGTGTTCTCGCCAAACATGTGGGCGGCACCGTAGTAATACTGGTTCGAGTTGGAGGCCAGATAGCTGGGCACCATCAGAATGACCAGCACCAGCGCCATGGGCAGCATGATGCGGGCCACAAAGCGGCCAAACTTGTCAAAGCTGGGCAGCAGGGGCCTGTGGTGGGTCTTATCCATCCATTGATACGCACGCCAGCGTGAGCGCAGGCATGAAGGTGAACACGGTGACAAGGCTCAGCACCACGCCCTTTGCCAGCGCAAGGCCCAGATCCGGGCCGATCTGGAACTGCATGAGCACCAGTGCCAGAAAACCGATGACGGTGGTCAGGCCGCTGGACAGGATGGAGCCGGTGGATCTGCACAGGGCATCCACCATGCACTCCTCCGGGCTGGCATCCGGGTTTTCGGCCCGGCACTCCGCAAAGCGGTGGATCAGGAACACCGAGTAGTCCAGCGACACCGCCAGCTGCAGGATGCTGCCCGCCGCATTCGTCACAAACGAGATGGTGCCGAAGATGAGGTTCGTGCCGTTGTTGAGCAGGATGGCCGCGCCAAGGCCCGTCAGAACCAGCAGCGGCTCCGCCCAGGAATCGGTGGTCAGGATCAGGATGAACAGCACATACACCACCGCGATGGCGGCGATCTTTGCCACCTCGGTCACGGTGGAGTTGGTGGCAACGGCAGTGGAGACCGCCGCGCCCTCCAGCGCGTTGCCCTCCCCGATCAGCTCCCGCACGGCAGCCACGGCTTCCAGACGCTTCTCGTCCTCCACCGTCACGGTGAACAGGGCGCAGCCATCCTTATAATAGCTCTCCACCGTGGCGGTGTCCTGCATCTGCAAAGGCACTGTCACATCCAGACTGTCGTCCAGCCATGCAACGGAGGACACTCCGTCGATGGCGGCAAGCTTTTTCCTTGTACTCCAGCGCCTGCGGCACCGTGACATCCCGCACCATGACCCGCATGTTGGGGATGCCGCCGGTGAAAGCACCGTTCATCACCTCGATGGCGGTGGTGGAGGGGGATTCCGGCGGCAGGTAGTCGTTGATATCATAATCCACCTTTACCCGACGCGCAGCGAACATGCTCAGCACAGCCGCCAGTGCAAACACCGCCAGCACCAGCCTGCGGCGGCGCACGATGGCGGTATAAAAACGTTTCATCAAAACAGGAGTTCTCCTTTCCGGATCCATAAAAAACTTTTATCATTTAACAGGTTTGATAAACGTTGGGAAGAGACAGTTTATGAATTTTGGCCCTCGAATGCCGATTTTTTGATTTTTCTGCCTTGACAACAAAAATAAATTCTGATATGCTCTTTTTTGGTTCATCGGAGGACCGTTTCCAACGTAATTTGAAACGGGCCGGATAAGATGCCGTGCAGACAGCGCCCCGCCGGAGGTTTCGTTGCCGTAGCGACGAAGCAGATCGAGGCAGGGCGTGCACTCGCGGACATTTATCCGGCCCGTTTTTTTGCACCTTGTGCAGAAAGGAGGACGCCATGTCCAAGCATCGGATCCAGCTTTCCGACCATTTTACCTATTCCCGCCTTTCGCGGTTCGTACTGCCCTGCATCGGCACCATGCTGTTCACCTCCATCTACGGCATCGTGGACGGCCTGTGTGTCTCCAACTTTGTGGGCAAGACGGCCTTTGCCGCGGTCAACCTCATCATGCCGCTGCCCATGCTGGTGGGCACCGTGGGCTTTATGCTGGGCACCGGCGGCAGCGCCATCGTGGGCATCACGCTGGGCGAAGGAGACCAGAAAAAAAGGCAGACCGCTATTTCAGCCTGTTCCTGCTGGCGGCTCTGGTCTCGGTCAGTGTGCTGGCGGTGCTGGGCATTGTGTTCCTGCGGCCCATTGCCGTGCTGCTGGGCGCAAAGGGGGATGCTTTTGGACTACGCGGTGCGCTATGGACGCATCCTGATGGTGTCCCTGCCCACCTTTGCGCTGCAGAATATGTTCCAGAGCTTTTTCGTCACCGCCGAAAAGCCGTACCTCGGCTTCTGGTTCACCGTGGGCGCGGGCTGCACCAACATGGTGCTGGATGTGCTGATGGTGGGTATCTGGGGCTGGGGCGTAGAGGGTGCCGCCATTGCCACCTTCCTCAGCCAGATCGTGGGCGGCCTGCTGCCGATCTTCTACTTCCTCGACCACAAGAATACCAGCCGCCTGCACCTGTGCCAAGACCAGTTTTTATGGCGGCGTGCTGCTGGATGCCTGCATCAATGGCTCCTCCGAGCTGATGACCAACCTGTCCATGTCGTTGGTCAATATCCTGTACAACTACCAGCTGCTGCGTCTGGCCGGTGAGAATGGCGTGGCCGCCTACGGCGTCATCATGTACGCGGCCTTCCTGTTCGTGGCGGTGTTCGTGGGCTATGCCGTGGGCAGTGCGCCCATCGTCAGCTTCCACTACGGTGCAGGCAACCGTGCCGAGGTGCACAACCTCTACCGGAAAAGCCTGCGGCTCATCGCCGTGGTGGCTGTGACCCTGACGCTGGCTTCCATGTTCATCATCCCCTATGTGGCGCGGATCTTCGTGGGCTACGACCCGGAGCTTGCTGGCCCTGACCAGCCGGGCCTTCCGGCTGTACGCCCTGAGCTTTGTCATCATGGGCTTCAACGTGTACGCGTCCTCCTTCTTCACGGCGCTGGGCGACGGCGTGACCAGCGCACTGATCTCCTTTTTGCGCACGCTGGCGTTTCAGGTGATCGCCATTCTCCTGCTGCCGATGCTGCTGGGCATCGACGGCATCTGGCTGGCTGTCACCGCCGCCGAGCTGGCGGCTCTGGCCGTGAGCGCCGCCATGCTCCTCACCCCATTAAACGTAACCGCAGAAATTCGACAAATAAACGAATTTCTGCGGTTATTTTTGTCTATCATCTCCATTGAAGCCCGCATAAGACCATATTATACTTAATCAAGATAATGTTTTTGGGCTTTGTTCGCAAGGAGGTTTTATATGAAACGCAGAAAATTTCTGGTCTCGTTACTGCTGGCACTGCTTATGCTTCCGTTACATGTATTCGCTGAAGAACCCACCTATGCATTTACCGATGCGGAAGTTCTTGCACGTGGACAGCTGTATTATTCTTCTCTAAACCAGTTTTTCAGCAATGTTGCAAATGATAACGGCAATGCCGCCGAAGTTACCTTGACCGGTGCCATTGGTTTTTGTGACACAGATTACTGGGTTCAAAGCGAGTTTGATGCAAGAGTTGCTCAGGGTACCACATATGGTCCTTGTCTTTATATCGAGTATGTTGTGACCGACCAGAACGGCCACAGTAAAACCGGCTATTCCTATGATTTGCTACCCGTTGGCGGACATTTCAACGAAGGTCTTGCCAAACTCAACTATACAGCTGCTGTTAAAAACTTTTCGGGTGGTTCCGGCATCAGCATTTTAGGAAACGGCTTTATCAAAGACTCTCTCAATTACAAAGTCCGCATTGACCTTTCTGATTATGCCGCCAAAGGGTACTCCACTACTAAAACACAGGTCAACGCTGCCCGTGCGGCAAAAGTGGCTTCTATTGTGGAAACACCTGAGCGCTACTACGCCAACCTTGAAAAAAACTTTTAATGACATTTGATTCCAATACTCAGACAAACGAAGTTATCGTTTGCGTAAAGGGCATCTATACAGATGATGAACTTGCTTCTATCAGCTATACTGATGACAGTAAGATTCAGTACTGGCTGGACTACACTACCGTAAATCTCAACTTGAAACAGGTTCGTGTTAAGAAAGCCTACTCTGTACTTGGCTCTATTACTGTTATCGGCAATGCAAGTGAATATAATAAAATGGCTTTGATTGCAAACGGCAGAGATCCTTCTTACACCGAGATTGCACCCGGTATGTATCGCAATGCGGATGGCTGGACAGTTTTCCGTGTCAATCTGAGCGATTATACCGCCAAAGGCTATGTTTACTGAACTTTAATTTCTTCTAAAAATCCCCTGCTTTCTGCGAAACGGCGAAAAGCAGGGGATTTTTTTGGTGATTCTGGCTCTGCCGCTGCAGGGCAAATCGTGTTAGAATGGACACAGCTTCTTATTCACTGTTTTACGAGGGATCATTATGACATTGTTTTTGACCAGCAGCCCCAGCGGCTGCCCCTTTGAGCCGGGCCCTGCAGTGCCGGTGCTGGACACCCGCAACCACTTTGTGGCAAACCTGCGGGCCGTCTGGCCGGATCACGCCGTGCTGGGCCTTGCCATTGCGGCAGACCCCCACGCCTACGCGCAGAACGACGAGATGTGCCGGGTGTTTGCCCAGAGCTTTGCGAATGCCCACCTGCCCCTGACGGCGCTCATTCCCTGCGACGCCCGCAACGCCGAGGAGATTGGTTCTCTTCTGTCCCAGAGCGGCTTTGTGATGCTGTGCGGCGGGCATGTGCCCACCCAGAACCACTTTTTTGCTCAGCTGGGCCTGCCGGGGCTTTTCCACGGCTACCACGGCATCGTGATGGGCGTGAGTGCCGGCAGCATGAACGCCGCCCACATCGTGTACGCCGCACCCGAGGAACCGGGCGAAGCCGCCGACCCCATTACTCCCGCTGGCTGAACGGCTTCGGCCTGACCGAGACCCGCATCCTGCCCCACTACCAGTTCATCCGGGAGCACATCCTGGACGGACAGCGGATGGAGGACATTGCCCTGGCCGACAGCAAAAAGCGGCATTTTCTCGCTTTGCCGGACGGCTCGTATATCCTGTGCGCCGACGGCAGCGAGGCGCTGTACGGCAAAGCCTGGTACTTTGCGGACGGGATGATGGAAGAGATCAACGAAGATGAAGATGTGCTGCCCTTGCACACAGCGAGGGCGACGGAACCGCCGCCGGATAGCAAAGCCACACACATCACAAGAAATAAACCAAGCCCACACAGCCCTCGCATGCTTCGGTTTGTCAAGGGTTCGCTGCGCCAGCTAAGTGGTTCTTTGGATTTAGCTCAGGCTCAAGAGGAAATTACGTCCAAAAACAAATATCCATGCTTACTGTGAGCGTTCGGAGTCCATTACAGCTTTCACTCTAGCGTAGTAGATTCGTAAGAACTTGTTGGCCGAAGCCATCATGTAAACTTTGTAGGGCTTTCCCTCTGAGCGCTTTTTGTTCATGAACTGAAAAACAGGTTCATCCTGTGGCTGTGTTTGCAAAATAACAGTCATAATCAGAAAAAGTGTTCTTCGCAAAACTGCTGAACCAACTTTGCTGATTCCTTTATCATTCCCAACGACCTTGCCAGAGTCGTTTGGCTGCGGCTCAATTCCCGCAAAAGCAATGAGAGATTTCTTGGAGGAAAAGCGGCGGACATCCCCGATTTCGGCCATCAGCTGAGGGCCGAGAGAAGGGCCGACGCCGTACATTTCCATCACGGTGTCAAATTCAGGAAGCTGCTGAGAGAGTCGAAGCATTTCCTGCCGGAATGCAGCAACTGACTGAGATACGGCTTTCAATTGAGCGACCTGTTGCTGGATAAGGAGTTTTGAGGTGGGCGATTTCGGAAGAGAAGCGGAATTAACGGCACAGGCATAGATCTCGTCCGATTTTGAGCGAGTGAAGTAATATCCGTGTTTTTGACACCACTTTAGATATTTCTTTGAAAAAGCATCTGGAGAAAGACTAGAAACACACTCGCTGTGCCAGAAGTCCCCAATAAAATCGACCCATTTCTCACATCCATTGTTCTTCGCAGGGCTAGTAAACAACTTATTGGCATCTGGCAAGGTCAGGCCAAGAGATGAAATCAGATTATTCTTCAGCATAGTACGAATCGCTACGGCTTGCTGGTACTGGCGATAACAATTCTTCAAAGCCAGCCGGGTATCATCTTCTGGAAGGTATTGCCGCAGCCGTGTCCACTTGTCGAGCGTATAGTTGGCGATTTTAACAGCGTCTTTCCTATCCGTCTTGACACGTCTTAAACTGTTGTTGTCGTAGTCGTGAATTAGAACAGGGTTGACTACGGAAACAAATAAGCCCGCATCGTGTAAAACGAAAGCAACCGGTTTGTGGTAATTCCCGGTGGCTTCCAGAACAACGCGGGTCTCTCCGTCCAGAGCTTTGAGCTTCTCCGCCAGATCGTGCAGGTTCTGGGCGGTATGTAAAACTTCAAAAGGTTCGAGTACCACTTCTCCGAAGGGGCGCATAACACAAACCATGCTCTTCCCTTTGGAAACGTCAATGCCTACTGCGTTCATGATCTTTCCTCCATTTTTTGTATTTGCAACCGGAATCCATCTTTACTCGTTGCCGATTCAATCTATTGGGTGACACGAACGCTCCGCTTGGCGGTGGCTCAACCTGCTTAAAACGAATGCTACAACAAGAGAGATGGCGAACTGTCTTTGTTGCGGGCGTAACTGCCCAGGGCGCCGATTACTCTCTTATGCGATCCTTGCAGTCCCGCTGGGCCTGTTCCAGACGGGCGGCATAGCGTTCCAGATCGATGCGCACAAGGCTCTCGTGCTGGGCGCGGTACTGGTCCAGCCCTGCAAGGCCCAGCGGATAATCGCACACATAGTGCTCGTTGTAGGCCTTCTGGGCCGGTTCCAGCGTGCCGGTCAGATAGACGGCCAGCGCATCGTCCAGCTTGGCCTGCGCCTTTTCCGCAGCCTGTGCGGCGGCGCGGGGCTTATCTGCCGGGGCCAGCGCCAGCATCCGGGTGCGGGCCAGCGGCTCCACCAGCGGGTGCGCCGCAAAGAAGCTCCGGGCAGCATCGGCGCTCTGCTGGGCCATTTCCCCTGCCTTTTTCTGCTCCGCTTCGCAGGAGACGATCTGCTTTTTCGCACACACGGATGTCGCCGCCCGCCTGCTCCACGGCGGCGCGGGCAGTCTCCCACGCGGCTTCGCGGGCTTCTTCCTCCTTGTAAAGCTGCTGCAGCAGCGGGTTCTCGCGGCACTCGGTGAGCTTGGCTTCCTGTTCAGTCACAGCATTCTGTGCAGCAGTCAGGGCGGCGCGGGCGTCCCACAAAGCAGCCAACTCCTCCAGCGCCGTGCCCCGCAGCAGGGTCTGGTACTGGTTATAGGCGGCTTTCAGGTTCTGTTCTGTCTGGGCGGCAGCACGGGCGCTTTCTCCCAGAGCTTCCAGCTCGGCCGCCAGCGCACCGGCACGGGCGCGGCGGGCGTCCAGACCGATGTACCGCTGGGGAGTGCGCAGCCGTTCCAGCCGGAAGGGGTGGTGGCGCAGAAGGTCGCGGGTGGCGCTGTCCGGATGCTGTTCCAGCGTATCGGGGTGTCGCAGCAGACGATGCGGCCCAGAATGGTCTGGGCATACTGTGCAGCCAGCGGGTTTTCGCTGCTCACCTGCGCGGCAAGGCTGTCCGGGCCGTATTTGTCGGCGCGGCGGTTGGCCTTGCGGATGCCCGGGGTGTCCAGCAGGCTGATGGGCCCGACTTTGTCCTTCAGGGCCACAAAGGCGCTCTTGGCGGCTTCGTAGTGAGCGGGCGGCACAAGGATGTCAAAGCGGCGGTCCCCAAGGCAGGCCTCCACGCAGTCCTGCCAGCTCTCGTCCTCCACGTTCAACAGTTCACAGAAAATCTTCGCGTCCGGCTGCATGCCCCGGCTCTTCAGTTCGGCGTTGACCGCATCCCGCACCCGGGTGGCGGCATCGTCGTGGGGGTAGACCCACTTGCCGCCGGACACGGCGTCCAGCTCCGCACGCTTGCCGGTCTGCTCCCGGTGCAGGACGGCGGTATTCTGGCGGGCGGCAAAATAGGCTTCTTCCAGCGGCTTTTCCTGCGCGGAGAGCCACGCCGTCAGCTGCGGCAGCTCCTCGGCGGTGAGCGCTTCGGCCCGGATGCCGGACGCAAAACCGCTGCGGCGCAGCACCGCCAGCAGGCTCTGGGTGCGGGCAAGGGCGCTCTCTGCCTTTTCGGCTTTGCGTGCAGCGGTCCAGCGCCGTTTTGCGGCGGAAAGCTCCTCGGTCAGGGCGTCCAGTGCCCGGCCCTCGCCGCTGGCGCTGGCGGCACCGTGGGCGGAAAGATAGGCCCGGCGGGCTTCCGCTTCGGCATTTTTGGCGTCCGCATAGCGGGCGTTCAGCTGTTCCAGCTGGCGGCGTCCCGCATCCAGATGCTCCTGCCAGACCGTCTGTTCACCGCCGTCGGCAGCGGCGCGGGCCAGCAGCGCCGCGCCCCGGTTCACAAGGGTCTGGGTCTGCTTTTCGGCAGCTTCGCGGCCAAAATCCACGATCTCTTCCAGCGCGTTGGCTCGGGTCTGGGCCTCGGCCAGCACGGCGTGCAGATTTTCCAGTTCCAGCCGGTCGCCCTGCAGCGCGTCCAGATCCAACTCCGGCTGGGGCAGGATGTACTGGTACAAAAACTCCCGGAAGTTTGGGATCTCGTCCATGCTGGTGCCCATCTGGAACACCTCGTTGAACTTTTTTGCCCAGCGGGCTGGACGCCCGCCCGATGCCCAGCGCCCGGCAGATGCGGTCCCGCGCCTCGCTGGGGCTGCGGGTGTAGGAAAGGCGTCCTGTTTCGGGCTTGAAGTTCTCTTTCGAGCTGGGCGCACCGGTGCGGGGGTCGATGAAGGGCAGCTGCTCGAGGGTGCAGCCGTCCTCGGAGATATACCAGGTCTGGTCGCCGGGGTGCAGCTCCTGCATGGGGCCCTCGGACTCCACCCGCACCGCAATGACAAAGGGGTGCGCTTGACGCTGTCCCAGAACTCGGCCCCGATGTAGGCCACGGTGCGGCCCGGGCGGCGGTAGGCGTTCTCGCCGCGCTGCTTGGCGTGGACAGAGCCTTGCAGGGTGCGGCCGCTCTTTTTGTTGCCGAGAGCGTTGAAGTTGCGGTTGGTGGTCAGGCAGTAGCGGATGGCATCCAGAATGGTGGTCTTGCCCACGGCATTGACGCCGATCATATAGGTCAGGCGGGCGCAGTCAAAGGTGACGTTTTCAAAGTTGTGCCAGTTGATGAGTTTCAGCCGCTTGAGTTCGATCATTCTTCACCCTCCCCTGCTTCGTCTGCACGTTCGTATAAGCCAAGCTCTGTGCGGGTGCGCCCGCTCTCGGCGGCGGCATCCGCAAGGTCGGCGTCCGGCAGGGCCAGCAGCACAGTGGGAAATACTTCAATGCGGCTGTCCAGCCCGGAAAGCCGCCCCACGGGCCGCGCCAGATTGTACCGGCGCAGGGGTGCGCATGAGGTTTTCCAGCGTTTTCTGGTCCAGACGGCGGGGCAGGTTCATTTTCTGCAGCTCGGTCTGCACCTCTTCCACCGTCACCAGCACTTCGTCTGCATTGACGGCAAGGCTCTCGCGCTTTTGCAGGTACAAAAGGCGCAGCACCAGCAGCAGGATGCTCTCGTATTTCAGCAGCCGTGCCTGACTGCCCTCGTGGCCGTTGACCAGCGCCGCCGCCTGCAGGGGTGCCGGGTACAGCAGCACCGAGTAACCCAGCGGCGCGAACACGGCACGCACCTCGTCCAGATGGTCCTGCACATAGAGATATTTTGACCGCTGATCCTCCACGCTGCCCAGCAGAAAGCAGTGGTTCAGCAGGTAGTTTGCGGTTTCTTCCAGCATGTTAATGGTTGCCATTTTCTTCCTCCCTGCGGCGGGTGAGGACAAAGTCCTCAAAGCGGAAGCCGCCGCGCTCCACCCAATTGCCGGTGAGCTGAATGTCGTAGTCCCGGTGCGGCGACTGCGAGTAGGTGTGCAGGCCGATGATGCGGGCAAAATCGCCCGGGTATTCCTCTGCCAGCGCCGATGCGTTCACCTGCGGGCGGGCGGCAAGGGCCTGCCGGGCCAGCAGGGCCACGTTCTCCTCGGTGACGGCAAGGCGGGCGTAGTCCAGCAGCAGCTGCTGTTCTCTGCGCAGCTGCTCCGGGTCAAAGGCTTCGGTGCGCACGGGGGCCAGCGGCTCGGCGGTGCGCTGAGCGGCGGGCGGGTAGAGGAATTTCTCCCCGAACACTGCCGCCGGGTACAGGTGCAGCCGCTTTGCCACCGGGCCGTCGTCCGGCTCAAACAGCTGCTCCGGGGTGCGGATGTCCTCGGCGTAGCGGCGCAGCAGGGCGGTGACGCTGCCCTGCGACGAGCGGTCGCTCAGCAGCAGAAACTGTGCCCGCTGCACGGCCCGCTTGCGGTAGCGGATGTGGCTGGCATCGATCTGGCGCATGAGCAGGCTCATCTCTTCCAGCGCGTCCCGCTGCTTCTGCAGCAGGGCCTTTACCCGGGGCGCAGCCTCGTTCGGGGCGCAGCGCTCCACCCGGGCATAGTCCAGCGCCAGCCGGGGCAGCTGGTTTTCCTCGCAGTCGTCCAGCTCCTCTTCCAGATAGGCGCGGTAGTTGAACAGGTTGTCGCTGGTCTTGAAGCGGTGGTAGGCCGCCGCCACCACCTTTTCTTCGTACTGGTCGAAAAGCTCCAAGACCTCCTGCGGGGTGCGGTTGCGGGTGAGGCGGTCGATGTAGTGGCCGATGGAGGCGTTGAGCGCGCGGAGAGAGCGGTTCAGGGCGTCAAGGTCGGAATCCACTTCCCGCAGAACGTTCTCATAGGGGCTTTTTTCCTGCCCGATGCCGCCCAGCAGCTGCCACGCCTTGTACAGTTTGCCGGTGTAGGTGACTACGCGGGGGTTCAGGATCTCTTCCAGCGCTTCCAGCAGCGGGGCCACCTCCGGCACAAAGGCAAGGGACGCTTCACCCTCATAGCTGCCGGGGTCTCTTCCAGCCAGCCGGTGCGGCGCAGCCGCAGCAGAAAGCCCACCGCCAGCGTGTGGGGGTCGCGGGTGGGCTGCTCGTCCTCATCGCCCGCACCGTCCGCGTCCAGCGCAAGGGGCTTTGCCAGCGCGGCAAAGTAATCTTCGGCACGGCTCACCGCCTCTGCCCGGGAGATGCTGTAATCCGCCGTATGGCGGCATTCCTCCCAGAGCAGAAGCAGCAGTTCGGCATAAAACGCCCGGTGCGGCCCCGCCAGCGGGCGGAACAGCCGCGGGGACACCAGTTCAAACAGCTGCATGGAAACGTCCTTTCTGTCTTGGTTCGATACCTTTTTATTGTACCACAGCAGGCGGAGTTTGTCACAAAAGGCGAAAAAAAGCCCCGGAGGGCGGGTGCTCTCCGGGGCGGGATGTGATTCAATTACTGTGCAGATCAGCCTTCCACTCTAAAGCCGATAGCAACATAGGTCTTGACGTTGATGGTCTTTGCGCCCACGAACAGCGCGGTAAACTTGGCTGTATTACCAACTTGCCCTCTCTTCATCTGAGCAAGGTTCAAAAAGGCATCAATGCTCTTCTGGTTCGGCGTGATCGTTTCTGCATTATCCGCCTCATAGGAGGACGTCACATATTTGCCGGTGCTCTGGTTCACGTCGTAACAAATCATTACCCAATTCTGGGTCTTTTCAGTCAGTTTTTCTTCCGCCCAAAGTTCATCCATGCTCAGAGTTTCTTTGCTGGCCATTGCTTCAATATGCTTGACAGCCAAATTCTTAATGGCGTCATCGTTTTTGAACTCCTTACCAAAAGCATCATTCAGTTTTGCCATATAGACCTGCTCGGCCTTGGCTTCAAACTTCGCGGTGGCTGCATCGTTGCCGATACCACCGCACGCGGTGAGCATTGCCAGTGCCATGATGCCGGCCAAAAGCAGGGAGGTCAGTTTTGTAAGCTTCTTCATAGGGTACTTCCTTTCTTTGGCGCCGAATGCGCAACTGCTTTCTTATACTATAAGCATAACAGATATTTTCCGGCGTGCAAGCGTTATTCACGCTGTTTTCAGGGGCATTCACGCAGAGCTGCCAAAGTTTTTTCGCCGTTTTTGTAAAAGGGTGCACAAGGGTTGACCCTCTCCGTCATCGCTGCGCGATGCCACCTCCCGAAAGGGGGAGGTTTTAAGCATCTGACGGTTTGCAGCAAATAAGCTCCCCCTTTCGAGGAACGATTTCCCCGGCTGGGGAAAATGTCGCGCAGCGACAAAGGGAATCTGGCACGGCGTAAGCCGTGACTGAGAGGGTTCACGCAAAAAAAGCCCCGGAGGGCGGGAGCTCTCCGGGGCGGGGCGTCAAATATTATCGGATACTTCTGTTTTACTTCTTCCGTTCCGTCTTCACGGCGATGGCAACATAGACTTTGTCGCCTTTCTTTACAGCACCAACGGCGAGACCGGTCGTGGTCTCCTTGGTGACTCCCATTTTGCCAAAATTGCTCCTGACCTCAGCAATCGCTTTGTCCTTGTTTGCAAGTGTCTCAGCCAGCTCCTTGCTGGTAATACCGTAGGGGACATTTTCGTTTCCCGGCTGTGCAAGAATCGTGAAAGTTGTCCAGGCCGTGATGCCCTCATACTTCTTAGAGGTCATTTTCTGGCCGCTCTTCAGGGCGCCCTCCTCATCCAGGCTGTCAGTCAGAACCTGCTTCGCCTGCTTTTTCAGCTCTGCATTATTCTCATAATCGGCATCGGCGCCCAGCGCAGCATTGTAAATATCCATATACAAAGCTTCTACCTTTTCCGCGTCAATTGTCGGCGTAGACGAACCACCGCCGCAGGCGGTGAGCAGCGCCAGTGCCATGATGCCGGCCAGCAGAACAGCCACAAGACGTTTCATCTTTTTCATGTTAGATTCCTCCATAATAAAATAAACTACAGGCCTTTTCCGCGTCCCAAACGCCCGGACGGCCTATGTTTATTTTACAGCACACACACCCGTGTCAATATGCAGACTGCCTATCGTTTCCAATCATTTTTGAGCCAATACGTCAGTTTGTTGGATACAAAAAGCCCCGGGGAGCAGGGTGCTCCTCGGGGCGGTATTTCAGATGTTATTGAATGATTTTTTCGTTACTGCATCACTTTCGAAAGGTCCATAGTCATAGCGACTGCAACATAGGTCTTATCGCCCTTCGTGACAGCGCCAACAGCCATCTTCGTTGTGCACTTCTTAATCATTGCCATGCTGCTGCCAACCTGACCTCTGAGTTCTGCAATTGCAGCATCCTTTTTGCGCCATTGCCTGAGTCAACTGCTCGCTGGTAAAACCAAGGGGGTGGAACCGTTTGCGTCTGCAGGAAGAATCGTAATGGCGGTCTGAACAAAAGGATTGTCAGATTCCTGAGTAACAGTCATTTTCTTACCGCTCTTCAAAGCGCCGTTATCATCCAGACTGTCTTCCAGAAGCTTTTTGCCTCTGCCTTCAAGGTTGTATCGTTCTGATATTCGGCCTCCAGCATAGCATTATAGACATCCATATAAAATGCTTCTGCTTTTTCTACATCGCTTCCCGGTGCAATCGGGCTTCCGCTACCGCTGCCACCGCACGCGGTGAGCATTGCCAGAACCATCACGCCGGCCAGAAGGGCGGCTGCGAAACGTTTGAACATTTTCATTGTAATGTTCCTCCTGCTTTCAAATTCTGACGGTTTGGGCGACCCCAAATCGCTTTACCCGCCTGAATTTATTTTAGCAATCCCCCCCGCATGTCAACAGGCATATCGCCCAAATTCCGCAGTTCTTTTTGGCAATTGTCCCTAAACGCAAAAAGCCAGCCGGGAGACGCGGGACGGACTCCTTCCGTCAAACCCTGCGGGTTTGCCACCTCCCTCAGTGAGGGAGGCTCTGGCGAAACCGGAAGCTTTGCACTTGCGCCGGAAGCTTTGCCGCCGCGAAAGGCTCCCTCTTTGAGGGGGCTGTCGCCGCAGGCGACTGGGGAGTTTGCTCCAAACGCAAAAAAAGCCCCGGAGGGCGGCCTTGCAGCCACGCTCCGGGGAAAAAAGGTGAGGAGTTTTTTACTTTTTGGGGTTGGGTTTCCTGATCTGGAATGCCACTGCGATGTAGCTGTGAGTTCCATCCGTCCGGACAACAACGCCAAGTTTCGTCCAGCTTCCATCGCCCTTCACATCAACTTTTGTGCCGGAGATTTTCTTGCCGACTTTTTCCTGGATCTCATTCAGGATCGTGTTCTCAATATAGCCATACTTATAGCTTCCGGTCACCGTGATGGTCAGGTATTCCTGATCCTCGCCATCCACATGGACTTCGCCGACCAGCTTTGCGCCAAAGATCTCAACGCTGGAGTTCAGGTCCTTCTGCAGATGCCCATCCGCAACAGCCTGCAGGCTCTTATCGTTTTCTGTCACGTTGCTTGCCTGTGCCATGCCCTTGAACTTGCCAAAGGCTCTATCTTCTTCGTCCTTGTCTCTGTGACCAAAGCTGCTGCCGCCACCGCCGCTGCAGGCGGTGAACAGGAGCATGGTCAGCGCACCTGCCAGAAGCAGGGCAACGATCTTGGAAAGCTTCTTCATAGGGTATCCCTCCAGTCTGATGATTTTGTGGATATGTTTCGCAGTTCAGAAGGCAGTTCCCCTTTCGGGGTGCTCCTCTTGCCTTGATTATATCCAACTGGAGTCGGAATTGTCAATGGGGAAGTTTCCCAAAAACAGGAAGGCTTCTTCGTGAAAAAGGATCGCCAAAGATGAGGGGCATCCCGTTGAAGGTGTTGTTTTTTGCCCCTCGATGAGCCGCTGCCCCTCGGGAGGGGGGCGGCAAAGCTGTAATCCCCGATCACATCCCCCGCAAGGCAGGTGGGCCCGCCCAGACGGACGGTGCAGGGCTTTTCCCGGGGTCCCCGGCGTCCAGCAGCGGCGGGCGGTAGGGCATCTCGATCACATCCGGCGTGTGGCAGGCCGCAGACAGGTCCAGAATGGCAAGGCTCGTCTCGCCATTTTGCAAAGTATCCAGCACAGTAGTGACGAGATACCCCGCGTTCAGCGCCCATGCCTCGCCCGGTTCCAGATACACCTGAACGCCGTACTTTTTTGCCTGTTTCGGGATGCACTGTTCCAGCGTGGCAAGGCGGTAGCCGGGGCGAGTGATATGGTGCCCGCCGCCGAAAGTTGAGCCACTTCATCCGGGGCAGAAGCCCCCCGAACTTTGCTTCCACCGCCGCCAGCGTCAGGGCCAGTGCATCGGCGTTCTGCTCGCACAGGGTGTGGAAGTGCAGGCCGTCCAGTAATTCGGGCAGGGCCGGGTGCTGCGTGCACGGCGGCATCCCACTGGGCGCGGGTGGTGCCAAGGCGGCTGCCCGGGGCGCAGGGGTCGTAAATTTCATGGCCTTCCTGCGTGGAGCACTCCGGGTTGATGCGCAGGCCCACGCTTTTGCCCGCCGCCTTTGCCGCCGGGCCGAACTTTGCCAGCTGGCTGGGCGAGTTGAACACGATGTGGTCGGCGTACTGCAGCAGTTCCTCAAACTCATCTGCCCGGTAGGCGGCGCAGAACACATGGTTCTCCTTCTCCGGCAGCTCTTCCTTTGCCCAAGGCGGCTCTCGTACAGGCCGCTGGCCTCGGTACCTGCCAGATAAGGTGCCAGCACCGGGTAGACATTGAAGTTGGAAAAAGCCTTCTGCGCCAGCAGAATTTTGCAGCCGGTGCGCTGCTGCACCCCCAGCAGAATTTCGCCGTTGCGGCGCAGCTGGGCTTCGTCCAGCAGATAGCAGGGCGTGGGCAGAGAGGCCAGCGCTTCCCAAGAAAGGTTTGCAAGGCCCGCAAAGGGCGGGCGGGTATCGTCCAGCCGCATCAGTCCACCAGCGCCGGGCTGTGGCTCTCGGGAGCGGGGCAGGCCGTACTTGTCCAGAGCGTCCAGATACGGGTCCGGATCAAACTCTTCCACAGTGTGCACGCCCTTGGTGGTCCACTTGCCGGTGAGCAGCATCAGTGCGCCGCACATGGCCGGCACGCCGGTGGTGTAGCTGATGGCCTGACTGCCGACCTCCTTGTAGCACTCCTGATGGTCGCAGACGTTGTAGATGTAGTAGGTCTTTTCCTTGCCGTCCTTTTTGCCGGTGAAGATGCAGCCGATGTTGGTCTTGCCCTTGGTGCGGGGGCCAAGGCTGGCGGGGTCCGGCAGCAGAGCCTTGAGGAACTGGATGGGCACGATCTCCTGCCCGTTGAAGTTGACCGGGGTGGTGGACAGCATGCCCACATCCTCCAGACAGCGCATATGATCCAGATAGCTCTGACCAAAGGTCATGAAGAAGCGGATGCGCTTTGCCTCCGGGATGTTCTTTGCCAGAGACTCGATCTCCTCGTGGTGCAGCAGGTACATATCCTTGTCGCCCACCTGATCGAAGTTGTACTCCCGCTTGATGCTCATAGCCGGGATCTCCACCCAGTGGCCGTTCTCCCAGTAGCTGCCGGGGGCAGAAACCTCGCGCAGATTGATTTCCGGATTGAAGTTTGTCGCAAACGCATAACCGTGATCGCCGCCGTTGCAGTCCAGAATATCGATGGTGTCGATGGTGTCGAACTCGTGCTTTTTGGCGTAGGCGCAGTAAGCCTGGGTCACGCCCGGGTCGAAGCCGCTGCCCAGCAGGGCGGTGAGGCCGGCTTCCTCAAACTTCTTTGCGTAGGCCCACTGCCAGCTGTAGTCGAAGTAGGCGGAGAAGCCTGCTTCCTTGCAGCGCTTCTCATAGATGGCACGCCACTCCGGGTCGTCGGTGTTCTCCGGCTCGTAGTTGGCGGTGTCCATGTAGTTGACGCCGCAGGCAAGGCAGGCGTCCATGATGGTCAGATCCTGATAAGGCAGGGCGATGTTCATTACCAGATCGGGCTGGTACGCCTTGATGAGAGCAATGACCTCTTCCACCTTGTCTGCGTCCACCTGTGCGGTGGTGATCTTGGTGGCGGTCTTGGGAGCCAGCTCTGCAGCCAGCTTGTCGCACTTGGACTTGGTACGGCTGGCGATGCAGATGTCGGTGAACACTTCAGGGACCTGGCAGCACTTGTGGATGGCGACGGAGGCCACGCCGCCGCAGCCGATGATCAGAACTTTGCTCATGATTTTTCTCCTTTTTATCTGTAAAATGGTAGTTTCAAATTCGGTCAGACCTGAAAGCCCGGGCCAGCCCTTGTCCAGCGCGATCAGGGTTCACGCAGCACCTTGCAGGCGGTTGCGGTGGAAACGCCGGTGGTGTCCAGCGTGGGGGCAAGCTCGTTCAGGTCTGCGGCTACGATGTTGGCCTTCGACACGGTGCGGATGGCGTCCAGAAGCTGCAAAAAGCTCACGCCGCCGGCCTTCGGGCGTGCCGGTGCCGGGGAAGCAGGAGGGGTCCAGACAGTCGAGGTCGATGGTCAGGTAGACGGGCACCTTGCTCTCGCACAGCTGTTCCGTCAGCTCGGCAAGGCCGGTAAAATCGAACTTGTGCATCTCGGTGTGCTGGGCGGCAAACTCGAACTCTGCCCGGTCGCCGCTGCGGATGCAGAACTGGTGGATATGGCCGTCGCCCACCAGCTCGTGGCAGCGGCGGAGGACACAGGCGTGGCTGAAGGTCGCCCCGAGGTAGTCATCCCGCAGATCGGCGTGGGCATCGAAGTGGACGATGTGCAGGTCGGGGTATTTCTTCACCGCAGCCCGCACCGCGCCCAGCGTGACCAGATGCTCGCCGCCCAGCATCAGCGGGAACTTGCCGTCCTTCAAAATTTCCTCTGCCCGGGCCTCGATATCCGGCCAGCGCGCAGCTCGCTGGAGCCGAAGCACAGTTCCAGGTCACCGCTATCAAACACGTCAAAGTCCGTCAGGTCGGCGTTCTGGTAGGGGCTGTAGGTCTCCAGGCCGTAGCTCTCGTGGCGGATGGCGGCCGGGCCGAACCGCGCGCCGGGACGGTAGCTGGTGGTGGAATCGTAGGGCGCACCGTACAGCACGATGCTGGCGGCGCGGTAGCTGCTGTCACAGCCAATGAAATTTTCAACATTGCGATGCATCAGTGTTCCTCCACTTCGCGCAGCATTTCCTCCAGGAACGCCGGCAGGTAAATGCACCGACATGCAGACGAGTGGTGTAATAGCGGGTGCGCATGTTCAGCGCCTTCCATGCGTCTGCATCCAGATCATCGATGGGATGATACTTTTTGCTGGCAAAGCCGAACAGCAGTACCCAGCCGCAAAGGTGGGAATGTGTGCCTGATACACTCGGCTGATGGGGAAGGTGGACGCAATGCGCTTGTGGCTGCGCTGCATGGCGCTGGCGTCCTCGGCGTAGAAGGGGCTGCCCTGCTGGTTGACCATGATGCCGTCCTCTTTCAGGGCATTGAAGCAGCTGCCGTAGAACTCGCGGGTGAACAGACCCTCAGAGGGGCCGAAGGGGTCGGAGGAGTCCACGATGATCAGGTCGTACTCCTCCTCGCAGCGGCGGATATACTTGAGGGCGTTCTCAAAATAGATGTGCACCCGGCGGTCGTCCATGCGGCAGGCGTTGCCGGGCAGATAGGCACGGCAGGCTTCGATGACCTGCGGGTCCATCTCCACAAGGTCGATGCGCTCCACGCGGTCGTAGCGGGTCAGCTCCCGCACTACACCGCCGTCACCTGCACCGATGACAAGGATGTCTTTTGCCTGCTTGTGCACCGCCATGGGCACATGCACGATCATCTCGTCATAGATGAATTCGTCGCGCTCGGTCAGCATCACATTGCCGTCCAATGTGAGCACCCGGCCAAACTCCGGCGTTTCAAAAATATCGATGCGCTGGTAATCGCTCTGCTTGGAGCAGAGCTGCCGGTTGACCCGGATGCTGTGCTTGACGTCCGGGGTGTGAAATTCCGAAAACCAAAACTCCATCTGCTTTCCCTCCTTATGCCAGAACATTCAGGTGCAGGATGTCCGGGTCTTCCGGGCCGGTCATGCTGCAGCCCTTGGCCTTGGCGTACTCGATGTAGTTCAAAATCTCCTTTGGTGATGCGCTCGCCGGGGGCCAGGATGGGGATGCCCGGGGGGTAGCACATGACGAACTCGCTGCACACCATGCCTTCGGTCTCCCGGAGGGGCAGGCTCTTTTTGGGGGCATAGAAACGCCTCCTGCGGGCTGGCAGCCACCACGGGGTCGATGTATTCCTGGCTCAGCAGGCCGGAGCCGTCGGTCTGGTAGCGGCGCTTGATCTCGGCCAGTGCGCTGACCAGACGCTCCACCTCCTGCGGGCGGTCGCCGATGGAAAGGTAGGCCAGGATGTTGCCGATGTCGCCGAACTCGATCTGGATATCGTACTCGTCGCGCAGAATGTCGTACACCTCGATGCCCGCCAGACCGATATCCAGCGTGTGAACACTCAATTTTGTCGGATCGAAGTCAAAAACGGAGTTGCCGTTGCAAAGCTCCTTGCCGAAGGCATAGTACCCGCCCACGGCGTTGATCTCTTCCCGCGCGTACTCGGCCATGTCCGCCACCTGGTGGAACACCTGCCGTCCCCGCAGGGCCAGATTGCGGCGGGAGATATCCAGACTGGACATCAGCAGATAGCTGCCCGAGGTGGTCTGGGTCAGGTTGATAATCTGGCGCACATAGCCCTGATGGACATTGGGGCCGATGAGCAGCAGGCTGGACTGGTTACAGGCTGCCGCCGCTCTTGTGCATGGACACGGAGGCCATGTCCGCGCCCGCCGCCATGGCAGAGACGGGCAGGCCGCCGCCGAAGTAGAAGTGGGTGCCGTGGGCCTCATCGGCAAGGCAGAGCATACCGGCGTCGTGCGCCATTTTTACGATGGCACGCAGGTCAGAGCAGATGCCGTAGTAGGTGGGGTTATTCACCAGAACAGCCACAGCGTTCGGGTGCTCCCGAATGGCCTTTTCCACCTGTTCCCGCTTCATGCCCAGCGAAATGCCAAGGCGCTTATCCACTTCCGGGTTCACGTACACCGGCACCGCGCCGCACAGCACCAGCGCGTTCAGCACGCTGCGGTGCACGTTGCGGGGCAGAATGATCTCATCGCCCCGCTTACAGGCGGTAAGCACCATGCTCTGCACACTGCTGGTAGTGCCGCCTACCATCAAAAATGCATGGGCAGCGCCAAAGGCGTCTGCGGCCAGCTCCTCTGCTTCCCGGATGACCGATACCGGGTGGCAGAGATTATCCAGCGGCTTCATGCTGTTCACGTCCACGCCCACGCACTGCTGGCCCAGAAAAGGCGGTCAGCTCCGGATTGCCGCGGCCTCGCTTGTGGCCGGGCACATCAAAAGGCACCACCCGCATTTTGCGGAACTGTTCCAACGCCTCGTAAATGGGGCACGGCGCTGGTTCAGCCGGAACCGTGTTCGGTTCTCGTTCATGTTTTCCTCCGTCCCTGGTCCTCTTACCCCATGAACAAACAAAAAAGCGCAAGCCCTGCACGCTGGTGCAGACTTGCGCTTTAAAAAGCAGTTTTTCCCGCTGCGCCGCCAAAACCCCCCCGGAAAACGGAAGCAGTCCATTCGCATGATTCAAAAAAGACGGGATGATGAGAGTCTATATAGCAATTACACTTTTACTACTCTTTATTGACCGTTTCACAAGTCTGCACGGCGTGACTGCGCAATTTCATGGTTGTAAAGGAACCAACTTATAAAATTTGCCACTAGGAATCTACCGGGATACTGCTTTTTGCGTACACGCATAAGTCACGCACTGGCTTTGGAGCCTGGGATTCGAACAACGCGGCCTGCCGCAGGCGAGGCAACAAAAGCCAGTGCAGCAACGACGACCGCGGCCTGCGGCAGAGAGCAAGGAGAGCTGCCCCCGGACGTGCAAAAGGAACAGCGCAGCTTCAGGGCAAATGCCCATCGCTGCGCCGTTCCTTCATTACTGGGTTGTCGGTAACACCGCGCTTTCGCCATCTGGTCAGGCAGAATGCTCCACCCGCATCATTCAGGATTCACGCGATGGAGAAAGCATCAAGTGCCTGTGCTGGAATGCGAATCATCCGGACCAAACGTGGTTTCACGCTTGTGCCTGCAACGATGCCGGTTTCCACGACCCACGCCACAGCCTTTGCGTAGTAGGCATCCGCAGGAACATCCACAAAAGCTGCTCATCGCCTTCGGTTCGGGAGAACCGGCTGCACTCCACAGCAGGAAGATGATCTGTGCACGGGTGCAGGGATCATCCGAGGCAAACGTGGTTCGCTTGTGCCTGCAACGATGCCGGTTTCCACGGCCCACGCCACAGCCTTTGCGTAGTAGGCATCCGCAGGAACATCCACGAAGCTGCTCATCGCCTTCGGTTCAGGAGAACCGGCTGCACAGCAGGAAGATGATCATGCACGGGTTGCAGAAGGGCTGGTCAAGTGCGAGATCTGCGTCTAACGTTGGAGCCGCGCCCGGCTCTGCGGTCTCCGCCTCCAGCACCGTGAAGCTCGTATCTGCCGTGCCATCAATGGCTTTGATGACCAGCGTGTGAGAACCTGCCGGCAGCGTTTTCAGATACTCTGCTCGCAGGTGATCCTGTGCTGCCAGTTCCGCCAGTAGCACCCTGCGCCGATCGCAGTTCCATCACTGTAACACCATCAAACTTTTGCAACGTCAGCACTGGATCGGAACGACAGCCCGGTCAGGCTGCCCTTTCTCCATGTGCTGTTCGCACCCTCCAGAATGAGATAGCTTACTGGAGCAGGGAGCTTTTACCGCAGTCATCGCAGACAAGATCGTGATCCGCTGTCCGTATGGCTGCCATCGCCGCAGTCCTTCCAGACCGGGGTCAGCACGATGTCTCCGGTCAGAACATCGCCCGCCTTCACAGGCGCGCCCGTTTTCTGATCCGTCCAGCCATCAAAGAGGTTGCCTTCCTCCTTTGGCGGCAGCACGGGCAGTTCCGGGACCTTGTGGCTGGCTCCGACGCTCAGCATATCGCCAATATCAGTGCCTTCAAACGAGATGACAAAATGGCCCGCATGTCCGATCACAGGGATCTCTGCCTCGTCCGCATACCCGCAGGTCCAGGCAGGTGCGCTGCTTTCGTTCCGGGTTGTGTATAGGTTGCATCCTTTGTCACGGTCCACGCACCGAACTTGTGTGCGGCGGCCGGTTTCATCGGTGCAGAAGCTGCACTTCAGCCAGTGACCGCCGGCGTCCTTCTGGTACTCATAAATTGACCGAGCGGGCGTTTCGTTGGCACGGTAGCTGTAGCCGCATTCGCGGAGTGTAAACGGTATAGCCGCCGCTGGTGCAGGTGATAGCCGCAACCACGGCAGGCACACAGTGATGGAGTATGGCCTTCCTCGGTGATGACGGGAATCGTTTCTGTTTTTGGAGTAGCCGCAATCACGGTAGTAGGTCAAAACGCCTTCGTCCGTTTTTGTGGGCTGCGTTGTGATCTCTGCACTGCTGAATTACATGGGGTTCCACATTGACTTTGGCTGTGCAGCCATCTCCACTACCAGTACCAATGCTCGTCATCGTCATAGTCCTGTTCTCCCAATGGTGGTGGTGCAGTGTCCGCCCACCGTGCAGTAATGCGTCTTCCACTCGTCGCTTTTCCACGCAGATGCCGTGGCTGCAGCCATAGCTGCTGCTCACGTCCGCGCAGCAGACCACGCACAGCTCGCAGCTGTCGCAGAACGCCTCGCACTGCTCGCAGATGCCGCAGGTCGCACAGGTCTGGGCGCAGTCCCTGCAGAGGGCAGCACAGTCCGTGCACAGCGTTGCACAGTTGCCGCAGTAATGGCAGTCGTCACACATTCCGTTGTCGTCCCTGGCACACTCCGCACAGGTCCCGCAGTTGGGGCAGAAGTCCTCCACGCAGTCCTCGCACCGGGTGCAGTCGGGCACATGACCGCACAGTTTGCACAGTGCTCTTCGCAGTCAGGGCAGATGTCCTTGCAGTTTTCGCAGGTGCCGCAGCCCTGACAGTGCTTGCCGCAGTTCTCGCATTCCCCGCACTCGGGGCAGAGCTCGCCGCCTACGCAGTCCCGGCAGACATCGCAGTTGGGGCACATATCTGTGCAGTCCCGGCAGATCTCTCCGCATTCCTTGCAGATCACCGTGCAGTCACTGCACGTTCCGCAGTCATGGCAGAATTGATCCACGCACTCGTCACAGCGGCCGCAGTCCGGGCAGAGATACTCCGGCAATCCGCACAGGTCAGACACCTCGTGCAGAAGTCGATGCACTCATCGCAGATCGCCATGCACTCTGTGCAAAGGGTGACGCAGTACTTGCACGTGCCGCACGATTCGCAGTAGGTGCCATCGCCGCTGAGGCAGTTGGAGCAGTGGTCGATGTTGGGGCAGATCAATCCACGCAGTCGCCCGCACAGCTCACAGTTGCCGCACCATTCGCTTGCACAGTCAGACACATCGCCGCATTCCTTGCAGATCAGGGTGCACTCGGAGCACATGCCGCAGCTGGTACAGTATCCGTCGGCGCAGTCCGGAGCAATCCACAGTTCGGGCAGATATCATCCCAGCATTTTCCGCAATGTTCACCGCATTCCGGGCGAGACCTTCGTACAATCCGAGCAGCCTTCGTCGCAGATGCCCAGACGGTCGTACAGTTTCCGCAGACATCGCAGTTGTAGCACCAGCCGTAATCTTCCACGCAGGGAAGCACAAGCCACAGAGTTGGCAAAACCGTTCACAGCAGTTCTCACAGCTTATCCCGCAGCCCTCGCAGATCTCGGCGCAGTTTTTTGCAGCCTGCCCCCCCAGTTTCCGCAGATGTTAGCCTCGCCAACACCGCTCAAGCAGTTACCGCAGTGGTTCTCTTCGTAGCAGTCGCGTCCGCTTTCTGCCGAGCAGTGGTCGCCGCCTTCTCCGCAGTCGCAGATGTAATCGTCCGCGATGAAGCTGCCGCAGAACTCCGCAGGTGCTCTCCACATCCCATGCATGCGCCGTGAGCATCAAGCCCTCGTGGTCGTGATCCAGAACGTAGCCAGCGTCAAAAGGGCACTGACAAGGCGTGTTCGTTTGAAATCGTTTCATGGGGTGCTCCTTTCTGTTTTGCAAAGTGTTCCCCGCAGATTTTGCGGGCGAAACCACGTTTTTTGACCCTGCGGGGGTCAGCCAATCTGTGCGGTAGAGGGCAGAATGGTCATTCTGCCGTCCACCGCCGCATCCAGCATCTCGTGCTCCCGGAAATATTCCATCAGGATATCCTGACAGGAGGTCGCCACGCTGCGGGGCTTCTGGAGCTTGCAGATGGTATCGTAGGAGATGTTGAAAAACTCTCGATGTTTTTGAAGTGGTAGTTCTGCAGCCCCACGGTAAACAGGGCATCGTCGCCGATCTCCCTTGCCCCTCCCTGCCGCAGTAGGTAAAAGTAATCAAAGTCGCCCTTGGCGGTCGTAGCGCAGCCGCAGGGTGGAGGGCAGCTGATAGAGGCGCTCGGTGGCCGGTGTAGGCCTCCCTCCCGCAGCATGTAGTGGGCATCTGGCGCAGCTGCTGGCCTGTCACCTTGAACATGGAACTGCGCGCCCGTCATCGTAGGGGAAGCCGCCGATGAGGTCGCCGTAGGTGACAATGGGACCCAGCTTTCGGCCCGGATGCTGCCGGAGCCGATGAGCATAATGATGCCAAGGCTGCGGGTGAAGATGTCCGCAAACAGGTTGCCCAGC
>VOFG01002223.1_pt1 | contig 30258 bp, 36 predicted proteins | sample 5384171 | NCBI WGS metagenome assembly VOFG01 (sample SAMN12384726, study PRJNA508395) | human gut metagenome | isolation source: healthy gut F | host: Homo sapiens
GTTCAGATAACCACCGTTAATTGTGGAAGAGGTCAACAGGCGAATCATCTTATGCAAAAGCAATACCACGATTGACTATATAATTTTCATCTCCCTTCTGCATGTGCCAATACATATCCGCATCAATCAGACGGAAAACAATCGTCTTATCTCCTACCAATGCTTGGTCGTGGCTTTCTGCATAAGAAATGGTCTTTTCATCCTGACGACGGTTAGTGACTTCCCAGAACATGCTGGAAGGTTTCCAGTCCTCATCTATCTTTTCTTTGATTGTCTTAATCCAGTAATCCGGAATATTCATAGCCATGCGGTAGTCGAATCCGTAACCACCATCTTCTACTTTTGCAGCCAACCCCGGCATACCGGACACCTCCTCCGCAATCGTTATTGCTTTTGGATTCACTTGATGAATCACTTCATTAGCCAATGTCAGGTAACAAATCGCATTATCGTCTTGATGTCCGTTGAAGTAATCTCCATAATTACAGAAGCCTCTCCCAAACCGTGACTATAATACAACATGGAAGTGACACCATCAAAACGGAAGCCATCGAATTTATATTCTTCCAACCAGAACTTACAGTTAGACAATAGGAAATGAATCACTTCGTTCTTGCCATAATCGAAACATAATGAATCCCATGCCGGATGCTCACGACGAACACCGGGATAAAAGTATTGATTCGGATCTCCGGCAAAGTTGCCCAATCCTTCTACTTCATTCTTAACTGCATGAGAATGAACAATGTCCATAATCACAGCGATACCCATCTCCATGAGCGGTATCGATCAACTCCTTCAACTCGTCGGGAGTACCGAAACGGGAAGAAGCGGCAAAGAAACTGGATACGTGGTAACCGAAACTTCCATAATAAGGATGTTCCTGAATGGCCATTATCTGAATACAGTTATACCCTTCTTTGGCGATGCGGGGAAGTATTTTTCACGGAATTCATTATAAGAACCTACTTTCTCTTCCCGTTGCGCCATTCCGATGTGACATTCATAAATCAACAGCGGATTCGTGTCGGGCTTAAATGTTTTTTCTTGAATTTATAGGGGTTCTCCGGAGCCCATACCTGCGCACTAAAAATCTTCGTCTGTTCATCCTGAACAACAAGGGTAGCCCAAGCAGGAATACGCTCTCCCTGTCCACCGTCCCAGTATACATTCAGTTTATACAGGTCACCGTGATGAATGGCCCCTTCTGGAAGATTGATTTCCCAAATCCCATTCTTCAGTTTTTTCAGTTTATAGGTAGCCTTTTCTTCCCAGTTGTTGAATGTACCTACCATGTAAATATGACTGGCATTAGGAGCCCATTCACGGAAAGTCCACCCTTTATCGGTGCGATGCAATCCAAAATAAAGATACCCCGATGCAAAATCTGAAAGGGTTTGTTTGCCTTTATTCGTCAATTCAGCTTCCTTGTCTAATACATGCTGATGACGCCCGGTGATAGCACCAGCAAAAGGTTCCAGCCAAGGATCATTTTTGATAAGATTCAGTGTCTTTTTCCATATCTGAATTAAATTAGGATTATGCTTTTACTTTTACAATTACTTTTTTCACTCCGTCGGGGTAATACCAGGAGCGTGTCCGTCTTGCGGGAAGAAGATAGCAAACATTCCCGGTTTCACGGCAATATAAGTTTCAGCTAATCCTTCAAAAGAAAGTGATGTCTTTTTTCCTCGTTATAAGGTGCATCTGCCGGAACACAGTCTTTAGCAGCAGTATACCCCATGATTTCTGTTCCCGACAATGGAATTTGAATATCAATAAATTCGTTATGTGTTTCCAGTTTAGCCTCTTCTTTAGTCTTAGGTTTGGTCTGTGCGATATTCACGAGCAGATCTTTCCCTTTCAGTTCTGTCTTACCAACTTCCATGGCTTGGAGGTCATGAGACTTCAAGAATTCAATAGCCTGTGCAAACAGAGGGTTTAAAGACGCATATTTCCAGATTTTCTAAAGTATCTACTACCATATAAGTTTAAATTTTAAAGTTTATATTCCAGGCATTATTTATTCAAAATCATCAATCGTATAATTTATAAAATCAGCAAACCGCTTGAACTGGCGGAACGCTTTGTCCATCTGTTCCAACATATCCGGCCGGGTAAAGAAGTCATCAGGAACATTATATGAACAAACATACTCTTTACATTTCAAATAATCGACATACTTGAAATCTTTCGGGAAGCCTTTCGGAGCTGTTTTCAGAAAATCCTCCCCTATCACCGGAAAGTATTTCTTAAACTCCGGATCTTCTACAATCGCAACAAATTCTTCGATATTGTCATAAATAGACTGACGCACTGCTTTCAAGATATTGGGAGGCAGACACAAGCTTCCTCCGGCAAGCATCGAACCATCCGGCTGCAAATGGACATAATATCCACAATGGTCGGATTTCTTTCCTTTGGCATTGATATAACCACCGAAATGTATTTTATAAGGTGTTTTATCCGCAGAGAAGCGGGTATCCCGGTAAATACGATAAGTACAGTCTTTGGGCTGAATCCCCGGATAGTTTCATCAAACAGGGAAATACGGGCGATCACTGTTGCCAAAAAGTTGTCGAACTCGGCACGGGCTGTTTCATATTCTGCCTTATGCTCATTAAACCACTCACGATTATTATTCGCGGAAAGATCTTTTAAAAAACTGAAAGATAACGGGTATGTTCATCTTTATCATTTTCTATTATTACTCTACAAACGTACGAATTTTATTTCATATAAACTACAAAAGGGGGCAAAAAAGGACATAAAAAAGCATCGGCCTGGTAAAACCGATGCTCTAACACATTTATCAAAAAAACAGACTCTTCTGTCTCTGACGTACTTTAGCTTTCACAAGTGAAGTACAATCTCTTTAATTAATCTTATATCTAATACTATGAAAAACACATAAATATAACAGTACAAAAGAGACTTTTGTTCAGCAGTTCTCTGTATATTTCAGTTAATTATAGTTTATAGAATTAAATGTTTCTCATTTATAGGCAATATAATGTGTTTCCAGTCAATCATTGCATTGAATAACATGATATGGGAATAGTCTTTCAAACATATTTGCGGAATGTCTTTCTCAACAATGAGCTGCCTGTCCAGAAATTCGCTTCGTTTCGTCCCCGGAGTAACGGATGAGCTGGTGTGAACCAGGTATCTCCGTCATAGAGAGCAACATTAGCTATAGAGGTATCTGTCAGATAGCCATTTCTCACAATTAAAATATCATCCGCCATTCCTTTTTGAGCGTACAAGGCATTCAGTTCTTCCCGATGCGCACTTTTATAAGTATAATCAATGGTATCAGACACAACCAAATGCAAAGAAGATACCTGTCGCATCTGATAGGGCGCATACGTAACTTCTTCCACTTCTTTTCCATATACAATCCGGCATTTATGAATTCCATTTAAAGTTGGCGGAGATATAAATTCCGTAAATCCAGCGGAGTGCTGTCTTTCCAAAAAGCTGCACGGGTTTCATTAAAGCGCTCTGTGTGATAATCAAGATTATAAATCTGTCCATCCTCTATCCGGATAGTCTCAATAAATGGGTACATATACTTTTTGTTTCATTTCATTATACTCGCTTTCCACATCACTCTGGCAGGTAATCCCACCTCCACTTTTAAAATACATCTTCTCTTCTTCCTGTTCTACAAAACGTATCATAACGGCACTATCTAAATCAATGCCATCAGAATATCCCATAACTCCTGTATAAAATCCTCTGTCGTAGGTTTCAGCTTCCTGGATAATCTGCATCGTCTTTTTTCTTTGGAGCACCGGTAATAGAACCGGCTGGCAGTAATCTGAAAATAATATCTCCCAAATGCTCCTGATAATTTTCAGGCAATATACCCTGAATTTCAGAACTCGTCTGAAAAATAGCTCCCCGATTAGTCTGTAACCTATCCATATACCGATACCGGGAAACTGACACTCGGTTGGCAACCATACTTAAATCATTACGAATCAGATCTACAATGGTAGCATGTTCGGCAGTCTCTTTTGGATCATTCATCAATAATTGAGCAGCAAAGGGAATTGAAGCATCAATGGTTCCCTTCATCGGATATGAGCTAATTTTTCCCTGATGAATTCTAACAAATATTTCAGGAGAGAAAACCGTAAAACGGTCTTTAATCCATAGCTTATAAATCGCTTTTGAATGAAAATAAATATCATTCAGAGTGAGATTGGTTTCTACCGGAGTGCGACACGTCAAATTAGTAAGGAAGCTATTTCCTGCCAGGATGTTCTGTCGCACAATATTAAACGAGCGTTGATAGGAAGAGAAAGATTCTGCGAAAGGCTGCCAATGTAGTGAAGGCATTGTTTTTGCAGAGTAAGTGGCTATATTATCTTCTGCTGATATGATCTGATTGGTAAATCCATTCAGATTATATAAAACTTCAGTAGAATCAACAGCAGTGACCTCTTCTCTATATAAGATACATCTTGTAGATAATTTATAATGAAAATGAAAGGACGATGGAGTTGTCCAAACTGATTCATTCGTTTGATAGCCTGTTCCTTATTATATAAGTGCATAAAATACTTCTACGTTTAGGGAAGGCAAATGTACGCAAAAAGTATAGATTAGAAAAAGATAGCAATAAAAAAGGGTTGCCCGATGTGTCATATCGGCAACCCTTTATTATTTATAAGATCGGTCAAATTACTTCATAACAGCTTTTACTTGAGGAAGCATCTTCTTCACATTTTCATTTTCCGGAGAGATCTTAGCAGCTTCTTCCAGATAGTCTAATGCTTCTTTAAATCTACCATCGGCTTTTTTTCCTTTTTCTGCAGCATATTTATCTGCATCAGAGTTTGCCAAAGGAGTTGCTTTTTTCAGGATATTGGCTCCGTCATTATAACACAGAACTCCTAAACTGTACAATGCATTTGTTTTATATTGACTTGTGATCCAAAGGAATTACTTTCTTGAAACAATCTTCTGCTTCTTCTGCTTTTCCAGCTTTCTGTGCTGCAAGTCCTGCTTTTAATAATGAAGACCATAATTCTTCACCATTGTCTTATTCTTAGGATCGACTTTCAGCCCTTCTTCTAATGTAGCTACATATTCAGCAGTCTTCTTTTGTGCATCTAAAGCCAAAGCTTTACGAGCATACGCATTTCCTATATTAAATTTTTTCTGAATAGCAATATCGAAAAAGGTCACGGCTTCCGCATACTTTTTCACTTCGTCTGCTGCTATACCGCAATAGTATGCTGTTGCAGAATCCTGATTATTAGTTTGTTTCAAATATTCGCTGAACTTAGCGTAGGCCACTGGATAATTTTTAGCATTAAATGCATCATTTCCTTCTTTTTTCAATTGCTCTGGGGCGGTTTGTGCAAAAACATTAGTCACTACAATACAAAATGCAAATAAAAAAATCAATTTCTTCATAACTTTATGTGTTTTTTAGTTGTTTATCGTCCAAAAGTAAACGTTATAATAGAAAAACACAACCCTATTTTATTTTTTTGAGCTTTTTGAAACCTATATAACGTTCGTTATTCTTCGTAAAAATGACGTTTTCCTATTCATTCCTCCAGGGAATCCAATCATATAAGTAAACAAAATATTTCTCTTTTATAAATTACTGATTCATAGCCATAAAGAAAAATATGAATAAAAAAGTGCCGGAAAGTTTTTGAATTTTCATAAAAAGCACTACCTTTGCATCCGCAAATAAGGCTGGTTCCGTAGCTCAGCTGGATAGAGCAACGCCCTTCTAAGGCGTGGGTCAAGCGTTCGAATCGCTTCGGAATCACTATTAACATCCGGTAACAGTTAAACGTTACCGGATTTTTCTTTTAAATAGCTGATATTAAACGTTTTACTTTCGCCCCGTTTAACTTTTAATAACCTGCCTGTGTAGGCATATTTGTAGGCATATCCCCTTTACAGGCATAAAATAGGCATATAAAAATGACGGCAATAAGAGTTGTAAGACAAGGCAAAAAAGGCAAAACCGACCGGCTCCCCCTGTATGTGGAATTTTATATCAACCGTGAGAAAATAAGGATCGCGGTAAGGTTAAGTGTCACGTCCAAAGAATGGGACGAGCAAAACGAAGTGATAAAAGGCCGGGACAAAGAAAGTAAAGACAAAAATCTAATCATCTCAAACATCCGGTCACGTGTAAGCGACATATTTGTCCGTGCCCGTCTTAAAAATGAGACGCTGACAAAAGAAAGTTTCTTCCGCCAGTATAACAATCCTTCGGATTTTGGTACCTTCTTTGATTTTGCACGGGTTTACCTCAAACAAATTAGCAAAACAATTTCTTTCGGTACCTGGAAACATCACGTTTCTATCATCAAGAAATTAGAGACATTCGCCCCCGGCCTTGTGTTTTCAGAAATTACCCACGAATTTCTCCTGTCCTTCTTTGCATATCTCCGCAAAATAGGTAACAAGGATTCTACGGCATGGCGTAACATGGCTACTATCAAAATATATGTAGGTGCCGCCATACGCGGCGGTTATATGGAACAGGACCCGTTCGCGGCCATAAAGATACGCCGTCCCAAAAGCGAAGTCGTATATCTGACGGAAGAAGAACTGCTCCGTCTGACCGCCTTGTACCGGTCCGGTCGCCTGGAAGAATGTACCCAGAACGTACTCCGTTTTTTTCTGTTTCTCTGTTTTACCTCTTTGCATATAGGCGATGCAAAAGCACTGCAAATAAACCAGTTCATAGGGAATGAACTACACTACACACGAGGTAAGACCAAAATACCGGTAACTGTACCCTTATCGGACCCGGCACGTTATATTTATGAATATTACCGGGCCGGACGTACAAAAGGCAATCTGTTTATGAACCTTCCCACGGATCAGGATATAAACCGAGTATTGAAAACAATAGCCGGTAAAGTCGGAATAACAAAGGATATCAGTTCAAAAACCGGGCGGCATACATTTGCTACCCTGTATTATAAGAAAACACATGATATCGTAACGCTATCCCACCTTTTGGGACATAGTTCTATAACTATGACAATGGTTTACGCACATGCTCTGGAAGATGAACGCGAAGCGGGAATACACGCCTTTGATGATATGTTATAACTAAAAAAGTGAAGGGGAAACGTGTTTCCCGCTTCCCCCTTTCGCTTTTCTACTCCAACGTATAAACACTCCAGTCTATCGCCTTTTTAAGTTCCCAGCCTTCCTTTTGTGTCTCCTGTATATGTTTCACGGCACCGGTGTAAAACTCTTGTAGTTGCTGCATACTTGCAAACTCGTAAAACGTCGGATTGTCTTCTTCCCCGAGCTTGAAAGTAATAGGAAGGTTTTCCCCGCCTGTCTGCAAGGCAAGATCGTACGCCGTCTTATAATTTATCTGGTTCTCCATGGAAAGCCAGACTTTCAGGCCGTTCCATACGTACCCGCTCTCGATCGTGTCGGTTATCTGCCGGTTATACCATTCATTAATAACCGCCTTGATTTCTGCCAGTGCGGGTAGATGATCGAACGTTTCTTCCATGTAACTACGTTGCACTCCTTCGGGTGTCTCTGTTTCCTGGTAATCCCACGTAATACGCCAGATTCCCCGGCGGCGGTTGGTACATCTTACCGGTTCCGCCTTGCTGTCTGCATAAATCCGTATCATTTCAAGTAAAGTGTATAATTATCAATCCTTTTTCGCTTATTTCACCTTCGCAATGCGCTTCAAAAGGCAGTTCCCCGTCCCTTTCCGCTGATTCACAAATAAAAAGGGTTTCTTCCAGACTGGTAAAATACTTTCTCTCCTTGCCGTCGAGTTCCAGCTTTATAACAGTCCGGGGTCCGTTTTTCGTCTGAACGTCCTTTTCATAATCAAGTACGATCACATCCTTGTTCATCAGCTCCGGCGACTTAATCCTTGCTCCGGTAAATCTTTTCCGTCCGTCTTTAGGCTTATACTTGTAGCCCAAATCCTTTAATTTTTTCATTTTCTTTCCTGTTAGTTTATAAAATAAGTTCTTGCAATCAGCATGTTTTGTAAGCCCGTAAAATGAGGCGGTCAGCTCCTGCCTGCGTTTTCTGCTTCTAACCTTGTGCATCTTGCGGGCGAACTTTTGTTTGTTACGTTTCCTTAACCGCACATGATCCGGGCGGGTTACATATCCCAGAAAGTCGATACCTTCGGTGATCGGGAAAACGGTATCATTACTTTTAATCTCCAGGCGGGCCTTGCCGGCCTGTTCATGAATGATATCCCTAACCTTCCAAAGATATTTCTTACTACCGGAAAGCACCAGACCGTCGTCACAATACCGGTAATAGTGTGCTACCGCCTCCTGATCCTTTAACCGGTGATCCAGGTAAATGGATAGAAGCAAATTACAAAGCCCCTGTGATGATCTTAGCCCAATACTCACGCCTTTAGGCATCATACGAATGCACTCTTCCAGGATTCCGATCAGTATTTTATCCTTGAACATCTTTTTCACTGCATCCAGCAAAACGTCCTGGTCTACACTTTCATAGAATTTCGTTATATCGAACTGGTACCCGAACAGGGTTCCTTCGGGATTATCCTTTATATCTTTAACGATATACTGTAAAAGGTCATGCGTTCCCCTGTTTTTAATGGATGCGGAAGTAGTCCGGATAAAACGTACTTTTAAATGCCGGTCCACCACATTCATAACGGCGTTAAGAACGATCCTGTCTTCCAGGGAAACCGATTGTACGATCCTTACTTTCGGCCCGTCGTCTACGGTCATTTCCCGATATCCTCCGAGCTTGAACCGCCCACTCCTGATCCGCTGCCTGATCCTCTCTACCGCCTTCGGGACATCCGCCAGTATTCTACGCCCGGCAAAGCTGCGCTTTCGTCTTCTTTTTTGCGCAATACCGTTTTTATGGCGTCCTCTATATTGGCGTTCTCGACAATCTCTTCTATAATATTATCTTCTCTCCACATGATAATTAAATCAGCCTTCAATTCCCCGGGCCGGGCTTCTTCGAAAAAACTTCCTACCAAACCCCATTGCCCTGCGCTTTATTTTTCCCCTTTCCAGTCGTAAACGGCTGCTGTTGGCGAGGCTCATTCCTCTTGGCTCCACGCCGGGGACACGTCCCCACTGTTGTACGCCAATTTTCAAGGCTTATGCGCTTTTTCTTTATTCTAATTGTTTGCAAGCCGAACACCGATGTTCGCATTCGTGTTCGATGAATCGTTATTCGCGTTCGCATACGAAACACCGCCTAACGCGTTCGCGTTGTTGCTCGACCGATACACCACACGAGTGTATATGAGGAAATCCGCCTTTGTACTTTTCGGAAGTACCGGCGCCCGTCTTACTTTCCGGACGCCCGCGCTACCCGCACAACGTTTTACGTTGCTGTTTTTTCTCTTAATCTGCCTGATTTATGGCTTTAAAGGCCGCGACGCTGCCCGCCCAGCGTATTATGCCCCTGAAGGCAAGCCGAACACCGATGTTCGCACTCGTGCTCGATGAATCGCTATTCGCGTACGCACACGAAACACCGCCCAACGCGTACGCGTTGCTGCTCGACCGAACCACCACACGAGAAAGACCGGTACCCACATAGAACCTATCGAACCAATGTGAGGAAGTGGAACCGCCTTCTTTAGCTGCAATCAAATCCATGTACCGGCCCCAAACCATGTGGGTAGGATAAATATCCGCGTTATAAACAGTAATTCCCTGTACAATGCGTTCCGTTCCGTCCGGCATGGTAATAAACCACCTTCCGTCCGCCGCCGTCTTGTTTACTGTGACATACTGCAACCATTCCGACTTGTTTCCCTGGAAATTCTCATATCCCAGCACATTGACGGACTGATAATTTACACCGTCCCGGTAAGCACCTTCCGCCTGTGGATTGGAACCGCCCTTTTCCTTATAATAAGAAACCGTATCACGCATCCCCAGCGCATTTGTAAGGCCTGTCACTTTCTGGTAATTGCTTGTTCCATATCCGCAAACTCCCTGCGAATCGGTATTACCGTATTTAAAGAAATGCAGATTACCCACATCCTTGTGCATCTCCCAGTCGAACAGCTGGAAACCTTTGCCCCTGTTCTGGGCGTATTTGACTGCCTGGCTCTGTGAAATAGTTCCTACACTTGAAACACCACTGACAGAACGCAGCACATCATCAATCAGGTAGGCTTCATAAACACCGCCCAGGCATTCCGTATGCTCTACCCAGTCCGGCTCGATCGCTTCCACACTTTCCGATGTCGTGAGTAAAACGAAATCGAAGGCCGCCGAATTAAGGAAAGTAAAGGCCAGTTTCGTAGCCCCTACAGGAACGGCACAAAACAGATACATACCATTGATAAAACCGTTCGCATTTGAAACGCTGATCCGACTTACTATTTTCCCGGCATCATCTATAAATACAGCACCGTAAAGAGTAGAAGCAAAACCGGGAAAACGAACCTGTTTGTAATCCCGGACGTCCACTAGGGCGAACGATCCGGATTCGTATTCATTCTTCGCCTCTTCAATGGTCGTGTAATCCGTATTCTTACGAATCCCGATTCCTTCCGTCACATCCAGTTCCTCGCGGGTAAATCTTATACTGGTGTACCCTGCCGCTGCCGGCGCATCCTCATTGCTTGAAATAAAACCGTAAAGACACTGATTCAGCACGTCCGTTACTCCCTTGTACCAGTAATGAGGCTCATATATGTAAACTTCACCTTCCGATCCGGTTAATACTGCATCCGTGGCGTTCTCCACGCTGTCACTATCCGCGTATTTATTCCGGTTCTCATCATGAAGCGGATAACAGGTCATTTCACCCTCCGCCGTCTTTTTAGCCAGAATACAACGTCTTTTCGACAACACTTCCAATATATGGGAAGACGGGGTAAATTCAGTATTATAGTCATATCCGGTAGAGTTATCCAGATTCGTAATCTTTTCCCCGTCTCCTACCGTCTGATCTATTTTTATACCGACAAACTGCGGCTGAATGATATTCAGTTCCGGGAAGTGTGCACAAGTGGCGGCGTACTCTTCATCCGACATAGACTGGGTGAGCCGGTACGTACCTACCAGGCGGCACGTCTGCACGTTTCCCCCGTCTTCATCAACGCCGCCCATTGTCATAAGCCTGCGAAGCAAATTACCGTTCCCGTCCATATCTATACCGGTAATTCGTAGATAGTTGGTCGCACTGCATTGCTGTAATAACGTGTTCCAGTCGATCAGGCTACAGTTATCAATCACAAGGCGCGTGATATTTGCCGTACCTTCCAGCTGCAGCCCTGCATTGGTTAATTTGTTCAGGTACCGGAGTTCGAGAGTCTGCAAAGTTCCGGGAAGGACGCAAACGGTCAGAGGCGCACCGCCGGCGAATGTCACACCGGTAAGGGATGTACCACCGGCCAGAAAGGTTTCAAGTTTGGTATTACTTGAAAGGTCCATACCGGTAAAGGAAGAAGATTTAAGCCCGGATATGTCGAGTTTTCGAAGATTACGGCAATTACCCACCAGAAGGGCGTTAAATGTCGTCTGTCCGGCCTCACAACTAACATTCAGATCACGCAAGGCCGTGCAGTTATTCAGGTTCAACGTGCCGACAATAGCGTGGCTTACATCCGTCAGATCAAGCCCGCGAATACGGCTTGCACCGTAGAAATATTGCGGATCGTTTACAATCAAATCCGTGTCCATTGTCAGTTCCACCACACTACCGGCCATTTCTGCAAGTACCGCGCTTTGGTGCGGTGTTCCGGACGTGTACCCGTACCCGTAATAATACCGTTCGGAGGCCGTAATCCGAATTTTCCGGTTATCACTGCCGAACTTATACCCGAAATAAGCCGCGAAGCTGTCACGGCGGTAAGTACCGGCCACGTACTGACTGTCCAGAAGTGCAAAACGGTTCTGAATGGTATAAGTACGGTGTGCGTAACGGCTGCCCTGCAAGGCATACAGATAATTATAATAACTGGTTCCGCTGCTGGTTGTCACCCCTTCGGTAAGCGGAAGGATATATTTATATTCCGAATCCTTGTTATAAATCCGCTCGCACCAGTTACCCATTTGCTCCTCGTTAAATACTTGCAGAACATATTCAAGGCTCATATTGCTACGCAAGGTTTCCGCTACTTCACGCAATTTGTCCGGACAACCGCGTACCAGTTCCCATAAAACGGAATCATGTCCGGCAAACGAATAAGAACCTATACTGTCGTCAAAACTTTCGTGGGTAATGGTATATTCGTATTTCAGTACCGAATCATTACGCACACCGAACAAAGTGTCCATATCGTAAGGAAGGAAATACCAGATCAGAGAGTCCCAAGTTGCCAGCATCATATTTTTTGCCCGGTTATCCACGGCCATAAAGTAATCGGTAATCAGATACCATGCAAACGGGCTGTCATTACCGAAATACTGGTTATATTCCGCCAGGAACTTAGCAGAATTACCTTTACATGAATCTATCCAGTTCCAAAGCCTTGTAACTGCCGCCTTATCGTCCTCGTGTGCATCCGCCCAGGTAGTGTCCGCCTTGAAACGAAATTCCAGCGCATCATCAAAAGAAGACATGTCGGTAGTTCCGAACAAGCAAAGGGCCTCGGAGTTATTCAAGAACTCCAGACAGATACATTTGTTACGCTGCCCGTTCAGGGAGGCTTCGTCGTTGAATCCTTCAATTCCTTCAAAACCGTAAATAATCGCACTTTCCGATTTCTCATTATTGAAATTGTATTTTCCCAGATAAGTATTCGTACCGGTGCCGTCGTTGTCATAAAACAGGTCCATAGGGAAACCGTCTACGCCTATACGTACATCATATTCCCCCTTATATGCAGCCTGCGGCGGTGTCAGCCACCCGCACTTCTTCCAGATGTCATTCACAATACGCACCGCACCGGTATTATGTGTACCGGAAGAATCGGAAAAGTCCGCTTTCAGACAGAATATACTGATCGGTCGTGCTCCCGGTTTGAAACTGTATTCAAGAGACGGCACATCCACGCCGTTAACTTCCAGCGTGGTACCGTATTTCTCCAGGCGCAAGAAATAAAGACGGTAATTCTTACGCGGATAAGTGGTGGATGATGTACCCTGTATTCTTAGACCGACATTCCTTGCTACAAAATCATACTCCTTACCGTACGGACTATAAAAATAGATATCGACCGGGACCTCGAATTTCTTGTTATTGGTGGCGTTGACAAGGTTCACATCGCCGACAATTCGCATAACCGCCTTTCCTTGGGCGCGTAGCTTGTCTATGTCGATATCCGTACCGTTGTCTCCCGTAACATCGTTCTTTTCAAATAACAGGACCATTTCATCCGATGTAGTCCGGTCTACCATATAATTGTTTAATTCTTCATCATCCGTAAGCGCACGGTTATAAATACGGAAATTCCTGATTTCCACATCCGCCGTATCACTGAACAAACGGATGTTCACCGGCTGTTCCTGCAGCAGTCCTTCGGTAGCTCCGTACTGCACCGCCCCGCAACGGATTCCGTTTACATAAAGTTCCAGCAACCGTTTGCCGGCCTTGGCCCCGACAATAAAGGCTATTTTCAGGTTCATATCACTTGCAAACTTCGTACTTACTTCCGTACCGCCGGAAACACGCATAACGGCCTGCTCCGTTGTCATTTGGAAACCGATATCGCCGGCCATACAGTCCAGTATCACCCCCTGCCGATCCGTTACCGACGAACAAAGAATTTCCATTTCATAGGTAGCCCCGGTAGTGGTTGCATCCGTGGAGAAAGGCCGGTACCCGATTTCAATCTTCGCGCCTCCTGTAAGTTTCAGGGCGTCGCCCGTCCAGCCGTTGCTGTTCCAGTCAAAACCTGCAAACGTTGTGTGTATGTCGCCATAATCCCAGGCTCCCGGATCGGATTCACTGTTACTCCGACCGGCTGCCGAAAGTTTCAATACAAGCCCGGCAGTAGTTTCCTGCAAATCGATGCCACTTTCTCTCACGTCGATATAAAACGGGTATTCCGTGACTCCCGTCTTAAATTTCATATTGATCTCGCCCTGCTGTGTGAAACGGTTGGTATATGTCTGCGTAGTACGGGCCACACTGACAGACTGCGTTTGCACCCCGTCCCGGTAAACGTCCACTTTGGCCGGCGTCGCAGCGGGATCATAAGCCACAAAGTCAAATTTCACCTGTTCGTACTGCCCCGCTTCCAGGCGCGGAACAAGATGATCCTCCGTAAAAATACGGCCGTCCGGAAAACTCATCATCGTGCCGATAAACGGTGCCGATCCTCCGGATTTCAGGATGTCGATGTAGATACTTTCGGATTTTAACACGAGATCGGCGGAAGCCTCCATTTCGGCAACCATTTGAACGGTATTCCGGCCGGTTACAAGCGAAGAAGGGGACAAACTGAAACTGCCGTTTGTCGTTCCCGATCTTGTAATGGTGTGCGCGTTCTGTTGCTGGCCGTTCAGATACAGCGTGACGACCTTTGTTCCGGAACCGCTCACGGCATAAGGAATATTAATCGTATCGGCCAGCGTATAACCGCCGGCGGCTATGGCCCCGGCCAGATTGTAAGAGCTGGTAAGGGAAAGGCTGACAACCTTCACGGATGTAAACGCCTGCCGGGTTTGTTTCTTGCCGGTAGTCGGATCAGTAGTGGTTGCCACTACGTAAATATCCGTGTTTCCTACAAGCAAGTAACTTGAAAGGTCCAGTTCGTAACTACCTTTAGAAACATCGCTGACTGTTTGGGAATACATGGTAGTCGTTCCGCGCCTGATCGTAACAGTTATATCTGCCTTTTGCCCGGTGGATTCTCCTTTTTCGTCCCCCGTGGTGTACTGGTGATCGTACGTATAAGTAAGACGGGCGTTTCCGCCTTCCTTGATGATCGCATTATCTACAGTCGCATTTAAAACAATCTTGGTAGCCACCGTTTCACCGGAACCGCCTCCGGAACCTGCCGGGATATCTACGGCGGTAATTTCCGCGCCGCTTTTATTCTGGAAAGACAGACGGACGGACGTTTCATCCTCGCTTACCTCCGCATTTACATTAAACAACGTGGAAGCGTCCACCTCGTTAAAACGGGCGGTTACTACCTTGTTTTCTACCGGGTTGGTAGAATCGGCGGACAAAGTTTCGTCCACTTCCAGGATATCCACGTTTACATTCACATTACCGGTCGTGTCCGGCGTCTGCTTCTCGCCGTTTACCGTTACACTCTTTACCGTTCCTTTGCCGCCGAACTCTTCCCAGCTCGCCTCCTGATCCCAGACAACCGGGTCGGTTCCGGTAAATTGCCACGTCTCCCATTTGCCGAGTGATGTTTCAAAGGTGATAACACGCCCCCGGCCGCGCCACTTCTCCGGTACCGCGGCAATGGCGGAAGCAAGAGTATAGAAACCTTCCGTTAGTGGCATGTTACCGGTTACGTTATAGGTATTTCCGCCGGCCGAACCGCCGCTGCCGAAATCCTCCCACTTTTCGGCATTCTCAAAATCTGTGTCCGGATTGCCTCTAAATTGTTTCGTCACCCAGCCGTCGGCAGTAAGGAAAGAAAGGATTACACCGTTTTTCCGGACATTGTTAATCTTTCCCGCCGTTTTCAATGCTGCAAATACCCCCGACAGATCACTATAAACGGTACCAGCGTTCAAAAGGTTGTTCACGTTGGTAAAAGTTGAAACCTGGAGTCCGGCCGTCTGCTGCAACTCCTGTTTTATTTTGTCACGGTCTACCTGCAATGTGCTTATGTCATCGGAACAACTGGTTATATCCTGGGACAAACTTTTCAGTTTTCCCCAAAGGGAACCGTCTTCACTTTCCGAACTGTCTTCGCTGCCGATACGAGCGTTGATATCGGCCAGCAATGCGGCAAGCGAATCACTGTCTTTAAGCCCGTTCAGAAAATTAAGAATCTCGTTAAAGTTGTCGATTGCCTGCGAAGCGTTGTTACCGACAAGTCGGTCGATACGTAAAGAAACGGCGTCTATAGCCTTCTGTAATGCTGCATCGGCGGCAATGCGGGCGGCTTCCTCCGCCTCGACTTCCTTACCCTGGGAAACCAGTTTCAGGTGTTCGTTCAAGAAGCCAAGAACCGCCGCCACCATTTGGTTAGTAACGCTTTCTGCGTCCTCTGCGGTTTCAATGACTATAATAAGATCATCGATATACTCCTGTGTTGCCATATAGATACATTAATTAAATTGTTTACTAAATTCTTTGGAATGAACCTTCGGTTTCCGGTAGCCGCTTTCCGTAATTTCTCCCGTCCAGTTGGACTCTTTGTCGGCAAACGTGAGTTTTAACGTCACGTTCTGCGGTGCGTCCGGACGGACACGGTAAGAAAACTCTTCCGCCGAAGGAATTACTTTTATCTCTTCTCGACCGTAACCGGACAGGTAGACATCATCAGAGGAAAGCAGATCAAGAAGAAAACGTATTTCCTGCGGGCGTTTGAATCCCGTCTTAATCGTTACGGCTTCCTGTATCTCCGTCCGTATGCGATCCGAATAATAATCATCGGTAATTTCATCGTAACGCCGGAAAACAGCGTCTTCGTCTTCATCCATGCCGGGAGTTACGCTCGCCTCGCCTTCCAGGGAAAACACTTCGTAAGTCCCGTAACTGTTCAGGAACCGGAGCCGGTAACGCTCGCGGACCGTCGGGCTTTGCTCGATCCCGATCCGGAGAGCAAACGTATCACCGCTATACACGTCAAAAAGGTTGGCCAGTACCCCATAATCGGTAAAGAATTTAAGTCTTACGGCCTCCAGGTTCAAGGCGTAGAAATTCCCTGCCGTGCCTGGTACTGTAAGGTTTTGACCGGTAAGAAGTTCCGTTATTTTCAGTTCGTGTCCCGGATAGATGAAACAAAGCGGGTAAAGTTCCGTCTCGCGCATCATTATACGCCAGTCGTTGCTCCGCGTAGTAAAAAAGAAATTGCAGGATTCATTCAAAAACTTCAAAGAAAATATATCAGTCCCCATATTTCGAAAACGTTTAAACTCCTTCTTGGAAATTCCCCCTTTCCAGGCGGTAAAAGATAGGTTATCCTCTTCCTCCCCCTCATTTACCACATGTATAGTTACTTCTGCCGACAAACCGGAAACGGCAAGTATATGATCCGTGTTATCCGGTAAAATCCGTGTGCCTGTTATTCCGGTTTCGACAATCTCGGCTATATTAACACGAAATTCCCCGATTCCGTTTCCTTTGAAGATTTCTTCATTATTCATCTTGATACTGTATGTAGCCATAGAATAGGATGATACAGACAAAAAAATAGGATTACGTGTAAAAGCGTTTCCCGTCGGATATATATTCACCTTTAAAGCTTCGTCGCTGGCGCTCATTGTATTGCTATTTTAGTTACGATAAAACTGCCTATTAACTCATGCTGCATCTCCAGAGAGGATATAAAGCGATCCCTGGCAGCCGAAGGATTTACCATAAACTTATAAAAGTCCGTAAGTCGGCCCGAATGGTTTTCCCTCCAGAGATTATAAAGCTCCGTTACTTGTGACGTGGACGGAGCAAGTATGATATTATTCTGTTTTTCCATGATGCAAAAGTTGGGCTTATCAAAGGAAGAATAAAGGACGGGATTAACCGGAATATACAACAGAGACAAAAGTGTCCGTATATTCAAACTCGGATTCATACGTAACATCCCGATATACACCGGGATCATGAATAGTACTTCCAGAGTAGTAGATACTTATTATTGCTGTTGCTTTACATTTATAGTTTCTTTGCAATATAGTTCCCGCTTCCTGGGGGTAATTTTCAACCAGATATTTATCATCGTTACGGGTTGTATATCCGTCAAGCGAGTAAGTTATTGATTTCATTTCGCTTACAGCCGTCGGCATTTTGTTCCATTCGTCCCTTGCCTGTTGTAAAATCCTGTACTTTTCATTTTCTTTTGCAACTTCTATATTTGAACTTCTAAATTCCCATGTAAAAAGCCTGGAACCAGGCAGGAGTTTCCTGTTCCTTATTCAAATCGTACGGACCAATGAGACGAAGCGTTCTTAATATCAGATCAACGGATACAATCTTATTTGCCGGAAGAGAATAAGAAAGCCCGTCAAAAAGTAGATATTGTCCTCGAAGTATTATCGGTGTTAGTATATCCACACTCGTAAGCCGGTGAACCGGTATCAAAGCGTTTGCTTCTATCTTATTGAATGAATGTCTTAATATAGCGTCGTATTTCCTCCAGAAATTAAAAAACAAACCATTATCATATTGAAAAAATAACGATATTGTATGCTTGCTTCCGTCTTTTAATATAACCTCTTCGGCATCAGAGGTGTAAGGTAATACAGAACCGAAAGGATATTTACTATTTTGGGAAGAAGTAAACGCAAACACGAAGGATAACGGCGTTTCTACCTTCTCCGAGTCTTCATCGTTATTATTAGAGGAAGTTTTAAGATACGTGTAACGGTGCACATAATCGGCCAAATATTGAGGGGAAAGAATGTCATTCGGGGCAAAATCCATTGGAACGCATTCGTCGTCGCTGGTTAATTCGTTATCTTCGATATTGTCAGTCTTCCGATCCCAGGAAAAGAAACTTGATGAAGAATAAGTAAGGCGGTTATTATCTTCATCCCATTTAAACCACCGGCCCGTTGTTTCCTCATAATTAAGGTGTATCACCCTTTTAGATACATCAACTTTAGTTAATCTTGCGACTTTCTGATCCTTTAAATAATCTTCAAAACGTTCAACAGAGGGAGCCGCACCGGTAAAGGAAGTCTTGGCCGATAACTTCATTTGCCGGGCCGTTTCGTAAGTTATTAAAGGTTCGTCCGTCAGGCTACGGGACAAATCAATGTCCGGAACATCATCCACAATATCCCGGATCAGTCTTAACGTGGCTGTTTTCGTATCGGAAGAAACATTATAAACCAGTCCGAAACGCACATGCAGGGCGTTTAAAAAGTCCTCTACTGTGCAATCCGGCATCAAATCGGCATAAGAACGTTTCCCTTTAACACAACAGTCGGCCGCATTATTCAATATTACCAGGTTAGAAAGTTCCTTATTCGTCTTAAAAGGATTTTCGGTTATGGTATATCCAAATTCGGAAAAAACAAATTCCAGCACACGCCATACATATAAAAAAGCCGTTACGCCGTAACCTTCCGGAAGTGTTACTGCAGTCGGAGTACCATTTACTAAAAAAGTTTCTGTTCTTGCTTGATAACGTAAACGATAAACTTTATTTCCTTCTGATACAGGTGTGATATAGTTCAAGTATTTAGGGTAAAACTGATTATCTTTCGAATCGTTACCGGTCATAATCTGAAATACGGCATAATCAGTCTGATAACCTCCTAAAACTTGTTGCAAATGTGCGCAAAGAGAATTAACGCTGCTATACTCCTTCACAGGTAACGTAATAGCATTTAATTTTTTTGCTTTCCATGCGCTGTAGGCTTCCGAATTGTCAAAGCCGATGTTAAGGGTAATACCTTCTTTTTTACCGGCGGAAACAATATTTATCTTCCCGGTACGTTTATATGCTCCGTCCAATACTGTACATGCCTGATCTTCATTCATCGGCTTTATACCCATGTCCAGACGGTGAGCAAAACCGGTTATTTTAGCATTGTTGCCGGTACATGGAACCGTAACCGGTACGGTTTGCGATCCCCGGTCGTTCATGACAGGGGATTTTTCATCAATCTGTACGGTAAAGTCACCCCCTAAATCCAGATAACCTTTGTTCGTCTTAATCTTTAGCATAATGATTACTTATTTTCCGCGTGTAAAGGTGTCGCGGGCGTTATCTATAGTTTCTTTGGCCTTCTCCAAATCCTGATAAACGATATAGGCCTTTATCAATTTGATAGCCTCACAGGAGGCACGAAGCTCCTTTGCCGCTTCCAGGAACTCCCGGTAGGAAGAATCCCCTGCAGAAGAGGTAACGTAACCGCCTTCCGCATATTCACCCGGATTCTGTGGCAACGGGTTTGCATTGGTACGCTGCCGCCTGATCGCTTCGATAGTGCTAACAGCGTCGATTACTTTAGGATTATTCATTTCCGGCTGTGGTACCACATATTCTCCCTTATGAACAACGCCGGCCACTTCATAGCGTCCACCGGGACCGGTGTAACCACCTTCCGAATATCCACCACCGGAAGAACCGGAAACAACACGTTCGGCCGTGGCGGTCTTGCTGCCGGTAGTGTTTTTCAGGGACATGTTTTTAATTCTGTCCCGTTCTGCTTTGGCCGATGCAAGCTGGGCCACACCAGTAGCCGCAAGCATTGCTGCAGCAACGGTTCCGGCGATCGGTCCTAAGTCCGCGTACGCCTTCATAATCGAAACGGCTGTATCTGCTATGATCTGGGAACACTTGATAGCAAAGTTTACATCCGCATACTTCTTTTGAATCTCCAGTTTCTTATTTTCCTTCTCTTCTTCCAGGGCGGCAGTATCTTCCCCGTTGTTCTCGGCTTCTTGTATGAGAACATCGTATTTTGCTTCCACCTGGTCGATTTCGGCCTGCTGAATAGCTTCCACCATGGAAGAGGAAAGGCCGGAATAATAGTCAAAGTATTTTTTAGCGTTATTCATCTGCATTTGCAGTTTTTTACGCTGGTATGTCTTTTCGTCTATTAATTCCTGATCGTGCAGATTCTTTAACAGGGCCAGTTCATTCTGGTATTCCTGCGCCCATGATACGCCGATCTGGGATTGAATCTGGTATAAACTATTCTGGTATTCAAATTCAAGCTGGCTAATTTCCTGCTGTTTCTGTTTCTCCAAACCAACGGTAGAAATTCCCGCCTGTCTCGCTATCTCAATTATAGCATTATAAGTCGTTTCTACATCCTGAACCTGCTTCCGGTGTACTTCCTGCATACCGGTTATTCCTACCGGAACGGAAGTTATTTCACGTACTTTTTGAGCAATGGCCGCCCGGTCACGTAATAGTTGCATCTCGGTTTCACGTACGGCGTCGGCCGCTTCCGTAACGGTATCTATACTTTTTTGTCTGCTGGTGATCTCCAGGGCGTTTACATCATCCAGATAGGTACGGTTTATCTCCAGAAGTTCCGCCGTATGTGCCTGTTTAACTTCCAGCATATAGGCGTCGGCTGCTTCCTGCGTTATACTCTGGTTTAATACCGCTTTTTCCATGGTGTCCTTCTGGACATTGTAATAGGCGGTTTCAATCTTTATTCGTTCGTCCCGTTTCTCCTGTACCTGTTTTATACGGGCGTCTTCCTGCTTACCAGTTTCCGTAAAAATAGCAGCCTGGGCTTCCGTTTCGAGCTTGTGGATTTCATCGAGTAACTTCTTTTTTGGGGCTGGGGTCTTTGCTTCCAGCCTCTGGAGTGCGTCGATACGTTCCCGGTAATAGCGAAGATTTTCCGCCGTCCCTTCGAGAATGTATTGTGCTTCCGTCTTATTTTCCTTCTCCCGGTTCTGTTTGATAAGAAGCATACGTTTTTCGTGCTCGATCTCCAGAGGTTTTAATGTAGCGTCCGTTTCTGTATTTTTATACTCCCCGGCTTCCGCTTTCTTTTTGACTTTACCTAATTCATTCAAACGTTTTATTTCGGCGTCGATACGTTCTATTTCCTTGTTCTTTTTGGCGATATTCGCTTCGCTGTCTTCTGCCCACTGCTCCGGGACCTTTTTTTTTCTTTTCCGCCTCCAGTTTCTTTATGAGGGATGTTTCAGTATTTATATTTTCTTTATTGGTCCCGGTTAATGAAGTGGCCGTCGCCTCTGTTTTTAATATATCATTATTGATCTGGGCGATAGCTGATTCTATACCGGCCAAATCCTTTTGTGTTGTCTGTAGGGCTTTCAGCTGGTTAGCCTCTTTTTCCGTACCAAATAAACGGCTTATTTTAGCAGTAAGGCTGTTCCGGTTATATCCTGACAGTGTATTTTGCTGGCGAGTGTCCCAGTAAGCGTCGCTTTGTTCTGCTTCCTGGCTTTCAAGGTTCCTTTTTTTCCTGTACAATTCTTCCAGTTCCTCCTGGTAAGCCTTCAACTTAATTTGTTTTTCCAAGGAAACCAAATATTGATCTATAGCCTCTTTATTGTTATTAATGAGCCTGCCTTCTTCATTCAATTCCGCATTATAATCCGGTATCAGTTCTTTTAATTCAGCGAGCCTTTGCTTACGGGTGTAGTTGGAAAGATTTTCGTCATTGATAGCAGCTACAAGAGTTTTTATTTTTGCCTCCTGGCTGGAATACTCTTCATTCACTTTCTTTACGACTTCCTGGTGGGCCTTCATTGCTGCCGAAGCCTGTTCCGTCTTCTTTGCAAGCTGGTAAATAGCCACCCCGGCTGCCACGAGTAACGCCAGTAGGGCCGTATATGGATTCTTCAAAAGTTCGATCCTCATTAACCGGAGTGCGGCGGTACATCTGGTGGTATTCTTGTGCAATCGTGCCTGGGCCGCCACATAAGCCAGAGTAGCCGCCCGGCTGATATAAAGCTGTACTGCGTGCGCTTTCTCTGCAACGACCGAAGCAAGGGTCGCCGTTTTAAAACGGGCGTGCCACATGGTAGCGATTTTCAGCCCTCCATAGTAAGAAACCAGATAGGTGGTAACGGTATAAGTGACAACACCCCATTTATTAAACATGTCAATCATACCTCCCACACCTTCCACCATAAGCGTAACAAGGTCTATTAAATCCCGAAGAATACCCTTTGATTCATAGAAACGTAAAACTACCCCTTCGATAGTTGAACTTAGCCGGTTTAATGCACCTTGAACGTTATCACCCATTTCTTCGGACATAGCATTAAAGGAATCTTCTGCACCTGTTACCGCGTCGCAAAGTGCCAGCACGGTATCGGTACCATTAAGGAAAGTGTTAAACGCTGCAACGGAACGTTTATCGGTCAGTTCAAGGGCCTTGTTCAAGTCTATTCCTTCACTGTTCAGTTTTTTAAGTCCCTTTATCAGATCATCCAGGTTGTTAACCGGACCGCCGAGAGCAAGCGCGAGTTTGCCGCTACCGTCAGCCAGATTAAGCAAAATATTACGTGTTGCCGTTGCTGCTGATGAAGCATCGAAACCGCTGTTTGCCAAAGCTCCCAAAAGGGCGGTCGTTTCCTCAATCGTGAATCCGAAAGAGTTAGCAACCGGGCCGACGGTAGACATTGCACTATTCAGATATTCAAAATTCAGGGCCGAAGACGTTGTACCTATTGCCATGGTAGAAAGTGCCCGTTCTGTATCTTCCGCATCAAGATTGAAAATACGCAATGTTGCACCGGCAAGCGTAGCAGCCGAGGCAAGATCCGTGTCCACCGCCTTAGCGAATTTCAGCACGGAAGGCGTCATCGCTTTAATATCCTCCTTGAAAAATCCCAGCTTGGCAAGCTCTATCTGAAGTGCCGTTACTTGTGCGGCCGTATAAGAAGTAGTGGCACCCAGCCGGCGCGCTTCATCCGTTAAATCTTTGATACTCTTTTTCGTGGTTCCCAGGATAGCCGCCAAAGTACTATTTTTCTTCTCAAACTCTATAATAGTACTGATCGCATCCCTTAGCCCCCCGACAATCTGCCCGGTTATCATTGCGCCAATAGTGACAAACACACCGGCCAGAACCGTTTTTATCTTATTCAGGGAAAGAAGGGAACCGCCGAAACCTTCCGCCTTTTTCGTGGCCTGCCCGTACGCCTTTTCAACTTCTTTCAGTTCCTTCTCCAGGGCGGCATACTTTTCCGGTTGCAAGGATTTCACCGTATCGCGAAGCTCTTTCCGCAAGGCGTTTGCCTTCCTTGCCAGCTGGTTGGCACTCATGGTGGTTTTATCCAGCCGTTTCTCACATTCGGCAATCTTCTTGTTATTCTCGCCGATCGTCTTATTATTTTCTTTCAGTTGATTATCAAGCCTTTTCCATTGTTTACCGCCAGCTTTCCCAGTGGCGATAAGTTCGGTCATAGATTTTTTATCTCCTTATTGCTATCCCGGAGCTCCTTGTTCTTTTCTGAAAGATTATGTATTTCCTTTTGCGCATCGGAGGCGTTCAGGGTTAACACCCATTCGATATAGTCAGGTTTTAATTTTGCCATAAGAGTAAATTTTATAAGGCAAAATTATACCGGGATAAAGCGGCGGAAAAGGACACAAAAAAGGGAAGAAACGTTTATTTCCTCCCTCTCACAAATCAATTAAAACTGTTTATACTTCTTATTCTGGAATTTCTATGTTATTTTTGCGAAGTAATTCTTCCAGCTTTTCAACTCTTTTATTTTCATAGAATGAACTAAAGGAAGATATTATAGTTAAAATAGAAACTATTATAATTATAATCATGCGGACCATATTCACTTTTTTCTCTTTGGCTGTCAGTACCGCTTCGTTAGTATGGGCGATATGCTCCCTCTTTTCTGCTTCAAGAAAGGATAAATAAGAACCATATTTCATAATCATGTTCATTCCTTCCTTGGTGATCTTTATTGTCCAGTGAGGGCCGCACGATATTCCTAATTCCTCTACGTAATCAGTAGACGCAGCCATTCTACATAATAATCTTGCATGTTCATAGGTTATTTCTATATCATGCTCTTCTTTCAGCATTTTTATTATATTACTACATGAAACCTTTCTGTATAGATAATCAATTATTAAACTTAATAATTCTTTGTCATTCATTGCTACAAAATGGCGATCCCCTTATAAAAGTGCGCCCACCGGATTTTCAACCGGAACCCGACTTCACGGGTTACACTCTTACAAGGGGAACATATTATTTATTGGGCAGGACAAAGATAAAGAATAAATTGATATCTTTGCTACCGGATAATAATAAAATTAAACCGGAAGATGCCGGCAAATTACAAAAGGTAGTGGACTATTTAAAAGAATGTAAACGATAAAGAAAATCCCGGTAATTGCCGGGATTTCTTATTTCTTGAATGTAAAATCCGAAGGATCAAAATGTTCTTTATCTTTAATTGTTGCCCGATCTATCATCCGGCAAACGCACCAAGTTAAAGGAACCGATACAAGAGGCGTCACGGTAAAGGAAAGAAGGGCAAAAGCAAGCCACCCGAATAAAGTAGTCGGTTTATGCTTACATCCTACGAAAAAAGCTATTACCAGGAAAAAACCGATCAGAAATAAAATATCTTCATATGTTATCTTCATAGCGTCTTAATTTTATACGGTTATACCAATCTCATACAAAAATTCCGGTGCAAAGTCCGCACCGTTTACCCATTCGATTGTTACACGAGTTAATCCATATTGAATAAATTTATCATCATCCAATAATTCTCCGAAAATCTCACCCGTAAGATAAGGTTCTAAATCCACTTTCTTCTTACATCCGTCACTGAAAGTTATAACAAGTTCATAAGCCTTGATATAATCTACATCGATAACCCGTAACATGGAAGTCTTTTTATATTGTTGTAAGCAATTCTTTCCCTATATTTTTAATAGTATCTAATATAAGGTTTACCCGCTCCTGTGAAGGTTTCTTTGTTCCGCTTATATATTGGGCAAATAAACTTTGTGACATTCCCAGTCGTCGAGCAATAGCAGATGCATTAAGTTCCGGGTGCGCAATGAATAAATCATATAACACATTATTTTGCTTTTCAGAAAAAAAACCGTCAAAGCTCAAATCTTCATCAAGTTCCGGCCAATATATTCCATAAGGAGTCACTTCATAATTACCTCTTTGTTCCGGAGTAGCCCACTTTAACCGCTGAAAATCAGCAATTTTTTCACATGCTTCCCTGCCGTCGGAAGTACGTATACATATAGCTGTATCAGTAAGCCACACTTTATCCACTTTTATAACATCTTCCATAATTATACTATTTTACACTATTAAAAAATTTATTCCAATGCTCTGCGATAATCTCCTGATTTTCTTCTATAACAGATTCCACGAGCTTTAATTCTGACGCTTTCAATCCGTTGTTCTGAACTAACTTCACGGGAGATATTGTAAATTTTGCTTTGGCATCTCCCTTAACTACATGTACATGTATAGGTTCATGATCATTAGAATAAAACATGAATCGAAAACCGAATAAAATAAATATTGTTGGCATTATACTTTGTCTTTTTGTTACTGATACAAAGATAGGTAATAAAATCATTACCTGCAAATATTTAGGTATTAATTTTATTACCTATTTTAGCGAATTGGCAAACATTTCTTTTACTCTTTCCCTTATATAATCCTGATATTCATATTTAATCTTCCCGAGTGTGTCATGATACAGAATCCCGTATATCTGCCGGTTATAAATCTGATAATTACCGTGTTTCTTCATATCCAGGAAACGGGTGTATAATGGAAGGTTAGAATGTGTAATTACTCCTTCACCGTCCGGAACGACCGAATAACTCGGATTCTGTAGTGCAGCCATTAACGCGCCGGACCGCCCCTGTATGGTTTCCCCGGCTCCCTGTACTTTCTTACGTGCACGGCCTTTCCGGTAAATCCGTTTGGTAGCGATATCCAGTTGGGCCTGAAATATGTCCTGTATTCCACGCCCGATCCGGTCGGTAAAGAAATCCGTTTTAAAGTTTTCTGCCATAATGAACTATTATTGTTTGAAACCAGTAACTTTCATCCGGGGACATCTCTCTTTTTCTTCTGTATCGGGCTTTTCCTTTGTAGCCTGTTGCGACTTATACTTGTATTCCCAATAGGTGCACAATGTACTATTTACTCAATGGTAACAATAGTAACTATTACAGTTATAAAAAACCAAGCTGTAAAATTCATGTTTTATCAATTATATAATAGTGTGTGTATATCGAAAGTTTTTTTTAATTTTGCAAATGCTTTTAACTAAAAATCTGATAAGATGAAGAAATTCATAGAACTTAAAACCCTTGAAAAGGGAAATGTGATTATAAATGTCAATCATACCATCAGCATTGAAAGTATCACCAACACAACATCTAAAATATTACTTGCTATCCCCAAAAATGAAGTTTCCTACTATACCATACAAGAAAATATAGAAAGCGTAAAAAGGAAACTATGGGAAATGCTTATGTAACATCTACATTCATTCTCTTGTTTTAAATGAGAAAGCCAGGCTCCACCCTGCAAACGTCCGGTAAAAACCGGATTCCGGAAGAGTGGAAAGACTGGTTAAATCCAGTTCCTTAGTGACAGGGCAATCGGTGGCGGAATCCTCTATCAGCATTTGTTTGATACGCTCCATAACCGGCTGCACCTCTTCGATAGTCTCATAAGCCCCTTTCCGTTGGGGATCGTACTTGCTCATAAGGAAAATAACGCATAAATTATTTTCCCTCACATTGTCAGCCGAAAGGCTGGCACCCGTTCCCGACGGGATCAGAATAAAGAGCACCGGACATTCTCCTTTAGATAGTCCCTGTATCGTCTTACTCATTTCCTCGTCAATGGTAACGGGCAGCACCTTCTTTATTTCAGGAATACGTTTTTGCACGCCTTCCCAGTATTCGCGGTAAACCTTTATATCTATCATATCGTCAATCCCTGATAACGTTTCGCCTCCCATTCACGGCGGGTGACAAGCCCCGGAAGAATCTTACCGCCCCCGTATATCCACTTTTTAAACTCTGCCGGTATGGATGAATCATACGCATCCGTTCTGATCTTCTTATAAAGCGTTGATTTCTTGAATTTTCCGATACCCACATTAAAACAAAAGCTTACTACCGCATCAAACTGGTACTGCCCCAGATGAAGGGGAAGCGCGTTCACCTGGTTTTCTACAGCCCGGATATCCGATTCAAAGAAGACGTCGGCCTGGGCCTCGGTTATAACATCACCCGGTTTTACGCCGGTCGTGTGACCGTAACCGATCGTACATACTCCCGCGGCACATACATACGCTTTCAAGCGTAACCCCTCAAATCGCTTAATCTTGTTTTTTGTTCCTGTTGTCGTTCTCATTTCTTGTTACGTTTTTGGTGCAAATACTCAAACTTACATTTATACAGATAAAGCAATACATCCCAAAAGGGCGTATCGTCCACCTCCTTCTTATTACCGAACACACCGGAAGCCGCCACTTCAAAGACTATTCCGGTCCAGCCGGTTTTATCGTCCGCCTTCCGGTCCTCGGATGCCAGCTTCTGAAACAATATCCGAAAGTCGATAGCTTCACCACCAATATAAACCGGTCCGGAAAGAACCATTTCCCAGACGGCGGAAAAGAGATTTACCGCATGAATGGCAAGCAAGGAAGGAACGGCCGGCGTTTTCTCCGGGTCCTTGTACCGGTAAAGCTTTAACGTGATATCCTGGAAGATTTCATTTATAGCCGGATCGTCCTTTTCCGCCACCGCCTGTTTGCTTTGCTGCAACAAATCCAGGCAATCACAAAAGTTACCGAAAGTAAGACCGTTCAACATGTCACCGACACCATGCCAGCCCCCGAAATCCTGCATCAGGTTACGCCCGGTTTTCAGAATGGGCGTAACGATCCGCTCGCCCTCCTTACCGGTCGTATAAGAGAAAAAGCCGTCCAGCTTTTCCAGTTGGCCGTCCAGTTCTCGGATGATCCCACGCCGGTACATGGTGTAATCCGCTTTCATGCCCAGAAGAAAAGAAAGCCATTTTACGCGGAACTGTCCGGGGCTGATCGTACCGCGGTTCATTAGTACCGACAATATAAGAAACTGCCGGTACTGATCACTGCTGACTTCATCCAGGCAGGAAGGAACCTCCACCGTCTTACTATTATATGTAAACTTCTCCATGTCCGGACATTAAAAAGTTATTCCCTTAGATTGTACGGTAACGCCCGGTACATAATAATCCACCGTTTCCGATTCTGCATCCAGTTCACGGATGATATCCTGCAATACATCCAGGTAAGCCGCCGCGTCCTGCTCCAGACTGTTAGCAACCGATTGCCGGGCCTCTTTTTCCGCCCGCAATTTATCCCGTACGGTTGTGCTCTGTTGTACCTGTACGATTCCACTGGGCAGAACTTCCACCGGTAAACGTTCAACGGCCTTTTTTATGGTAAGAAGTGCAAGCGGGCGACGTACATATTCCAGCAATTTCTCCGTTAAAACGGTATCGCCTTCAATCAGTTTATTATAACGGTTCCGGGTGATAACAGGTATTATCTGCCCGTTCTGGACTTCCCGGATCATAGGAATAAGCACCAGGAAAAGCCGGTGACTTCCGATATTATAATATTCATCGAACGTTTCCTTATTCTGAATAAGAAGCCGGTTTATAGCCTTTTTCTTAATGCCGTTCATCCAGAAATCAAACTTTTCGCGATCCAGTAGCTCCACCAACGCGTCTACGGCTTCATAAGCCAGGTTCCGGATATTCTCTTCATCCTTGAACTCCTGTAAGGCGGTCATGCCCGTTTCATTCTCTCCAAGATGTTTGCCACGTCCGGCCGTTCCGTGTTGTGCGTCCAAAGTGGGAATAACCTTTAACCAGGTAAACATCGCCACCGCCTGCTGCATCAGCCGCAAAGTTTCCGCCATGCCGTCCGGTTCCGTGCCGTCCGCATGATCTTCACGGTAATACTTATCTACCGCGTCTATAGGTTCCGCCCCGATGATAGCCTGTAAATCCCGAATCCCCAGCGGTAAGATAGGTTCCCACTTGGTAAAATCAAGATCATCATCGATCAGGCCCAGGACACAGACTATTTCACCGGCCCCGTCACCGCTTTTATTAAATAACTTCGTCATTTGCTTGATCTCTTTTTAGAGTATATGGTTTCCAATTATCAAAATCTTTCGTGAAATTGTTTATTTCATCGTAGAACTCTTTATAAAAGCGGGCCAGCCCGGTATCTATCGTTATACAGGTCTGCTCCGTTCGCGGATTGGTGTTTATATTGGCCGAGCTTTCTATTACAAAATCAAAAGCGTTACCAAAACCGGCCATTACTTTAGAGTGATTACGGAAAATACAGACACGTGATCCGAAACGTTCCGCCACATTCTTTAGGTATAAATAAACATCCGCGTAGGAACCTTGAAAGATTTCACCTACATAAAAATCCGCGTGCCCTATATCTTTTCTCTCCAGCCATTTCTCCACCTCCTTGACATCGGTAATTGCCATACACCAAGTAGAAATTAGAACATATTCCACCGGTTGTTGCTTCACGATCACACGGAGATAAGTAAGACTGTCAACGTCCCCATGACTGATACAGTGATAAGCCGCCCCTTTCTCAAAATGCCAGGGCAAACACTCTTCCAGGTGCAGCTCCGATTTTATCCGCCGGTCAAAATGAACGTTTTTCGTCCGGCGGGCCTTTATATGCTTGTCC
>VOFG01004242.1_pt1 | contig 30239 bp, 51 predicted proteins | sample 5384171 | NCBI WGS metagenome assembly VOFG01 (sample SAMN12384726, study PRJNA508395) | human gut metagenome | isolation source: healthy gut F | host: Homo sapiens
TGTTTTTGGACACTTGAATTATATCAGATGCGAGATAACTCCCCATCTGATATGGTCCCCGGCTGAGGTATTGTTAAGGTACGCAAAGAAGAAAAACATCGTACGAAAACATATCTATGTGCATATTTATTACCCAAATTTATGTGTAACCATAATAAAGTTTATTGTGATTTTGCAATTTTGCCGTATAATTCATTATATGCAGTCCAGCGGATCTGCTTTGTCAGAACTGTAAGTATGAGGAGGTCAAATATGGACGAAAAATGGTTAGTGATTGTGCTAAAAAACTTTTACTTCAGCAAATGGCAGCTTCTTCGACTTTGCTCCCCGATAGTCCAGCTGAAAAAGGAACCAAAATCTCCTTCTCGCGACTTTGAGCACGATCAGCGAATCCCCGTAAAGGTATTGCGATGCTTTCGACGGATCAAACCAGAAGTTCCGGAAGAATACTATTATCAGTTAGAGCCTGTTCATATATGCTGATGCATCAATTTGCAGAAAAACAATGGTGAAAAAACTGGATGGAATTCTTATGATCCTGTTCTCCTACTCTGGACGACACCGTTGAACTGACTGATCAAGATACGGCGATTTTAAAAGATACAGCACGAAACTATTTCGCATTCACCACATCCACATTTTGCGCAAAAACATCAGTCGCCACTGTCCTGCCACAAAGAGATCTGTACAAATTTTCGGCGGTAAAAAGAAACTGATCGGTAAAACGTGCGGAGGAACACTCGAAAACAGCCGTCAATTTATCCATGATGTGATTGAAAGATCCGTCTTCTTAAGAATCATTATCGGATTTAAACATCCTTGTAGATACCCACGGTGGTTTCCGTACAGCTCAGGAGATTTTAAATACTGTTTTATCCCTGCTTCAGATGGAAAATATCGAGATCAAACCTGAACATATCTATAATGTAGAATTCCAGCCTGTAAATGGAGTCGCCGCGCCTGCTTCACATCCTCAGCTGAGATTTTCGACATTATAAACTTTGTTCCGGTATCCATGAATGTATCAACTATGGGCAGATCCGTCTCTTGATCAGTCTATGAAAAATTTCAAAGGAGAAATCGAACAGAAGGTTCTGGACAGCATGAGAACAACAGCCGAAGGTATTCAGCTGTGTGATGTCAACATAAATTTGAGATCCGGTTTATCAAACCTTTCCGATTCACTGAAAAAAACTTGGAGGCACTCCGGCATCGCTTGATAATTCCAGCTATTTAAGACTCTTCAGGATTTGATTCATTGACAGCTATGGTGATGAGCTTTTAGACAACAGCAAAGCGAAAAACCATCAACGAGAATTAAATGGTGTATTGAAAAGACTTTTATCAGCCAGGCTCTCGCACTCTTGTGGAAAGCAAGATGCCAAAGATCATTGAACATAACTTCCTGTATTGCAAGAATTGTTTGATATTGACTCCTTCCGGCACGGAAATCATTAAGAAAAGTGAGAAGAGCACTTAAACGATGATAATTCTCCAAAGCAGCGTTGGGGAATCTGTAGAAAACTATATTTTTCCAGAAATTTGGCTGGACAAAAGAAAGATAAAAATAAAACTTTCTTCCTCAATTTAAAGTGAAATTGACGATCTGGATAAAATTGAATATTACCGTGGATATCCCAATTGCTATATCAATCCGCCCAAAAAGATACTGCCTGGGAAAGCCGCTGCTGCATAAATCGATGAACACCAGAAAGAAAGAAAGAACATTAACGTTTTGGCGTCTTCACACATGGAATTGAAACAGATTCGCTAATCAGGCTAATCATGCTGAGTGAGGATGACAATCGATACAGCATTGATGCAATCGAAAGGCACTGAAGGCCTACGTTGAACTCTATGAAAAAAAAAAATGAAAAATTACATCGATAGTAATTTCTCTCCTCCGACTGCACCTGACGGTACAGCCGGAGAAGTTTTTTTAACTCTCCCGAAGCTGGCACAAAACGGAACACGCTTCGCTTTTCCATGCCGTTTTCTCATATCTAACAACTATCCCGCTCGCTGCAGGCTGCTGCCGCCGGGCCCTGCTTCTTTCAGGCGGGCAATCACATGCCCGGCAAACAGAATTCTCCCTGGCACATGACACAGTCCGGTTGTTTCGCAAGAATCTTTTCCGCATATTCTTCTGCCCGGCTTACAAACACCCTTTGAACTCATATCCGCCGGAACCTGCGGAAAGGCCAGATCTCAATGCGTTCCATGCTGAAGAGCCGCATTTCTCTCTTCACTCTGCCCAAAGTCTGCTTGGATGATTGGAAAATTGATAAACATAGTAACATCCTCGTTTTATCTCTATTTTATTTTAAATCCACGTTCTTCTTCACAAGGGAATCTCTGTGATCTCCATATTCGTCACGTTGATCCATCTCTGCTGCTGAATCCCGATGCTAACATTTCCCGAATGGAAGCTTCGCTTCCCGGTACTTCCATCTCACTCTTCCGTCCCACAGGTTCTCCACCCAGCCGGTCAGGCCAGGGACTGGGCGATATAAAAAAAACGGGTAACGGAAGCCGACGCCCTGGACATCACCTGAAAAAGATGTGTTTCGTACCATAATTTACATCTCCCGGATACTGAAATTCCCATTCTTTTCTGAATTCCCGTCATCATACCCATCACATCTTTTGTATAATCCAAATGCATGCATTCTGCATCCCCACGGATGGCTTTCTCCATATCCGCCAGCTCATAGGCCAACGCATCTGCATGCTCACCGGTCTGAATCACTTCCATTTCTCCGGAATCTGTATGGGATTCTCGCTTCCCAGGCTCTCGGATATTCCATGATTTCTATATATCCCTTTTCACAGGATACCATGCCTCTTTCGGCTGCTGGAATGCAATGACAGCATGACAGATGCCATCTGGTCTTCCTGATTCATCAGCAGCAATCCGCCTGTTCATCCTCCTGTTGGGGTGCCGGTTTTACCTGGGATAAAAAGCTGATCCGGCTTGGAATCCATAAACCAACGGATAAAGGAAAGCGCGTACACCCCGATATCCAGCATGGCACCTCCTGCCAGATTTTATTAAAAAGCGGTTGTTCATATCAATATATTCTTTGAAGCTTCCAAATTCATAGTAATCAGATTCACCTTTCCAAGTTTCCCTGACTCAGAATTTCCTTCAGTTTTTTATAAATCGGCATATGATAAATCGTCATGGCCTCATGACAACACCCTCTTTTTATCCGCCAGATCAATTGCCTCATCCAGTTCCCGGCTGTTTAAAGGTAATGGATTTTTCGACCAGAATATGCTTTCCATTCTCAATTGCCCTGCGCATAAAATCAATATGGGTATTATGGGGAGTTGTGATATAGATTACATCAATATCCGGGTCTGTAAACATGTCATTATAATTATCATATACCTTTTTTTATCCCGTTTTTTCTGCAAATTCAACTGCTTTCTCATGGGTTCTGTTGCCCACCGCATCGATGTTTCGCCCGTTTTTTCCTTTAAGACCACAGCCATTTCATTTGCAATCACTCCGGTTCCAGAACTGCCCATCTGATGTTCTGCATGTATTCCTACCTTTCTTTATCCAACTAGCACTCCACCGCTACCTTAAATCACTCCATCTTTCTTGTTCTCAAAAGCTCGTATGCATCTTCGATCCGGCTAAGCGGATAGGTATGGGTAACAAGCGGTTCCGTATCGATCTTGCCCTCTGCAATGAGGCGAAGTGTTTCCTCACAGTCGCATCCATCTACACCGCCGATTTTTAAAGGTAAGATTCTTGCCGTATACATATCCGGAAGCGGCAGCGTCTGGGCTTCGTCATAGAGCGCTACCACTGTGACGATTGCATTGGGGCCTTGCACATTCCCAGGCTAACCGGAAGTAGAGGGGGCTCCTGCCACCTCAAGAACTACATCGGCTCCGTCATGATCACTGTTTTTCTGAACATATTCCAGACATTCCTCCGGTAAAACGGTGTATACATCTGGATAGTGCTCCTTTATAAAGCGGACGCGGTTTTCATCTTTCTCGCAGACAATAATTCGTTTCGGTTTCTTTAACATTACGCAGAGAAGGGTACAGATACCCGTCGGACCGGCACCGATGATCAGAACCGTATCTTCCTCCGTGATCTCAGAGATCCTCGCCGCCCAATAACCGGTCGCCAGCACATCTCCCACAAACAGTGCTTGCCGGTCCGTCACTCCATCCGGAATCTTATTTAATCCCTGATCTGCAAATGGAACCCGCACATATTCGGCCTGCCCGCCGTCGATACAGCATCCCAGGGCCCAGCCGCCATTCTCGTCCGTACAGTTATTTACATATCCATTTTTACAGAAAAGCATTCACCGCAGAAGGTCTCTACGTTTACAGTGACTCTGTCCCCCGGCTTCACATGGGTCACCGCTGACCCAACTTCTTCCACAATTCCTACCATCTCATGACCGACTGTAATTCCAGGGACCGCCCGCGGCACACTTCCGTGCTTGATGCAGATCACTGGAACAGATGCTGGCAAGTGTCACCTTTACAATCGCATCCGTTCGTGCATAAGCACCGGTTTTGGTTTTTCCACTAATTCAAACTTTCCTTAGAAATATATGTATATGCCTGCATTGCTTAACCCCCGTCTTTCTATTATTCATACTGAATCTATTATAGGCGAAACTTGGGGTTATTAGCAAGATTTGCCGTAAAAAACATGCTTCTGCTTCATTGAAACATTCCGCGTACATGACGGCTAGTTTCAACTGCTGGCAGGCTCCGGTATCATATGTCATTTTTTTTCAGAAGAACGTCCAAAGCGATTTGCCTGCGCAAGGTTCCATTTTTCAAGGATCACCTGCATCTGCTGGTTTGTCCGTTTCAACTCATCCGTAAGAACAGCCAGCTGGCTACGTAATTCTTTTCCTGCTCCATGCTTTCAAGCAAGAGCTGCAGGATATCTTTTTTATTCAGTTTTGCCAGCTGTTCTTTTGATAACGCAAGTGCCATACGGACGATCAGTCTCCTTCGCTTTTATGGATCCAGTATAACAGAAGAAGCGAAAATTTCATTTGGATCAGCTGTTACAGACCTCTGCACAGGAACTGCTTTCATGTAGCTGCGTTACTTCAACAAAGCCGAAAACTTTCTGCCAAACAAGCAGGGCCTCTTTCACTTTGCATGAGGAGCCAGTAATAATAAGAGTCTCATGAAAGCTGATGCTGTGCACAGCGTTAAATCTTTGACAGACAGACCAGATTCGTTGCGCTCCTGAATAATAGCAGCCCAGTTTTTACACGGATCTGTGCTGTGGCAAGTTTGGTGTTCATAATTGACCTCCTAGTGTGAAAAATGGGAAAAGTGTATTGTACAACTTTTTCCAACATTATCTCAAACTTGGAGGTGTAGTTCTAGAGATGTGTGGTTTACTATTTACGATCGAAATGTTCCAAGACAAACTCAAACCAGATAAATAAGCACGACAAAAGCCCTTAGCTATGAGTTTTATACCCACAGCTAAGGGCTTTCTAAATAAATATGGATTTATTTGTTGCACAACCACCTGTCAATCATTCTCTAACCCTAAAACCACTGGATTACAAGAATAATGGCGCTCATGCAACTGTTATCAAATTGTTATCAAAAGACTTTTAAAAATGCTGCAAACCCGCATAAACGCTGGGTTTACTAAGCATTTTTTGCTTATTCAAACTCAATCGTAGCCGGCGGTTTCGTACAATCATACAGTACGCGGTTTACACCTTTTACCTCATTGACAATTCCGGCTTGTGACTTTTCCAAGTACTTCCCACGGAAGTTCTGCGGATTCTGCGGTCATGAAGTCGGATGTGAGGACGGCACGAAGTGCGATGGCATAGTCATAGGTTCTGACATCGCCCATGCAGCCTACGGAACGCATATTGGTCAGGGCTGCGAAGTACTGACCGAGTGTGCGATCGATACCTGCTTTTGCGATCTCCTCACGGTAGATAGCGTCTGCATCCTGTACGATGCGTACCTTTCTGCGGTTACATCACCGATGATACGAATTCCAAGTCCCGGACCCGGGAACGGCTGACGGTATACCAGATTTTCCGGAATACCAAGCTCCAGACCAGCCGGCGGACCTCATCTTTTAAACAGCATCACGCAACGGCTCGATGATATCCTTTGAAATCTACGTGTTCCGGAAGTCCGCCTACGTTGTGGTGGGACTTGATAACAGCGGATTTTTCCAAGACCGGACTCAATCACATCCGGGTAAATCGTACCCTGTACGAAGTAATCTACTTTTGCCAATCTTCTTTGCTTCCTCCTCAAATACGCGGATGAACTCTTCGCCGATGATCTTACGCTTGCGCTCCCGGATCGGTTACACCTGCCAGCTTATCGTAGAAACGCTGCTGTGCATTGACACGGACGAAGTTCAGCTTGTAATTGACCGTTCGGTCCAAATACTGCCTCTACCTCGTCACCTTCGTTTTTACGAAGCAGACCGTGATCGACGAATACGCAGGTCAGCTGGTCGCCGATCGCTTTCGCCATCAGGACGCCTGCTACGGAAGAGTCTACACCGCCGGACAGAGCCAGAAGGGCACGACCATTTCCTACTTTTTACGGATTTTCGATGGATTTCTCTACGAACGCATCCATCTTCCAGTCACCTGCACAATGGCAGACACTGTATACAAAGTTATGCAGCATCTTGAGCCTTCCTGTGTATGAAGTACCTCCGGATGTGCCTGAATGCCGTACCAGCCTTTTCTTCATTTTCCATACCTGCAATCGGGCAGACCGGAGTATGGGCTGTCACACGGAAACCTTCCGGCATCTTGGAAATATAGTCGGTATGGCTCATCCAGCATATGGTCTTCGGGGATACACCCTCATACAGCCTAGATGTTGTGTCTACCTCTACCCCTCAGTCTTTCCGTATTCGCTGACCGGTGCTGTGGCAACCTCGCCGCCTAACAGGTAGGACATCAGCTGTGCGCCATAGCAGATACCCAGTACCGGGATTCCCAGATCAAAAGATTTCCTTTGAACATCTCGGAGATTCCTCCTTGTATACACTGTTCGGTCCGCCGGTGAAAATGATACCCTTCGGGTTCATCTCTTTGATTTTTCCAGCGGCAGGGTGTAAGGATGAACCTCACAATATACGTTACACTCTCTTACTCTTCTGGCATCAACTGATTGTACTGTCCGCCAAAGTCCAGTACAATGATCATCTCTTTCTCCACGAGTATTCCTCCTATAATTTTATGCTGCGATCCGTACTTCATCAACTTGTAGCTTCGAATCAACTTCCAGGATTTATGGTCACACGCTTGCACAACGTGTGAACTGTAATCAGTCATACTGCTGCCGCAGGTAATCACCCGTTCCAGCCCCATCGCCGCCAATCGAAAAATAACCGGTCGCAATCTGTTCAGCAGCTATACCACGTTTCCTCCTTCCTGTCAATTCCTGTAACTTTTATTATAAAATACCCGGCAATTAAAGACAAGCCATTTTTACGGTATTTTCAGGCACTTTTTTCAGAAAAAATGCTTTTCGATTCAATTCAAGTCGAACATCCGTGAGACTTGGCGCGTGATTCTGGTCAGCGAAGCATCGGCAAAAACCGCTATCAGTATGATATCGTACGGAATTTTCAGTGCAGAAAATTCCTATCCGCAAGTAAAAAATGCATATTCTATGCAGAATCACTGCGCATCCTCGCGGAGCGTTTATCTCAATCGGAGACCTAACTCCCACTAAGACAAATGTGTTATTACTCGCCACCTAAAGAGGTGGTGCTTTCAACTGAGAGCAAAGGATGAGAATTATTATACTATTTGCATTGTGCAGATATGCACACCCTGCGCTTTCATATCGGTAATTGAATTGCCGAGGATTCCCGCTTATTGTCCTAAACATTTAAATATTTCTTCACATACTTCCCCGTATACGATCCCGGCGTCGCTGCCACCTCTTCCGGTGTTCCTTTCGCAATCACGGTTCCGCCGCCCTCGCCGCCTTCCGGTCCGATGTCGATCAGGTAGTCAGCAGTTTTGATGACATCCAGGGTTATGCTCAATGACAACCACGGTATTTCCACCATCCGACAAACGTCTTAATATCTCAATCAGACGGTGTACATCGGCAAAATGAAGTCCCGTAGTCGGTTCGTCCAGAATATAGATTGTCTTGCCGGTTCCACGCTTGCTCAGCTCCGTCGCCAGCTTGATTCGTTGTGCCTCACCGCCGGACAGCTCGGTGGACGGCTGTCCCAGGCGGATATAGGAAAGTCCTACATCGTAGAGTGTCGCAATCTTCCGGTGTATGGAGGGCACATTTTCGAAGAATTTCATTGCCTCCTCGACCGTCATATTGAGGACATCATAGATGCTTTTCCCTTTATATTTGACCTCCAGCGTTTCCCGGTTATAGCGCTTGCCGCCGCAGACCTCACACGGCACATAGATATCCGGCAGGAAATGCATCTCGATCTTGATGATGCCGTCGCCGGAGCACGCCTCACAGCGCCCGCCTTTTATTGAAGCTGAAACGTCCTTTATTGTAGCCTTTTGCCTTGGCATCCGTAGATGCCGCAAACAGATCCCGGATCAGATCAAATGCCCCACCGTATAGGTTGCCGGATTGGAACGCGGCGTCCGCCCGATCGGAGACTGGTCGATCGCGATAATCTTATCGAGCTGCTCGACGCCCTCGATGGATTTATGTTTTCCCGGAATCGTGTGTGCTCGGTTCAGCTTCTTTGCCAGCGCTTTATAAAGAATCTCATTGACAAGTGAGCTCTTTCCCGAACCGGAAACGCCGGTGACGCAGGTCATCACGCCCAGCGGGAATTTGACGTCGATATTTTTAAGATTATTTTCCGCTGCGCCTTTCACCGTCAGCCAGCCGGCCGGTTTTCTCCGCTCGGACGGCACCGGAATCTGAATGCGCCCGCTCAAAGATGCGCCGGTGATCGATTTTTCATTTTTCATGATCTCTTCCGCTGTGCCGATCGCCACGACCTCGCCGCCGTGTTCGCCCGCGCCCGGACCGATGTCCACGATACAGTCTGCCGCACGCATCGTATCCTCGTCATGCTCAACCACCAAAACTGAATTTCCCAGATCCCGCAGGTGTTTTCAGGGTATCCAGAAGCTTGTCGTTGTCCCGCTGGTGAAGTCCGATACTCGGCTCGTCCAGAATATATGCCACACCGACCAGACCGGAGCCGATCTGGGTTGCCAGGCGGATCCGCTGCGCCTCGCCGCCGGACAACGTGCCAGTCGCACGCGACAGGGAAAGATATTCCAGACCGACATTGATAAGGAAGCTGATCCTCGCCCGAATCTCTTTTCAAAATCGGCGCACCAATCGCCTGCTGCATCGGCGTCAGCTCCAGCGCATCGATAAATTCGCGGAATTTGACGATCGACATATCGGTCGCCTCGAAAATATTTTTCCCACCAACCGTGACTGCCAGAGATTCCTTCTTTAATCGCTGCCCCTTGCAGGCTGGACACGGCGTGATCCGCATAAATGTCTCATATTCCGCCTTCATTGAATCAGAGAACGTCTCACGGTATTTGCGGTTCATGCTCTGAATCAGCCCTCAAAGGCAATATCATAAATTCCCTCGCCACGCTGTCCACGGTAATACACCTTCACAACCTTGCCGCCGGTTCCGTAAATTAAAATATCATGGATCTCCTTCGGATAATCTTCAAACGGGGTATCCAGACTGAAATCGTATTCTTTTTGCCAATGCATTTAAGATCGCGCCGGAAAAGCTCGTTTGTCCGTGCAGGACTGCCATCCCATCGCCGTGATCGCACCCTGATTGATGCTCAGGCTCTTGTCTGGAATCATCAGATCCTCGTCAAACTCCATCTTATATCCCAGACCGAAGCAGTCCGGGCACGCACCAAATGGGTTGTTGAAAGAGAAGCTGCGCGGTTCGACCTCATCCACGCTGATACCGCAGTCCGGGCAGGAAAAATTCTGGCTGAACGTCAGGGTATCATGCTTTTTCTTCGCCGTTTTCATCCCGCACCGCCGTATCGGTCAGCATCAGACCATTGGAGAGACCCATGACCGTTTCAATCGAATCCGAAAGGCGTTTCTCAATCCCCGGCTTGACCACCAGGCGATCGACCACAATCTCAATATTGTGCTTGATGTTTTTATCCAGCGTGATCTCCTCGGAAAGCTCGTATAAGCTGCCGTCCACCCGCACACGGACATAGCCGCTCTTCTTTGCCTGCTCCAGCACTTTCTCGTGGCGTCCTTTCCGCCCGCGCACGACCGGGCAAGAAGCTGGATCTTTGTGCGCTCTGGCAGCGCTATGATCTGGTCAACCATCTGATCGACCGTCTGGCGGCGGATCTCACGACCGCACTTCGGGCAATGCGGAATACCGATCCGTGCGTACAAAGACGCATATAATCATAGATCTCCGTCACTGTGCCGACCGTCGAACGCGGATTCCGGTTCGTCGATTTCTGGTCGATAGAGATCGCCGGGGACAAGCCCTCGATGCTCTCGACATCCGGCTTTTCCATCTGACCTAAGAACTGACGCGCATAGGACGACAGGGACTCCATATACCGCCGCTGCCCTTCGGCATAGATCGTGTCAAATGCCAGAGATGATTTACCCGAACCAGAAAGTCCGGTCAGGACGACCAGCTCATTTCTCGGAATATCAATGGAAATGTTTTTCACATTGTGCTCATTGGCACCTCGTATCTTTATATATTGCTTCGCCATATCTGTACCTCAATTATCATTGACTCTGCTCTGTTTTATCATGTCGCTGCTGACTTATTTTATAGTCATTATAGTCACAGTCTTCCCTGTAATTATGCTTAGTATAACACATTCCAAGAGCCTTTGCAAACATTTGTTCTGTTTGATAAAATTGAATCAGCTAAACATAGATATTCCTTGGGAATAGAAGTCAAACTTTTCATCAATTTAATACAAAAGGGCACCTCCGCCAGACTCCAAACCTAACATGGAGACCAGACAAAAATACCCTTTCGCCCTATTTCATTTTTTTCACGCATTCATTTTATTTCACAATTTTTCGTTCCCCGAAGATACACCAGCCAGTACCCGCCTCCAATCACCAGCATCCCGCCGATCATATTTCCGATCGTAGCCGGAATCAGATTATTGAGAATAAAGGTTCCGATCGTCAGCCCTTCCGCTGCCAGACCGTACTCGCCCATGATCATCAGCCCCGCCGGGATGTAAAACATATTGGCGATGCAATGCTCGAAGCCGCAGAGAATGAAAATCGCCACCGGCGGGTAAATCGCCAGAATTTTGCCAGATACCTGCTCGGAGCTCATCGCCGCCCAGACTGCAATACAAACCAGCACATTACAGAGGATCGCACGGCACAGCACCTCCGGCAGAGTCAGGGTCACCTTGGAAACGGCTGTATTCAGAAGAACCTGCGCCAGATCGCCGCCGTACAGGCTTGGAATATGCCCATAGACAAATAAAACCGCCACAAAGATCGCGCCAATCAGATTTCCCAGATAGACAAACAGAAGATTTTTAAACAGCCCGCCCATGGAAATCCGTTTCTGCAGCGCCGAGATCGTCATCAGGCAGTTCCCAGTGAAAAGTTCCGCCCCGGTGCAGACCACCAGCGCCAATCCTGCCGGGAATACGAGTGCCGAAGCAATCCGCGATGCCGAGGCATTTGTCATTGCTGCCGAGGCAACCGACGCCCCCGCGCCTGCCAGCGCGATGAACATTCCGGCGAAAAAGCCGAGTATCAGCATATGAGACACCGAAAGTTCCGCCTTTTTTCTGCCCGTCTCCACATAATTTTCTGCAATCTGTTTCGATGCAATCATAGATTTTCCTCCCATCAGCCTTTCTATGTCCGAAATTCATTTTTCAAATTCTTCCTTTTATCTTCTGAATTTCCGAACCTGCCACATCGTTTTATAACCTTTCCTTCCATTTCAAACAGAAAAAGACGGTTTTCGTCCGATCTTTCTGTTCTATCCCTTTAAAACCTTTGACAAACAACCGTCTTTTCTATTATTTCTATATCACTTCTGATGTCATCCTATCAACTTGAGCCGCCATCTGACATCAGCTATCAATGGCTTCCCTTATTCTTTCATGTGACTATTTTTTTGTAGTTCTCCCACAAATCTTATAAGCTCCCCTTCATTTTTCTACCGTTCCTCCGGAAATAATTCTCACCCAGATGCGCCGGAATATGTGCCCCTTTATTCTTACGCATCGACGCGATCACCAGCACCAATGCGGTGATAATGAACGGAAGGGCATCGAAAATGCCGTCGGAATCGCATACGTGTTTTTCGGCACATAGTATTTCAGCACGCGCAGCGCCCCGAAAATAAAGGAACCGTAAATAACATTGATCGGCTTCCACGCCGCGAAGATAACGAGGGCAACGGAAATCCAGCCAAGACCGCCGACGCTGTCGCGCAGCCACACGCCGCCGTTGATGATCATCGAGCAATATGCGCCGCCGATACCGCAGATCGCACCGGATAGCAGGATATTAATGTATCTCCACTTTGTAACTTCGATACCTGCCGCATCTGCTGCGCCCGGATTTTCTCCGATCGCCTGCACATTTAAACCAACCTGTGTTTTATATAAGTAGAAACTCGCCACAATCGCGATGATGATTCCAAGATAAACGAACGGGTTATAGGAAAATAATAATTCTCCGACCACCGGCAGATCACTGAGTCGGGATGTGGATGTTACGCATCTGTGCCGTCACCGCATCCGGAAGTTTCAGGGTGCCGTTCTCTGATTTTTCCAGCATAAAGACACCGATAAAATTGGCTAATCCGACGCCGAAAATCGTCAGGGTCAATCCCGTTACGTTCTGATTTGCCATAAATGTGACAGTCAAAACACCGTAAATCAATGCCGACAGCATTCCAGCCACCGCCGCAGCTAACAGCGCCGCAACAAAGTTATCCGTCTGATAGCCGACCATGAATCCGGCGCACGCGCCAATCGACATCATGCCCTCGACGCCCAGATTCAGGTGTCCGACCTTCTCACTCAAAAATTTCGCCAACCGTGCCAAACAGGAAAGGCGTACCCGCCAATACAGCCGCCACCAGAAATTTAATTACGATCTCGCTGCTCATGCGCGTGTACCTCCTTTTCCGCGAAATACAAATTGATACCGTATAAACAGTTCACATCCCAGAATGAAGAACAGGATGATTCCCTGCAGCACATCCGCGCAGTCCGAGGACAATCCGAATGAAGACTGAACTACGCTGCTTCCTTTTTCCAGCACGCTGAACAAAAGGTAACCAGCAGAATCACCGGCGGATTCAACTGTGCCAGCCATGCCACGATGATCGCCGTAAATCCGACCCCTCCGGCAACTGCCGTCGTCAGAGTGACATCCGAACCGGTCGCCTGCACCATGCCGCCGATGCCGCAGACAGCGCCGGACAGAAACATCGTCCGCAGAACCACTTTTTACATTCATGCCGGCATAGCGGGCTGTCTCCTGGCTCTCTCCCCACGACGCTGATCTCATATCCCCTGCTTGGAACGATTTAAGTAAACCGCTATCACTACCACAAGAATCAGCGCAATCACCCAGCCGAACTGGATGCCGAACACCTTATCGCGCGCCGCATTCTTATCGAACCGGGCAATCTTCGCATATCCCTGGGAACCTGGGTCACGCCATGCGCCCTCTCAAAAATACGATGACATTCAGCGCGATATAGTTTAACATCAGCGTAAACAGCGTCTCGTTCGTATCATACCGGGTCTTAAACCACGCCGGAATGAGTCCCCACAGACCTCCGCCGATCGCGCCTGCCAGAAACATCACGATCACCAGCAGCCAGTGATTCCAATTCGCATGGAACAGTGCAAAATACGAGGCAAAAATACCGCCCATAATGATCTGCCCTCGGCTCCAATGTTCCAGAATTTCATCTTAAATGCCAGCGTCACGCCCAGCGACGCAATCAAAAGTGGAATCATGATTTTGACCGTCGCCTGTATCGCCATCTCGCTTCGCAGCGCTCCGGTTACAATCGTCTGATAAATGACAAATGGATTCTGCCCAATCAGCAGGATAAAGAATCCGCCTGCCACCAGAGCCAGCACGATCGCCTCCAGACGGAGGATCAATGTTTCTCTTTTTCCAAGTTCCGCCTTTTTACAACGCGGATCCACGGTTCTTTCATGCCTGTTCCTCCTTCTTTTCGGATGCCATACTCTTTATCCAGCCCCAGCTCGCCCGCCCGGTACCGGTCATCATCAGTCCCAGCTGTTCTTTCGTGAGCTTCTTCGCATCCACGATACCCGTGATCTTTCCATGGCAGAGTACCATGATACGGTCGGACAGCTCCATCAGCACATCCAGATCCTCACCGATATAGACAACCGCCACGCCCTTTTTTCTTCTGCTGATTCAGGAGGTCGTAAATCAGATAGGAAGAATTAATATCAAGCCCTCGCACCGGGTAAGCCAGATCAGCACCTGCGGGCTCGACTCAATCTCACGTCCCAAAAGTACCTTCTGGACATTGCCCCCCGACATCATACGCACCGGCGTATCAACGCCCGGCGTCACGATTCCCAGTTCTCCGATCAGGCGTTCTGCCATCTCCCTCGCCGGTTTCCGGTCTACAAACAATCCTTTCCCTTCCGAATAGGACTTGAGCAGCATATTATCAACCATACCCATTGAAGCAACCAGGCCCATGCCAAGACGATCCTCCGGCACGAAACTCATGCTGATTCCGAGGCGGATGATCTCCGCCGGAGTCTTACCGATAATATTTTCCTTACGGTACAAAATAGCGCCCTTTTTTCGCGTCCATCAACCCGGTCAGCGTCTCGCAGAGTTCTTTCTGGCCGCTTCCCGGCAACACCGGCAACGCCCAGAATCTCGCCTGTTTTAATCTCAAAAGAAATATCATCCAGCGCCACGCCGCCGTCACTCTTATCGACGGTCAGATCGACAATCTTCAAAATAGTCTCTCTCTTCTCCATCTCCGGGCGCTCGATATTCAGGCTGATTGGTCGTCCAACCATAAGCTCCGTAAGTTTCTTCTCATCATCCGGCGGTTTCCACCGTCTCGATGCTCTTTCCTTTTCGCAGAATCGTGACACGGTCACTGATAGAAAGGACCTCATTTAATTTATGGGTAATAATAATAATCGCACAGCCCTGTTCCCGCATCCGGCGCAGGATTTTAAACAGCCGCTCCGTCTCCTGCGGCGTCAGGACTGCCGTCGGCTCGTCCAGAATCAGGATCTGGGCGCCTCTATATAATACCTTCAGGATCTCGACCGTCTGCTTCTCGCTGACCGACATGTCGTAGACCTTTTTCTCCGGTTCAATTTCAAGTCCAAATGACTGTCCAAGCGCTTCAATTTTTTCCCGCAACGCCTTTCTTCCCAGCCGTTTTCCCTTAGTTCCCAGCACGATATTATCCATCGCACTGAACACATTCACCAGTTTGAAATGCTGATGAATCATACCTATTCCTAAATTTCTCGAATCTACCGGCGAATTTATGGAGACTTCTTTTCCTCCAACCAGAATCGAACCGGCATCTGGGTGGTAGATACCGGAAAGCATGTTCATGAGCGTTGTCTTACCGGAACCATTTTCTCCCAAAAGTGCCATAATCTCGCCGTACCGGACGGTCAGATCAATCTTATCGTTCGCCACGACGCTTCCGAATACTTTCGTGATCTGCCTACACTCAATGGCATACTGTTCTGTCATATCGTCACCTCAAATGAATATTTAACCAATTTTTTAATCAATTTCCTAAAAAAGAAAAAAGAGGTGCCGCAAATGAAAGTGGATCCATTTGAAGCTGCCTCCTTTTATCTGTTATATACTCTTGGAATCTGCAACACCCGGAAGCGTTTCCGAACCTGTTTCAGCATCGCTTCCAGGTATATAATTCCGTGATTATTTCTCTACGATGTTCTTGAAGTACCAGTGAATATTGCCTGTGATATCTGCATCAGACATATGCTCGCCCTCGGTGCCAACGGTGGTTCCGTCGTTGCACTCGATCACGCCGTCAAATACATCCCAGTCGCCAGACTCGATCTGCGCACGTGCCTCATCGATCTTCTCCTGCGTACCATCTACGCACAGGTCAGATAACGGGGAAATGTCTACCAGACCTTCCTCCAGACCGCCGAAGTAGTTCTCGCCTGTCCATGTACCATCAATCAGATCCTGTACAGCTTTGGTATAGTAAGCGCCCCCAGTTCCAAACGGTGGAGGTCAGAACTGCCTTCGGAGCATCCTTGCTCATATCAGAGTTGTAACCAACACCAAATACGCCAGCTTCCTCAGCTGCCAGCTGCGGGTTCGGTGTATCGCAGTGCTGTCCAATGACATCACAGCCCTCGTTGATCAGGGCTACGGCTGCCTGTTTCTCACCTTCCGGATCGTACCAGCTGTTTGGTGGTCTTGATGTAAACGGTTGCATCCGGGTTTACAGAATATACACCCATTGCAAATGCGTCACATCCGCCGGTAACCTCGGCATTGTCCTTTGCCCCAGGCGCCGACATAACCGATCTTATTGCTCTCTGTCTTTAAACCAGCCGCGATACCAGTGAGGTAACGGGACTGATAAATCCGTCCAAAATAATTGTTAAAGTTCACACCGTTGGATTTGTAGCCGGTTGCATGGGAGAAGATAACGTCCGATATTCTTCTGCCAGTGCCTCGCATGCATCCATGTAGCCCCAGCTTGTCGCGAAGATAATCTGGCATCCTTCCTCGACACACTCGCGCATTGCTGTCTCGATGGCAGTCTGATCATCGTCCGCTACGTTGTTCTTGCGGATAATCTGATCATCCTCCAGACCAACGGCTTTCTGCATCGCTACGATACCCTGATCATGCGTATAGCTGTAACCGGAACCATCCGCCGGATTTCCAATATGAATCACTCCGACCTTCAGATCCTCTTTAGCAACTGCCGGCATCACGCCCTCTGCTGCCTCGCCTGCTTCTGTGTCTGCCGCGTCAGCTCCCTTTTCCTCCGCTGCCTTCGTATCTGCTGTATCAGAAGACGAAGAAGAACAGCCTGCACACAGGGACAGCGCCATGGCAGCGCTCAGTAACACGCTTACTACTTTTCTCATAACATTTCCTCCTAAGAATGCCTGCGAATGCGGTTCTTTCCTTTCTCATCGTTTGTCAGAATTCCCTCGCAGAACCTGAAATCCGAAAATAAAACCGCATTCCCGAAAATTTGGATCGATACAGGAAATATTATTGCATATTTACAGACGCTTTTCAAAAGGAATTTGCCTGATTTTTACTGTGATATTTATTAATATGATTCTATTAGAATTTCTTATGTAATAGTCCCTATATTTTATTTCTACTAATATATAAAATTTCAACCCCATTTTCTTGTTCTGGTGTTTGCGGTTGCATTCTGCCAGATTGATCTCAAAAACATATCTTTTTTATTTCTTCCTTAAATATATAAAAAAATTAAAAAGCAGATGCCCGGCACCTCACTTTAAATGCCTGACATCTGCCTTTTTGACTCTGCTAACTATAATCGCTATAAATGACAAACCATTGATTACACCTCTGCGTTCTCATTGCCCTCTTCCTTTTTTCTCTTCCAGAATCTTCATAAACTCCTCACCGGTGATCGTCTCCTTATCCAGAAGATAGTCTGCCAGCTCATGAAGCTTATCCTCATGCCCGGAAAGAATAGCTTTCGCTTTCTCATACGCGCTCTTTACCAGCGCAATCACTTCCTCATCGACCCTCGCCGCCGTCTCTGCCGAACAAGCCAGGGAAGTATCGCCGCCTAAGTAGGCGTTGTTGACCGTCTCGAGCGCTACCATGCCGTCACTCATGCCGTAACGCGTCACCATCGCACGGGCGATCTTGGTTGCCTGTTCGATATCATTCGAAGCCCCTGTCGTGATAGAATGGAAGATCAGCTCCTCCGCCGCACGGCCGCCGGTCAGTGTCACGATCTTGTTGAACGCCTCTTCCCTGCTCATCAGGAAGCGCTGATCCGCCTCCACCTGCATCGTATATCCGAGTGCCCCGGAGGTTCGCGGCACAATCGTGATCTTGTGGACCGGGTGCGGAGGTGCGTCTGCAGCGCCGCTACCAGCATGACCGATCTCATGGTAGGAGACAATCTTCTTTCATCCCGGAAACACCGGCATCCTTCTTCTGATATCCGGCAATAACCGTCTCGACACTCTCTTCCAGATCCTGCTGGGACACGGTCTTTCGTCCCATCCGGACTGCCCGCAGCGCCGCCTCATTGACAATGTTTGCCAGCTCCGCGCCGCTCGCACCGTTGGTGGCACGGGCGATTCTCATTGTAATCCACACTCTCATCCACTTTAACCTTTTTTGCCATGGACTTTCAGAATTGCCTCACGGCCTTTCAGATCCGGCAGCTCTACCGGAATCCGGCGGTCAAAACGTCCCGGACGAAAGCGCCGGATCGAGGGATTCCGGACGGTTGGTCGCCGCCAGAATGACAACCCCCTTCTTGCCGTCAAAACCATCCATCTCAGTCAGAAGCTGGTTCAGCGTCTGCTCGCGCTCGTCATTGCCGCCCATGCCGGCGCCGTCACGCTTCTTACCAATCGTATCGATCTCGTCGATAAATACGATACACGGCGCTTTTCATTGGCCTGTTTAAATAAATCACGCACCTTTGCCGCACCCATGCCGACAAACATCTCAACAAATTCCGAACCGGAGATCGAGAAGAACGGAACGTGTGCTTCCCCGGCAACGGCCTTCGCCAGCATCGTTTTACCGGTTCCTGGAGGTCCGACTAACAGGGCGCCCTTCGGCAGCACCGCACCGATCTCCGAGTATTTTTCCGGCTTATGCAGGAAATCGACAATCTCTTTTAACGCATCCTTCGCCTCTTCCTCGCCAGCCACATCTGCAAATGTGATACCCGTCTCGGATTCTGCATAAATCTTCGCATTCGACTTGCCAAACGTCATTGCGTTGCCAGGTCCGCCACCCCATCCGTTTCATCAGTGAACGTCCCATGAGCTGTCCGATTCCCACAAAGAGAATCAGCGGCAGGATCCAGGTCAGCAGGAAATTCAGCAGCGGGGACGCCTGTGTGTTGATCTCCGCACTGTATTTCACATCCTTACCATCCAGCAGGTCATACAGGTTGACACCCGGAATCTCGCCGGTTTTTGTAGGTGACATTCCACGCTGTGTTTTTATTGTCATTTTTCAGCGTATAAACGATCTCATTGTTCGTCGTCACATACACTTCATCGACATTATCTTCCTTCAACTGATCGCTGAACTGGTCAAACCGCACCTGCTGCGTCCGATCCATCATAGATGGAAAGAGGAAAATATTTAACAGCATGACAATCAGCATAACCAATCCATAATAATATAAAATGATTTTCTGGGCGGCTGCTTTCCGCCGCCGTTCGTGTTCTCTACCATAGATTGTTCTCCTTATTGTGAGTCTGTGACAGATGGTTTCTGTGTTTCCGTCACATCGTTTCGTGATACATTAACATATACAGCATTCTTTGTTATTTGTCAATCCACAATAGTAAATATTTATTTACTTTTTTATATTTGTTGACCTTTTTGTCTGGATGTGCTAGAGTACAAGTAAATTGATGTTTCCTTGTTTGCAATTTATGTTTGTGAAATGGACCGCATTTTATTACTTTGATATTTAAATTTGGAGGTTTTCCATGAATCCAGGCAAAAAAATTCAAATCTTTTAAAAAACACCGGTATCCACTTCCTGGAGTTTGCACTCGGCTTTCTCTCCCTGGCGAAATGCCACTACCAGCCAAGCCATGATATGAAAGTCAACTCGCTCCCATTTTTCGCCCTGATCGCGCTCGACAGCTGGGCAGATCAGGACTATACCATGTCTGAGCTGGCAGACAAGCTGAGTATCACAAAGCAGCAGCTCTCCCATATGATCAAGGTTCTTGAGGAACGCGGTCTGGTCGAGCGGATCCATGATACAGCCAACCGCCGCCGCGTCTACATCCGCATCTGCGATTCCGGCCGTGAGATGATGAACCAGATGAAGCAGGAAATGCTGTCTTCCACCCTGTTTGGGCTGCGCGCTTACACCCCGGAAGAACTGGCATCGATGGACGAGTGCCTGTGCCGCCCTGATGGAATTAATGAAGAAATTCAACTGTGAAACCGATGAACCTGCGAAGAATGTATCCGTATGATAAAGACACCGGAACACCTCCCGCGCTTACACTTATGCATGCTGTACGGCAGTATTTTTACCTATTACCGTGACATTACCTACCCCAATTTAAAGCTATACAAAATCTTTCTGCTCGAGCACTACAAGCCGCAGACCATCAACCAGCGGATCCGGGCTTTGAATGCCTACCTGGATTTTAAAAAGCTCTATCCCGGGCATCTTCCATGGTAAAAATCCAGCAGAAAACTCTCTGGATCACATGATCAGCGAGGCGGATTATGAATACCTGAAACGCTGCCTGCTTCGGGATGAACGGTACACTTACTATTTTTCTCATCCGTTTCATGGCGGCAACCGGCGTCCGGGTCAGCGAGGTGATTCAGTTCAGGCAGAAGATATTTTCTCCGGCTATAGGACATCTATTCCAAAGGAAATAAAGTCCGGCGCATCTACATCCCACAGTCACTCCGAACCGATACCCTCAAATGGCTTTCCTTTCTCCACAAATCCCACGGTCCCATCCTCCTCAACCGCTTCCGGGTTCCCCCATCTCTCCAGGCGGCATCCGCAGCCAGCTCAAAACCATCGCCCTCTCCTACCACATGACACCGGAAATGGGTACATCCGCATGCATTCCGCCACCGGTTTGCCAAGAGTTTTATCGAAAAATGCGGCGATATTTCCCTGCTGGCGGATCTGTTAGGACACGACAGCATCGAAACAACCCGGGGGTACCTGATGAAATCGAGTTAGGAACAGCAGACGGTGATTGACCGGGTGGTGACGTGGTAGGCACAGGCGTGTGAAAACCATAAAAAGGGAAAAGAACTGCCATTTTCCACAATTCTTTCCCTTTATTATAGATTTTTTTTCTCTGCCTCCACAATCACGAGCTCATATGGCAGTGCTTCCTCAGCGCTATCGGTTCTAATGTTTTCACCCGACCGTTCTACCGCATTCTCTTTTTTCTTCTGCTTCCCACTGTCCAGCTTTGTCTCAACATTCTGTTCCGCCTTCTTTTCAGAATCTTCCTCCTTTTCTGCTGTTCTACTAATAAGACGATGGGAGATTTCATTTGGTTTTACATATTTGCAATTTTTTTAACAACTTTTCTTTCCAAATAAACATTTTTCAACATGGAAGTTAGAAGAACCAGATGGATAATAGAAAACGCATAAAGATATTACAGGCATAAAAAAGCCCGGCAGAAAGAAAATGTTCTATGACATTCTCTCCCTACCGGACTTTTCCTAATATTAAATTTCCTTACAGCACCTTACTCAAAAATGCCTTCAATCTTTCGCTCTTTGGATGCTCAAAAACTCCTTCGGTTCGTTTTCTTCGATGAAGTTTGCCGCCTTCCATGAACATGACGCGGGTTGCCACCTCGCGGGCGAAGCCCATCTCATGGGTAACCACGACCATCGTCATGTGTTCCTCGGCAAGCTGGCGCATTACGTTTAATACCTCGCCTACCATCTCCGGGTCAAGCGCGGAGGTTGGCTCGTCAAAGAGCATCACATCCGGATGCATCGCCAGGGCGCGGACGATCGCCACACGCTGTTTTCTGACCGCCGGAGAGCTGTCCCGGATAGGCGGATGCTTTTTCCTTTAATCCGACACGCTCCAGAAGTTTCAATGCCTCCGTCTCCGCCTCGTCCTTCGGGCGTCCGAGCAGTTTCATCGGTGCCAGCGTCATATTATCAAGAATCGTCATATGCGGGAACAGGTTGAACTGCTGGAATACCATTCCCATTTTCTGACGGAGTTTGTCAATGTTTGTCTTCGGATCCGTGATATCCGTTCCCTCAAAATAGATGTGTCCGCCGGTCGGAGTTTCCAGCAGGTTCATGCAGCGCAGAAATGTGGATTTACCGGAACCGGATGGTCCGATCACACAGACAACATCCCCCTTGCGTATCTGGGTGGAAATATTAGTCAGGACCTTTAAATCACCGAATGCCTTTGGAAAGATCCTTGATGTCAATTATCACTTCTCCGTTTTGTACTTTATCGTTCATTCTTTCTCAGGCTCCTTTCCAGATTCTGTGCAAAGTGGTTGAAGATCATCGTCAGCGCCAGATAAACAGCAGCCACTATCAGAAGCGGTGTCCACGCGTCATACGTTCTGGAACGGATGATATCGCCGCCCTTCGTCAGATCCTGCACCGCCACGTAACCGGCTACCGAAGTCTCTTTCAGAAGAACAACAAACTCATTGCAAAGTGCCGGAAGTACGTTTTTAAACGCCTGCGGCATAATGATATAGCGCATCGTCTGGACATAGTTAAAACCAAGGCTTCGACCTGCCTCCATCTGTCCCTCGTCGATCGACATGATACCGGAACGGAAGATCTCCGCTACATACGCTGCCGAGTTAAGACCAAACGCGATCACACCGACAAAGACGCCGGCAAATACACGCGATACAAAATACAGTAGTAGAAAATCATCAACTGGATGACAACCGGCGTTCCCCGGATGACCGTCAGATATACCTGGCAGACACCATTTAAAAATTTCATTTTACCAGTTTTGTCGTGAGTCGCACGGACAATCGCAATCAGCAGACCAAGGGCAATGCCGATCAGGGTCGCAAATAACGTGATGATCAGGGTATTTTTTAGGCCCCTGTCAAATACTGCCACCTGTCATCCTTGATCAGGTTTAAATATAAAGGCCTGCTTGAGTTTCTCCAATCTGTTTTCCTCCTTGTAAGGTGATATAGACTTGAAAAAGGGCTGCCGCCGAATTTCATGTTTTCATTCTGCAGCAACCTTTTCCGTTCCGTCAATACCAAACACTCTGGGTGTTTTCCGGATCACCTGAATCCATCCATTGACGATTCATTTCAATTCTCTTTATATTACTCAGCGGTAATGTATTTTCAACGATCTCGTCCAGTTTTCCAGACTCTTTCCGGTTTGCGATGGATGCGTTGATAGCGTCCAGAAGCTCTGTATTGCCCTTCTTAACTGCGATTGCGTACTCTTCTTCTGCATACGGTGTTTCCAGAAGCTTTAAGCCTTCATTCTCGTCTACAAATACCTGTGCCGGTTTGTTGTCAATGATAACTGCATCGATCTTGCCAGTGGACAGTGCCTGTACTGCATCTGCGCCCTTGGAAAATCTCTGTACGCTCTCCTCGCCGAAATCATCGGTGGAGTACAGGTCGCCGGTGGTACCCTGCTGAACGCCGATCTGCTTGCCCTTTAAATCATCCAGGGATGCGATGTCGCTGTCCTCTGTTACGATAACAGACTGAACGCCGATTGCGTAAGTGTCAGAAAAATCCACCTGAGTCTGACGATCCTCGGTAACAGTCATGCCTGCTGCTGCGAAATCAGCTTTGCCGGACTGAACCTCCGGGATGATAGAATCGAACGCTACGTCGGTGATTTCCAGAGATGCTCCCATATCCTCGCAGATAGCGTTTGCAATATCTACGTCGATACCTACGATATCATTTCCATCGTGGTACTCATACGGTGCGAACTCAGCGTTGGTGGACATAACCAGAGTCTTTCCTGCAAATGCGCTGTCGCCAGCTTCTGCTGCCTCGCTGCCCTCTGCTGCCTCTGCGGTTGTCTCCTCATTCTCCTCTCCGGCTGCGGTTGTCTCTGCCGGTTTGGAAGAGCATGCTGCTAACGATGCTGCCATAGCAGTTGCCATAGCGATTGCTGCTAATTTCTTTTTCATAATAAATTCCTCCTCATTTCTATTCGCTGCTTTTGTATTTTTATGCAGTAAATACGAATATCCTTACTTTTTATTACCGTATCTAGGAATACATTATACCGCATTTTTATAAATAATCAAGCCTGAATTCCTGTTTTTTACAGGGTTTTGTATGATTATGCATTCTTTTCCAATTTGTACGGTTCCAGTTACGGACAGATCTGGTTGTTAATTCTTGGCACGGGAGTTTAATAGTTGCATAATCAGGTTAGTGAAATTTTGAAAGTAAATGAAAGCAGATGACAGCTCTAAGAATGTTTCCGGTTTCCGAACGGATTATCAATTCATAACGAACAGTAAAATGAGAACAATTCCAAAATGGACAAGGAAGAAAAAAATACTATAGTCTGCAACAGCAACAAAAATCGCTGCACCCCAGCAAATACAAGGGTTACAGCGATTTTATTTTCACTCAACTGCCAAAGACTGGATATATATTTTTTTCAATAATCCAAATTTTTGTTTTTTCTGTGTTTCCTGTTTTCAAATTTCACGTTCTCCACAGGCAATATCATTTACTTAGAGAATTTTTGAAAAATTTTCTTTTTTCTACCAATAACTCAACAATCACTTGACAACACCTTGATAGTTCAGCGCCTCAGCTAAAAAAAAAACGCATAAAAAGCAATCCATTCGTTATAATAGCGTTGACTAGAAACTATAAACAAGCCCGGCAACCAGGTTGATACGACAGGAACAAACGATACCAGCAGCAAAATAGGTAATGCACCAAAAAGCAAAAATGGAAGAATAGGTTTAATAAGTTTATGAATCGGAACATCACAAACTCTGGAACATGCCATCAGACAAGTAGCCATTGGCGGTGTAATTGAGCCAATACCTATCGAAACAAAAACGATTACTGCTAACTGAATTGTATCAATCCACATGCAGTAGCAATCGGTGTAAGAAGTGGCACCAGCGTCAAAATAATAACATTTCCATCAAGAAAAACCTATAAAAACAGCAGAAGATCTATTAACAGGATAAAGACCAATACGATTATTGGTAATTCCCAACATTAACTCTGCCACCAACTCAGGAATATGGTTAAGTGTCATCAAGCGACTGAAAATCAAAGTCATTGGAAACATTATAACCAATGCCGAAACATCCTTGACTCCCTTAGAAAAACGCCCATCAATTGAACCAGAGAAAGCTTTTTATAAACTACCACTCCATGATCGCTCCATATAAACAGGTAATTGCACCTGCTTCTGTCGCTGTAAAAATGCCGCCATAGATGCCCCCTAACACAATTATCGGCATTAAAACTGCTACAACAAGCTCTAAAAAAAATCTATTCCGGCTTATAGTCTCACGCGCATTTTTTCTGATTCTTCTTTAGGCTCATTATCTTCAGTACATGCAGAAACGGATGCAACTTTGGTTTTACCCGCATATTCTGGATGATAATATTTTATATAAATAATCCGATTAATGATCAAATAGAGGCCCTGCCATATTAATCCCGGCACAATCGTAGCCATAAATAAAGCACCAACCGATGCCGAGGACACGGATGCAAAAATAATAGCATTTACATTTGGTGGAATCATAAAGCCAAAAGGACTGGAAGCTGCAATTAATGCCGCTAAATATGCTTTATCATATCCTTTCTTTTCCAATTCTGGCACCATAGCTGTTGACAGTGTATTAGCCGTTGCCAATGCTGAACCGCAAAGGGCTCCAAAAAAGCAGGAAACTACTGGAATTGTGGTAGTCAATCCTCCTTTACATTATGTAGCATCTTATCCGCTACCCGAATCAGCACATTTGCAATTCCGCTTCGCTCAATCAAAGAACCTCCTACTATAAAAAGCGGAATCGCCAACATAGAAATAGAGTTCAAAATGTAAAACGCATTCGTTACCAAACGTTCCTGTACTTCAAGCCCCATATATGCCACAAAAAGGAGCCGCCCAAAAATGCTAACGGAACTGCAACGCCGGAAAAAATCATGAGTAAAATTAATACTGCAGCTATTCCAAATATCATAATGTGCGTAACCTCCTTATAGATTTACAAACATTCACCACATAATAAACCATCATCCCCAAAGCTCCTAAAAATACAGAAGCATATACCCACCACATGCTAAATCCAACAGCCGGAGACACCGTATTACGTTCAATATGTGTCATCATTAAATTAAATGTTAATGGCATAAATAATCCACATATTATAGTAGAAATAATCAAACCTTAAACAAATGAAGTGCTTCTTTTGACTTTTCCGTCTTACACAGATTCAAGAAGAAATCGACTTTTAGCATATTGTCATCACGCACAACCAGTATTACGCCAAGCCATACAAATACAATAAATAGAATTGTTGGCAATTCCTCATAGCCGTGCATATTAATATTAAATACCCAACGACTGAAGATTGTCAGATTAACCATAATCATCATCACAATCAACAAAATACCCGCTAAATTTCCAACCACAAATTCAACTATATGATCTAATTTTTTAAAAATTTCACCACGTTCCTCTCTCTTTAACGGTAAATAAAAAAGCAGGGGATACTACAAACATAGATATCAATCCACTTGCAGCATCCCCCATACCATTAATAATTAAACAGCTCAGATACCTGATTGTATAATTCTTCTCCAATCAGTTCTCCACTTATCCGACAGAGAAGCCGCATACTCTTTCCATTGATTCAATTCCTCATCTGTTGGCTGATAATATGTAATTCCTTTTTCATCAAAAGAATTTTCTGCGTCTGCTTTCATATCTTTATAAGATTCATATTCAGCCTCTGAACACGCCCAGGCAGCATCTACAAATATCTTTTGATCCTCTTCACTATACTGATTAAACTTATCTAAATTCATCATCAAACTATACGAAGTCCACTGAGCTCCAACATATGAATAAAATGGTGCTACTTCATAATAATTTTCAATAATATATGAAGGTATCTGCTGATCCGTAGCCGTAATCAAACCATTCTGCAGCGATGTATATAACTCTCCGTATGGCATAATTGCGATATTTCCCAAACCGCCATAAAATTCGTTAACAATAGCATCTTCATATGTTCGAAACGTTTCATTCGCCAGATCCTTCGGCACTTTAATCAATTTATCTGTCGAAAAGATGTGGCGCTGTAAGCCACTGTTTTGTGCCAAAAGTTTAATTCCATTTTTCTTCATAAAGCTTTGTATTAATAGCAAATCCTTCTGCATTCGGATTAGCAAGCTTTTCCCTCACTGTGTCTAAATCAGGTAATAAAAATGGAATTCTTTGCCATGCAAATCTCTTATCTACATTAGACATTCCGGCACCAAAGTTAAAATCCGTCTCCCATCCTGAATCATCTGAAAAGGATTCCGCATCGCTTGGGCATAACTGGAATACCAATAAATATCTACTACATAACGGCCATTACTATTTTTCTCTACCTCTTCTTTAAATTTCAGTAGTCCATCAGCCCAGGGATTATAATCCGGGGCAAACTCTGGATCTAACGCTGATGTTGTCAAAACAAGATAGTTGCATCTGAATCTGCTTTCGTAGTTTCTTCCGCTTTATCGCTCTGCAGTGCAACTGTATTATTACCTCCACATCCAACTATAATTAATGCCATCATTGCTGCCATTGTCGTTGCGAATTAATTTTTCATTGTACTCCTCCTTTTTCAACATCCACCATATTCTTTTTTTTCTGCTCGTTCTGGCTGATCAAGCCATCTTTCACATCACACTTTAATGCTTTTTATCTCTCAAGCGGATTACCCCAACCTCCGCCGCCACTTGTCTGAATATAGAGTCTATCTTTCTTATAAAAAACGCACCCTTGCTTTGAAGGCAAATGTTCTTCCGTTCCATCAGCTCTATTTACTGTAAAACAGGCTCCTAATGCTGCTTTTCCACCATTCAATCCCCACGGTGCCGTATTAACACGATCAGAGGGCAATAAAGCAGTCCACCTCATCTGTCTGGAATTCCAGGACTCGCTCAATTCCAAATCACCCCTGTGCTTACCAGGTCCTTCAGAATTTGGGCTAAACCATATCGTATTACCTTAACCGGCATGATTCTTTTCAAGAACTTCTACTGGTGTATTTCTGGTATTAGTCATATGCGTATTAACTCCACTGGTTCCATCTTGATCACACATTCCACCATATCCCTCCTCCAACAGTTTCACCATTAGCAAAGAACGAATGTGTTTCTGGATTATAACCACCCAGCTGAATTCCATTCATGATCCACAAAGCAGCCGCACGCATACTTTTTCTGGAACCACTTGAGCCAGTGCAAGCAGTACATCTACCAAACGCTGACACGTAATAGAATTTCCAGAACCGGTAGCTGCTGGATATACCGCATTACCAAGGAACCTTCCGGTGTTATAACCTCAAAGCGGCGATATGTTCCAGAATTCTGGTGGAATCGTGGGATCCGTCACTGCTCGAACAACATAATAAATGCAAGCCAACGCATATCGGACGAACACAATTCTAAAAGGTCCTCTTACCTGAGGGCATGTTCCTGTAAAATCAATTTTAATATGTGGACCTCCTGTAGTAATTGTTACCTTGATTTTTTAATGGATCTGTTGTCGTAATTCCATCTCCTCTAAGAAATCCTCAAATTCAAATGTCCCTTTCGGAAGTTTTTTCTAACTCTGCTCCCATTCGCCGGTCACAGTAGTTCTCTAACTCTGCAATTGCCTCAAGAACTACTTCTACGCCCATCTCATCACATAATTCCTCAAATCGCTTTTTTCTCCTACATTATTTGCTGCAATCTGAGCCATCAAATCTCCGCTACTTTCGTATTTTGTTCGGATATTAGAGCGAAACATAGCAAAAAATCTCAGGATCTACTTTTCCTTCTTTTTTATCTTTACTGGTGGGAAGCAAATCCCTTCATGGAAAATTTCCGTTGCATCTGGTGTTAACGAACCGGAACCTTTCCTCCCACATCTACATGATGCGCCAGATTTCTACACAAAGCTACTAGCTCTCCTTTAAAAAGATCGGAGAAAAGATAATAATATCTGGCAAATGAGTTCCACCAATGAATGGATCATTGTGCATGATAGCATCTCCAGGTTTCAGTTCTTTTTTGTTAATATGCTTTAAAGCTCCCTTTACTCCCCAAGGCAACACTCCTGAATGAACAGGTATATGCTCTGCCTGTGCAATCGTCTCTCCATTTACATCAAATAACGCACACGAACAATCTCTTCTATCTTTAATATTTGTGGAATAGGGTTGTCCGAATTAATGCTGCTCCCATCTCTTCTGTAATTGCAAAAAGCGATTTCGCATAACTTCCAATGTGATTGCATCCATCTTTTTCATTCCTCCTTTTAGTTCTCTTCTAATGCTTCCATCTTCCCAGTCTCATGATTTGCAATCTTCACAACCAAATTCATTCTCTCATCTACTGTCACCTTATCGCCAGGACCTACTACGGACGTAGCTCTGTTTCCTCTATGATTGCCGGACCGATAAAGCTGTTACCTGCTTTTAAAGCATCTCGCTTATATACGGCTGTATCCAGCCACTCTCCCATAAAATAAGCTTTTAGAATTTCTTCTGGTTTTGGAAGTTCCTTGCTAATTTCTCCTTTTTGAATACAAGTTACTTTTGTCCATTTCCCCAACTACAGAAAGACGCAAACTAACCAACTCCATGGGATCATTCTTCTTAAATCCATAAGAACGCTCATGTGCATCACTGAAATCATTCACAAGCTTATCCCAAACCAGCTGATTCACCGGGCTATTGGGTACCGAAATCGTTAATTCGTAGGCCTGACCAAAATAGCGGATATCTATTTTTTCTCAAAACTTACGCTACTCTCTGATACGCCATCTCGAGCCATTTCTTTTCTTGCTTCAGCCTCTAATTTTTCAAATTTTTCTTCCATATGGTTGAAAAGAAACATCTTTTCATGTTTATGATACGTGCATACTTCATCATATCTAATTGGTGCAACTAATAATCCAAAAGCAGAAAAGTTTCCAGGTGCGATAGGAATAACAACTGTTCCTATATCCAGAGTTCTTGCCAGTTCAACCGCATGAAGTGCTCCTGCTCCTCCATATGGCAGAAGCACAAACTTTCTCGGATCGATTCCTCTTTCTACCGTCATAACTCTAATTGTTTCTGACCATGTTGGAATTCGCTACACGAAGAATTCCCTCAGTGGGAGTTGGGTCTCCGACTGAGATAAACGCTCCGCGAGGATGCGCAGTGATTCTGATAGAATATGTCAGCTTCGCTGACCAGAATCACGCGCCAAGTCTCACGGACGTTC
>VOFG01004320.1_pt1 | contig 30238 bp, 51 predicted proteins | sample 5384171 | NCBI WGS metagenome assembly VOFG01 (sample SAMN12384726, study PRJNA508395) | human gut metagenome | isolation source: healthy gut F | host: Homo sapiens
ATAGCAAAAAAATGGACAATGCCAATCCGTAATTGGGGCAAAGTCCGTGGTGAACTCGAAATCATGTACCCAGACAGAATGCAGATATAGCAATAAAAGCCGGAATATCAAAGTAAATATACGCCCAGAATTCTCTGGGCGCTCTTGACATACCAGCTTATTTTTGCTATTAAATAAACAACGGCTTAACCCAGAAATCTGCTGTTAAGCCGTATCAATTATCATAGAAGATCTGAATTTACAGAAAAAATTCACACCGTCGTATTATCTCTGCACAGAATAGAAGCACCGATCTTCTCTGCTGCCAGCAGAAGAAATACAAAGTTCGGAACAAGTCTGAAGAATACCGGGATCTGATCTCCCTCCCCGAATCCCATAGCTCTCAGGGATCTCGCACATTTCTCTGATTCCTCAAAGACCGTTCTCCAGGTGATGTCCTCTCCATAATAATGGATTGCTACAACATCAGGACCCGGACAATGCTGTTCCAGATATTCCCATACAGTGCAATTCGGTCTCTTGATCAACTCAAGCATCATGTCTGGATAATACTGCATCCAGCGACGATCTTCACTCGGTCGTCCTGTAGTTTTCTTTTCACAACTCACTTTTTTCATAACCTCCTTGATATTCAGCATTTCCTGCATAGAACAAAAACAGCCCCTGCGTTCTTCCTTTATACTGCGGCTGTTCACTTTGTAGAATATGCTGTTAAATTTCATGAATTTTGTTGATTCATGACGTTTTCTACTCATTTATGTAGTTGCATGTATATTTTAACATAACGATATCTGTCTGTAAAGTTATTGGAATGTAAAAAAATCATTTTTCTTGCTATTTCTGCCTTTCTTTTGGTAAGACCAAATAATCTTTCGTTTGAATCAATCTCCTTTTTTCGGATTGTTTTTTTTTTTTTCTTGTAATCTGTTTTTTTATGTAGTATAATATAAAACCATTGAACTGAATATGGTCTAATTGGAAACGCACATTCTCCCTGAATGATTAACGAACAACACATGCTCTTGTATCATTAATTTTTCAAGGAGGATTTTTTTTATGCCTAAAAACAAATTTCAAGAAGTAATTTTACAATCATTATGGTATTTTCATGGTATACGCCATGATCTGTTATAACATCGCTCTTAATATGGGTGGAATGTCCAACGCAGTTTTCCTGCCGCCTTTCATGAACTGATCATAATGGGACCAATCGCATTCATTCTTGACTTCTTCCTCGTATCCAAACTTGCTTTTTGCATGTGCTGCCCGCATGGTTGATTTCAGAACCTGCCATCCGTTCAGTATGATACTTGCGATTTCTGTTCCATCCATTGCTTTTATGTGCCCGCTGATGAGTTTTGCTGCAACTCTTCTTTCAAGAATGCAGGAAATCAGTTCGTTGCTGTATGGCTTCAGACAACTGCTATGAACTTCCCTGTGGCATTCTTCTGGCAGCTCATTTACGCAGGTCCGATCGTCCGTTTCATCTTCAGACATATCTTCCCGGAAAGGGAAGATGCACGCCAGAGTGCACCGGAAGTTTGAGTCCTATTTAATAGGAAATATTTTTTATAAAAGTAATTTCTTATTACAAGACAAAAAGCAGATTCCAGACAGCTTACCTGCCGGGAATCTGCTTTTTTTACAATGATCGATTTACAGAAGATAAACCGGAAGTTCCTCATTTACATGAACCGGTCCGTTTACTTCTTCCGGAGTTTTTCTTTGACAAATGCCGCCTCAAGTACTTCAGAGTTCTCGGGGTGAGAACAGAAGTCTTTACTGTTTTTTGCGGGTTGTGGTTTTCTTTGGTGCAGTCTTTTTTGGCTGCTGTTTTGCTGGTCGTTGTTTTGGCTTTTGTGGTTCTTGGCTTCTTCGCCGGGCTTTCTTTACTTCCGGTTCTTTCACCTGGGCTTCTGCCTTTACGGCTTCTTTGACCTCTGCCAGGAGCCTTTTGCTTCTTCTGTCGTCTTTGCCGGCTCTGCTTTTACTTCTGTGGTTTTGCTTCTGCGTTTGCAGCGCGCAGAATGCTGTCCTTACCTACTGACATAATCCATTACCTCCTGGCTAATTCTGTATATTCCTTCGCGCTTCTGCTGGATTTCTTGTATTCTACAACCGGAATGCTGTTGTCCTGAGACCATTCAATATTACTGTCCCGCACGGATCAGGGTTGTCGAATACATGTATATTTTCCAGCTGATGCAAAATTTCCATTGTCTGTTTGAAATAGTTCTTTCTCGTGTCAACCTTGGTCACTGCGATACCTGCAACCTCAAGCTCCGGGGCAATCTGTCTGACCTCATTCAGGAATTCAAACATATTTGCAAGTCCGAACATCCCCATGGGCTTGCCTCCACCGGAATGATTACCTTATCCGATGCACACAGGATATTCATGACCCATCCTCCGAGTGTCGGAGGCGCATCGATCAGAATATAGTCATCATACCTCTGAATCCTTGATCTTCTGAAGGCATTTCTTCAGAATGAGTTCTCTCTGCCATTTTGTAAACAAAGCTCGTACTCGATAGAGCTCATCAAGGTGGACGACGGGATGGATCGAATTCTCATACGGTGTATGTACAATATAATCTGTCAGATTCTGCCTGCCAATCGCATAATAAAGATTTTTCTCGCTTTTTGCGTGTTCCAGGACCCAGTCCTCCGGAAATACGGACAGCGACAGATTCAGCCATGTCACCGTCAACCAGAAGAACTTTTTTTTACCGTCACGTGCCATGGCAGCTCCCAGGTTTGAGCAGGTCGTGGACTTGCCGCTTCCTCCTTTGTTATTAGTAAAACAAATCGTTGTTGTCTTTCCATATTTTCTCCTCCCTGTTTATTCATTTTGGGTATTTTATATAGCTATCTATGCCATATTATACGAAGTTTCGACAGAATTTTCAATGCGTTTGCAGGTTTATTCTCAGTTACTGGTTTACTGTTCACTCCGTTCACAACAGTCCGACTTTATTTGACATCCACTGTCTTTTCCGCTAGTATAAAACCAACTGGCAAACTGATTTTCAGAAAAGGATCTGACTTATGAACTTTAAAGCTATGGCGAAGAAGAATCTGGATCGTTGAACAGCGCCGATATTTCCACGAGCTTTCTTTTGCAGAAAAAAAACACGACACAGCAAATCGGGAGGCTTCTGGAGAAATGGGACTCACCCCTCATTATTATCGGATTATAATGGTCTTTGGGCAATGCTCGAGGGCGGCAAGGCTTCCACCGGCACTAAAACCGTCGCGCTCCGTGCAGATATCGATGCCCTTCCCATCGAAGAACACACAGGCCTGTCTTTCTGCAGTCAGACACCTGGTGTCATGCATGCCTGCGGACATGACGGCCATATCGCAATGCTCCTTGGCGGAATCCGCATGCTGACGTCCCGCCGTGAAGATCTGAAGGGCAATGTAAAAATCATCTTTCAGGCTGCTGAAGAATCCTGTCATGGTGCCCAATACTATATTGAGCATGGTTTTCTGGACGATGTAGATGCCATTTACGGCACATATCTGGGGAGATCTGGATGCGCCTTATATGAATTTTGAGACTGGTCCACGCATGGCAAGCTGCGATAATTTCCCGCATTGAAATCGAAGGCGTTTCCGCCCACGGCTCCACTCCGCATCAGGGTGTTGATGCGATTCTGACTGCCGCTCATATCATCACAGAGATCCAGGCTATCGTCTCCCGCATGAATGACCCACTGAATCCGCTTGTCGTCACCGTCGGCAAGATCACCGGCGGCCAGCGTTTTAACATCCTCGCTGACAAAGTTATTATGGAGGGAACCACCCGCACCCACTCCCCGGAAATGCGCCAGAAAACAGAGCCTCTGCTCCGCAAGATCGTCGAAAAACACAGCCGATTCTATGGGAGCAAAGGCCACTCTTACCTTTGAATATTTTCCAGCTCCGATCATCAATGACCACGAAGATCTCGTCCAGATCGCAAGAAACGCCGCCACTAAAATGTATGGGATCCCTGATGCCCTGAAACCATTTCCCAAAATGATGATCAGTGAGGACTTCGCATACTATATGGAAAAAAGTCCCCGGTGTCTTCGGTCTTGTCGGAAGCCAGAATAAAGAACTTGGATTCACTGCCAGGAATCACAATGATCACTATACGGTAGATGAGAGCGTCCTCAAACGCGGTGCCGCTATGTACGCACAGTTTGCCTGTGATTTTCTGGAAAGAAAGCAGAATGATCTGCTTTCCTTTTTTCTCCAGGATTTCTTCTTCCTCAAGACTTTTCAGTTCTCTTGTCATAGCACTTCTGTCTACGCTCAGATACTGTGCCAGTGCTGTGTAGGACATCGGAAGTGTAAGGATCTCTGCTGTGTCTTTCTGCCGAAAGTGCATTCAGATAAGACAAAATCTTCTTTCGCGTACTCGACCTTGATAACATATAGATCCGCTCCGTCTGCTGCCGCGACTGAACAGCGATCAGCTGCAGAAGGTTGCTGACCATCTGGCTGTGATGAGCACATGCCTGTTCGCAGCGCTTGATCACATGCTCATAGTCAATAAACATCACCTTTGTCTCCTGCGCCGCACGGACATAATAATGCTGTGAATCAGTAGGAAGAAGAAACGGTTCCCCAAAAACTGCATCTTTTTTTCAGTTCATCGATCATATCCTGATTTCCTTCTGTATCACAACAGTAAAGGATTGCCCTGCCATAAAGAATCAGCCCGATTTTTTCATGGAACTGGAATATTCCATGATCATTTTCCCCGTTTTTAAAAATTATTTCCCTTGCATGAAAACAGACACGCATTCTTTCCTGTTCTTCGGGCAGAATATCTGTAAAAAAAGTGTGATGTGCTCCATTTTTTTTCACCCCCCTCTTTTCCTTGATTATAGCATATATTTTCTCAAGAAAAGCCTGTTTTGTGACTTTTGCAACAGATTTTTCTTTTTTAATCCTGTTATACTTTTAACAAAGTTACAGATAAGAAACCCTCATATAAATAAATATCATACTAAACTGGAGGATGCACACTATGAAGATTACAGATACTATCAAATACGTCGGCGTTAATGACCACCAGGTGGACCTTTTCGAAGGACAGTATAAGGTGCCAAACGGAGTGTCCTACAACTCTTACGTGATGCTCGATGAGAAGGTTGCTGTCATGGATACAGTAGACGCCAACTTTACGCATGAATGGCTGGATAATATCCAGCAGGTTCTGGACGATCGCAAAAACCGGATTATCTCATTGTACAGCATATGGAGCCGGATCACGCTGCCAATGTTGCAAACTTTCTCAAAGGTTTATCCGGATACCACCGTTGTTTCCAATGTAAAAGCCTTTAACATGATCCAGAATTTCTTTGATCTCGACCTCACCGGACGCAAGATTGAAGTAGAAAACGGTGGTACTCTTTCTCTCGGATATCATCAGCTCACCTTTGTTTTTTACCAATGGTACACTGGTAGGAAGTTATGGTAACTTATGACAGCACAGAAAAGTTCTCTTTTCTGCTGACGGTTTCGGCAAATTCGGTGCTCTCGATGCAGAAGAACCGTGGGATGACGAAGCAAGACGCTATTTCATCGGTATCGTAGGAAAATACGGAAAGCAGGTACAGGCACTCCTCAAGGTTGCCGGCAACCCTTGATATCAGAAGATCTGTCCGCTCCATGGACCAGTCCTTACAGAAGACCTTGGCCATTATATCGGACTTTATGACACCTGGTCTTCCTACACGCCGGAAACAGACGGAATCGTGATCGCCTACACTTCTGTTTACGGTCACACCAGAGATGCTGTATATCTCCTTGCAGAGAAAGCTCAAAGCCAAAAGGCTGCCCAAGAGTTCTCGTCTATGACCTTGCAAGAGACGATATGTCCCAGGCAATCAGTGATGCTTTCCGCTACTCAAGCTGGTTCTTGCAACCACCACCTATAATGCAAGTGTTTATCCGTTTATGAATGACTTTATCACCAGACTGGTAGAGCACAATTTCCAGAACCGCACGGTAGGAATCATCGAAAACGGCTCCTGGGCTCCTCTGGCAGCCAAAGTCATGAAAGAAATGATGGCTCCGTGCAAAAAAATCAACTGGGTAAAAAACAATGTCCATATCTGGTCTGCAGTAAAAGAAGACAACAGAAAAGAGATCGAGGCAATGACCGATGAACTCTGCAAAGAATATATCGCCAAGAACGATACTCTCGCAAACAAAAATGATATGTCTGCACTTTTCCGTATCGGATACGGTCTCTATGTCGTAATGCCTCCAACGACGGAAAACGCGATAATGGCCTGATCGTAAACACTGTTACCCAGCTGACCGATAACCCGTACCGTGTAGCTGTCAACATCAACAAAGCCAACTACTCTCACATCATGTGATCCAGCAGACTGGAATCCTGAATGTAAACTGCCTGTCCGTCGAAGCACCGTTCTCTGTTTTCGAAAGATTCGGTTTCCAGTCCGGCAGAACTGCTGACAAATTCGCAGGCCAGAAAGTCAACCGTTCCGGCAACGGACTGGTGTTCCTGGATAAATATATCAATGCATTCATGTCCCTGAAAGTAGAGCAGTACGTAGATCTGGGAACTCACGGAATGTTTATCTGCAGTGTCACCGAAGCCCGCGTCATGAGTGACCAGGAGACCATGACCTACACCTACTACCAGAACAACGTCAAACCAAAGCCACAGACAGAAGGCAAGAAAGGCTTTGTATGTAAGGTCTGCGGATATATTTATGAAGGAGATGAACTTCCGGAAGATTATATTTGCCCATTGTGTAAACATGGTGCAGTAGATTTCGAACCGATACAGTAAAGATTATATAAAACAGAGGAAGCTGTCCGATGGGCAGCTTCTTTACGTATGGTGAGTCAAGGTTATAATGTATAGCAGTCATATCGGATTGCCTTGCCATTTAAGGTATAGGAAGGTTTTTCTTCCTGCAAGGGAATTCGCTCTTCAGCGGACGCTTTACAATAATCTTGTCGGACCATTGTGATCGCTGCGTCAAAGAGTCTGTTTCCTCTGAGCAGGGGCGGCTCCAGTTTCTGGATCAGCTGGGTTTTTCTTGTTGATCAGGCTTGATTTCTGTCTTGCCGGAAACATCGGATCCAGATAGATCACATCTACCGGATCCAGAAGTCCGGACATACATTTCTACACTGTCACCCCTCGACCAGCTTCATCCTGGCGGCGATTTCCTTAAGTATCATATTTTTTTTCGCACGGCGTAGTGCATCCTTCAGAAGGATTGCGACCACCGGATTCTGTTCATATAATGTTACCTCATGGCCTGTGCCGCCAGAAGGAAGGCATCCTCTCCCATTCCCGCTGTGGCATCAATCGCTTTGCGACCAATCTTCTCGGACTTGCTGCCCGCACCAGCATTTCGTGCTGCAATCTACCATTTGTAACGCGGTGAGTCATATTTCCAAAATCTCCCTGATACGTCAGTCCGTACCCAGTCAGGGGAAACCCCTTTGGAATCAAAAAGAACGGTGATTCTTGCCCCGGCTTATCTACGATCTGGCTGGCTGTCCGCCTCGCAAATGACTCTGCCTGGTCTCGCTGTCCCGCCTTTTTTTGTATACATGCTTCAAATTTATTTATTCATAGTTTTTCGCTTCTCTTTTCTGGTAGTTTCAAAATGTTTTTTTACTTATCTTGGTAATCTCTGTTCCGGCGGCAGCAATTCTGAAAACTTCTGATGAGGTTCTGTCTGATACCAATAGGTACACTCGAAAGGTCATCTTGTCTCTCAAACAATCCATTATGACTGACTCCTATCTGCTGAACAGTCACTTTGAGATTTTCCTCAAAAAACACCGGATCCGGAATATGCCATCTGTAAAATCACGCATTGGCGGACAATCATCGTTATGATACTGGTTCCATACAAGAGAATCGTGTCTCGAATAAAAGGGATATCCCAAATATGGAGTACAATAATTCTGTTCTACGATTCTGCCGTTCTCATTTTGCCCGCAAAACTCCAGGATCCGCCAAAGTAATCCTCCATTCCCCGTTCGCATATTGTCGGATATTCTTCATCTCCATCTATATAGAACTTGACTTCACCTTCTCCCCACCAGTATCTTTGTAAAGTAGAAAGTCCCAGATAAGTACCTATATATTGACCTGTACCCTTTATGCCATCAGAATAACATAGTCTTTACCAATCTCTGTAAGTGCCTGCCTTCTCCACTGAGCATGAAAATAGGAGGTATTTGCAGGAAGTGAAGCATACAAACAGTAATCAATCTGATAAAAAAATGCCGGTATGGGATTCTTATGCTGATTCTCAATTACAATACGGGCATGCTTATGAAAAGGCATCGCAAAATATGAATTAAGTCCACGTGAAGGTACAACAGCTATCACACTGGAATTTACGATACATTCCTGTCCAAAACCACAGCAGAAAAAAATCTCCCAGTGGTGTTTCTACTGACGGATTTTCTTCATCATCCCAGTACATTCTCAGGACCAGATCTCTCAGTACAAAACAGTCTCCATCGGACGTCTTATTATCGACAGTAATCCATATATGATCGAATTACTCCCGGTCCATCTATGTCGGTAAAATTTCTTTCTCTCCTGGCTGAATATTTGTCAGACAGGGACTTCCTTTTCTGGAAGGTCCCAGCGGACTGCTTTCCATTCCTCCCCTGCCTTTTTTCTCCTGTCCTGTTCTCAGCATTAATTGCTCTGCTTTTTTTCCACGGGTCAAAATGGCATCATTGAAATATCTCCTGGAAATATCATTTTGTATCCTCCTGTTTTTGTATTTTTTCTTCGGAAATATGATAGACAATGGTTTCCTTTTATATCCGAAGCATAATTTTGGCTGTAAAGATTCCATTTTTATAAAAGTAAAACTGTCTGCGCCGCCATTTTTTCGGCAATGTGGCGTACAGACTGGATTCAATCCCGTTTCCGGCACGCTTTGAAGACTGGAAGATCTATTTTTCTGCCGAATTTTCTCATCGAAGGTATTTTCTACCTGGATCAAAGAAGATGGGTATGATGCAGATACATTTCCACCGTAATCTTTCTCCTGGAACGCTCTGTCTTCAGACTGGCCTCCACTGCATTTTCAGAAGATTTGAAAGTACCAGACATACATCCATCTCATCTGCTGGCAGCTGCTTCGGAAGATCGATTTTGGCAAGAAACCCCCTCCTGTTTTGCATGAGGCTGAATAATATCCAAGAACACTGTCTACGGCCTGATTATCACAGAAGTGGAAATCAATACCTGGCATTTTACTGTCCGCACGTAAAAGATATTCTTTAACTTTTTCCATATCTCCTGTTTCTGCCAGTGATGCTAATTGAAGCCAGTGATGACGGATGTCATGGCGAATCTGCCTTGTCTCCTCAATGGCTGCACAGAGATTATCGTATCTTGCACGCTGCAAAGAAAGGGAAATGATTTTCCAGCTGAAGCTTTGCATTTTATTCAGGCTGATCGCCATCATAAGAAACATCGCATAAAAAAGGTCAGAATTATCAGAAGCACAAGACTTACTACAATATAAATCTGCAGAATCCCGTATATGTGTATAAAGTACTCTGATATTTCGGAGCTATAAACAGATTCAGTACCAATAAAGATCAATGGCAGGATCCAGAATATATACCAGGTCTGGGCAAAATTTTCATCTGCTATCAAAATCCTCACCATATGCGTGGCAGGATACCATGCTGCCAAAACAAAGACCAGACAGACCACATTATAAAAAAAGCACCAGCCCCTGCGCAAAAACCATAACTGTTTTTCTGCAATATTTGGTTCAAAAATCATAATAGCGTTTACTGCACGGGACAGACTGTTCACACACGCAAAAACGGCACAGACTGCCAGAAAAGATACTGCTGGATTTCCAGATGGAAATCTGAAGGGTTTTTGTGGTAGATCAGCATAAGAAGCATCAATACAGGAACCAACAGTAATTTGACAGGAAACTGAAACATATAACAGATTATGCCGCCTGACAGGCTGAGTGCCAAAAGCAGCGGGGTAAGCCACAAAGCAAGTTTGACGGGAGCCTGCTTCAGACATTCTTTTACGGGCAGATAGGCAAGAAGCATGCCGGGGATAATAACAGTGAGTTCTAATATCGGGCGAATCATTTCCATCATTTTATTTTCCTCTCTGAAACAGAAATTCCATAAAAAAACCTGTCGGGCATTTTGACCAGCTTACGGCTGACCGAAATATTGCTGTCATCATCCATAAGAAACATGGTTCCATCAAAATCAACCGCATGTTCCAGGTTAATTACAACTCCTCTGCTGCACAGATAAAACGGGTATCCATTTTCAGTGGTAGTAAACATCTCAAAAGACTGACGGGTGACCAGTTCCTTCCCACCGGTAGTATGTATATAGATCATATGTGAAAAATGTTCCGCATAAATAATATTTTTGAAAGGAATCTGGATATTACTTCCATTTACCTTTACATCGATGTACTTTCCGGAATCTGGAATTCTGGCAAGTATCTCATCCATCAGGGTGGAAATTTCCCTCTCATTATACGGCTTTACAAGATAATGCAGTGCCCGTACCCTGAATCCTTCCAGTGCATGGTCTGTGGATGTGGTGGTAAAGATCAGAAGACAGTCCGCATCGGTCTTTCGAAGTTCTTTGCAATCTCAATTCCATTTGCTCCGCCCATATAAATATCCAAAAACAACACTGTGAAAGGACGTTCTTTTTTGCAGCCAGAAGAAATTCTTCTCCGGATTCAAATTCAACAATATCTGCCGAAACATTTCTTCTGGAGAGTTGATTGTACAGCCATCCGTGCAATAATGTCCGCTCTTCTTTTTATATCATCAACGACAGCAATTCTCATAATTACGCTTCCTCAACAAAATTCTTTATAATACTATGTTACAGACAGTATATCACAAATTGTACTCTCAGACCATGAGACTATTTTTACAATTCGTGTTATTTCCGTGCGTTCCGTGACAGAAGTATTGAAATAACCTCCACATTCCATATAATAAAGCAGCTTAACTATTCAGAAGGTCATATTCCAAAAGGAATCGGTCGAACGCATATGGAAACTATAGTGAAAGGAGGAGGTTTGTGTATCGTATTGGGGTATTAACAGATAAGAAAAAGAATGGGAAACTTACGCAAAAAAATGATCTCAGATTACTGCATCACGCAAAAAGCTTTTTCCATTACTTGAAACTTATCAGAATCAGGAAGTTTTTTTTAAAGAGATACAGAGCAATGTGCCAGATATTGTACTTCTTGTATTACCCGGGGTGGATGGGCTCAATGCAGCAGAACATCTTCATTCTTTATTTCCCGAATGCGGAATCATATGGTGCAGTGATCTGGATTTTTCACTTCATGCTTTCAGGCTTCGTGTGGAATATTTTTTATGGAACCGGTGAATGAACTCAAAATCCAGGAGGGACTCAAAGCCTGGTTCAGATCCGAAAAACGATCTTTTAAATAATAAAATTTCAGGAGGATATATAATGAAGAAAAGAACTTTAATTCTTGCCATGACCGCATTGATGATCACTATGACATCTGCCGGCAATTGCACTGCTGTATATGCTGAAGAGACAGCCGCTGCGACAGAAGATGCCGGATCAACAGAATTTCCGATAAAGCCACTGTCTGCTAAAGTGGTGGACGAGAATCCATATATGGCAGACAGTGATTCCAACATTCATCATGACTGCTATAATACCGATTCTACCGATGAGGTACTTCCGGGTTGGCATCTATTCAGAAATCAATGTTTCTTATGAGAAGACAAATCAAATGCTTCTCCTGCAATCTTTTTTTGACACTTACGGACATGCCGTAGTTCCGTTCCTTGGCGGGCTTGCCATTCGTGATATAAATGCAGATGAAACCCAGACAGAAGGCTGCTTTTCACCAAAACAGCATGACGGCGGCGGTTATATGATACAGAGTTCTTATTCCTTTGTAGATGAAAGCAACCGTCTGGTATGTCCTACCAGCAACAATCATGTTCTTATGCTGAAGGCAACTGATGACGAAGGTAATGTCCTTCCTGAATTTGAAAAGGTACTTGATATTGATATAAAAGCTGCAGCTGAAGAAAAACTGGTGGAAAAACACTGGATCAGAATCTTCTTTCTGTCGTATTTGATTATGGTGGAAATCTGTGGTTTGCAACAGGTGGATTCCGTATTTATCCTGACAGAAAGCAGCAAGGGTGCGATCGGTTACATTTCCAGATCTGCCATCGACTCTATTCTGAACGGTGAAGAAATAAACCTGTCAGATGCCGTATTTGTATATGAACTGACTCCGGGAGAGGGCGCAGAAAATGGAATTTCTGCTTCCAAAGACGGTGCCGTGATCCTGACAAATACAAACTGCTATCTGTTCCAGGCAGACAACGGAATAAACAAAGTATGGGAAACACCTTATGAAAGTGTCGGAGCAAAAGAAAGCAAGGAAGGTGATTCCACTACCGGCGGCGGTCTGGCATGGGGAAGCGGCTGCTCACCGTCTCTGACAAAGGATCTTGTTATGTTTACAGACAACCAGAACCCGGTAAATCTGCTTGCACTGGACATGAAAACCGGTGAAACAATGGCAACCATGCCAGTCATCGATGAACTTCCTGAGGATGTACAGGTATCTGTTGAAAACTCAGCAATCGTATACGATAACGGATCCGGAACAGTAAGTACGATCGTGTGCAACTGGTTTGGTGCTGGAAGTGCCAACCTTGGAGAAAGAAGACAGCGACTCATCCATACAGAGCTATGAAAATATTTATGATGTAAACTGGCTGAGACAGGGAAATAAAATGATCGCCCCGGGTATAGAGCGCGTAGATACTGTAAAAACAGATGATGGTTATGAAATGAAGAGCATCTGGTGCAGAAGTGATCTCTCCGATACTTCCATGCTGAAGCTTTCCACCGCCACCGGATACATTTACGGCTATGTTCAGGATCTGGAAACTGGCATGTGGCAGTATATTATGCTTGACTTTGAGACAGGCGAAACGGTATTTACCATGGATATCTCCAATAAACCTGGATATAACAATATGGCGATCGGTATGTATGCCGGAAACAGCGGAAATGCCCTCTACTGCCCGACCGGATATCTTGAACTTCTGAGATTACAGGATCGATTTGTATATCTTCCGGAAATGCCTTATCGTAAAGTCAATCTGGACAAGGCTAACCGAAACGTTTTAAGTCAGGAAAGTTTGAGGCTGATGGCGGACAGGGAAATGTGTCTGGATGGCTGAATACTGTCACAGTTGAAAACGTTCATCCGAATACAACTGTCGCCCTGCGCATGAAGGGAATTTCCGGAGAAACCGCCGGATTTAAGCTTTATGCCTACGAAGCAGATGGTTCCCTGAAAGAAGTTCCTGCAGAATTGTGGCATATTCAGACAGAAGACGGCGAAACACCGGATACCTTGTCTGATAATATATTATATGAGGTGCACTTCACTGTACAGGATAATGAGGAGTTTGACCTCAGCGAGAACGAAAAAGAGATTAAAATCTCCGCAGTTCTCGGAATCTGAGATACACAGATCAAACGAACATAAGGATGCGTGGTATTCCTCAGAAACTGTCCGTATTATCCGCTCTGACGCAGGATCACACGTTTTGCCGGATACAGGGCTTTGTCTGTCCATTCTGCTTTTTTGCAGTTCAGCGAAAAGATATCTTCATCCGGATAAACTTTTCTGATCAGTTCCTTTCCATTATCTGAAGTAAAAAGTGCTGTGATCTCTTTTTTGCCTTCCGTGATCCTGACACTGTAATCGATCAGTTCCGGAATCTGAAACAGCACTTCATCTATCTCCAGTATACTCTCTGATGGACTGATCCGCTTCACAAAATCCAGACGTTTTACTTCACTTCCGCAGCTACATTTTCCCGGAATGATACGTGTACAGTCTCCGGTCCGATATCGGATCAGAGGCTGTGCCTCCATTCCAATGGTTGTGATCGCCAGTTCTCCCCATTCTCCATCAGGAAGTACGTTTCCCTTTTCATCTATGATTTCCATAATACAATGATTTTCCCGCATATGCATGCCATCATGAGCAGCACAGCAGATGGCTCCGCCAAGCCCCATCTCCTGGAACCATAATGCGGCCAGAGCTGTGTCTCCAGAATTTTTTCTATCGCATTCATTACGCTGTCGGACAGGTATCTCCTGATACCAGTGCTCTCTTTATGCTTCCCTTTCCACACATTCTGAGCATGGCAAGTAATGCCGATGGCATACCGACATAAGTATCTGGTTTTTCCCTCTCCAGGATTGTTTTTAATTCACCATAAGTTCTTCCGATTCCGGTTAACAGAGGTCTGGCTCTATACGTCTAATGGTATCCGCGATCAGTTCTCCCAGTCCGAAAAGGACCGGAAAACGGCATGACAACCATCGTTATGCTTCCCGGATAAATAAATTCACCGAGTCCCTGCCATAAAAAGCTCTATCGTGTGTTCACAGTCTCTTTCCGTATAAAATACACGTTTTCCGGCTCCCGTTGTTCCACTTGTCTGTTCTGAGATGACTTTCTGGACTTCTCCTGGGAACACAAAAGTATTCTTCCGCCATCCCTTACCAGATCAGTTCCTGTTGTAAACGGAAGAGTTCTCAAATCGTCAAGGCTTTCCAGGCTTGCTGGCAGATTCCTGTAAAAACCCTCCCGCTCTTTTTCTCTTTTCAAAACAGCGTTCAGTTTCTCAAGCTGTATTTTATTTATTATTTCGCGTGTAAGCTCTGTAACACCTTCCTGCTTACAGATCATCGCATCTATATTTGATCGTTTCACTTTCTGTATAGATATTTTCCTTTCGAATCAGTCAGATTGTAGGCACAGAACGGCACCATTCCATATTCAGAATCCACCTCACAGATATAGCATCGTTTCAGGCGGTCAAGATCCAGGTTCCAGGCATCCTGAAAGATCATCCCGGATACAGCAAAGTCTCATTATGGATCCGGAGCAAAAAACTCATCCAGTGCATTCGTCTGTGTCATTTCTTCTTCCTCATAGGTCTTTGTGCTGTAGCTCCACTGGCTTTCCACATATTGTCTGGAATCATCGCTGGTGGTACAACAGCACCCTTTTCCAGATTTCTTCTCAAGCTTCAGTTCCCGCTCACCTTTTCTCAGATAACTTGCATGGAAGGAACAGTATGGATTCTCTGCTCCGCCTCCGGCGAAATCCTCCACTTTCATAAGTCCGTCTGTCTGTTCTTCGATCAGCCTCAGCATCCTTGGTATGGTGATCGGATCTTTGCGGACGTTTCTGCGAACATCTGCCAAAATAACTGATCGGCTGGAAGTGTACCCCCACGCACAAGCGGCATATGCTCCAGAGCAAAATTCAGAATATCCCCTGCCTGCATATCATTTACTCGGGTGCAATGACCGGCACCAGAGCAATTCAAGTTCTGCCTCTGAACAGTTTCGGATCGCTTTCTTCTTAAGTTCCAGCATAGGACGTCCTCGCAGGATCTGATAAACTTCATCGGTCACACCGTCAAACTGAAGAAAAACGGTATTCAGTCCTGCTTTTTCAGTTTCTTCGCATATCCCTCTTCCTCTGCCAGACGGATTCCATTCGTATTCAACTGAAAAAATGTAAATCCCTTCTCTCTTCCCATCTGTATGATCTCAGGAGGTCATCCCTCATGGTCGGCTCTCCCCTGAGAGCTGTATATTAAACGGTCCGCCGTGTGCCATCAGAAAATCATATTGTTTTTTCTATTTCACTGATCGGAAGATCAGCATTTTTCCTCATCTTCGCCTGCTGAGGCAAAGCATACCGGACAGTGCATATTGCAGCGTTTTGTGATTTCCACAACCATACAGCAGCCCTTTCGTTCGTGTTCCTCACAGAGCCCGCAGTTATTCGGACAGGCTTTTTCTTTCCTTTTGGGATTTACAGGAGACTCTGCGGACAGATTTTCCCTCCCCAGGCGAGATAGTCTACTGCATTCCCTTCCCAGATCAGAGTCTGAAACTTTCCGTGAATGTCACATTCCTTTACCAGATAAATTCCATCTTCGCCGATACATTTTCCTGGCTTGAATCACCTTCATACATTCCGGACAGACGCTCTTTGTCTTGCCAATTGTAATCAAAGTTCCAGTATCCCCCGTTCTGTCAGTATTTCCATGACTTTTTGTATAAGTATCTGCGATAAGTGCAGGACATCTCTCCATGATCACGCCCCAATCCAGATGAGTGATATCTTTACAGTAAAAAGTCTGAATTCTTCTCTGTTTCTCATGGAACCACTGGTATAATTCCTGTACAGCCGGTTTCATCTGCTCATCTTCTTTCTCCTCCGGAGCCAGATTGCCGAGGAAATATCCGATCGCACAGGCTCCTCCGGTCAGACATCCGCAGGTATCTCCCGCAGTAACCAATCCCGCCGCCAAGACCTCCCAGAGCCTTTACAAGCTGCGGGTTTTCCTCACCTATGGTTTCCAGAGTCATGATCATGATCATCTGTGAACAATGATATCCCATCGTACCAAGTTCTGTTATTTTTTCATAAAGATCCATATACTACTGCCACTCAAAATGTGATTAAACATACTCACATCGAGATAATGCGGATTCTCACGAATACCGCTTACTGTTTCTTCGTGTATGCTTTTGAGTAACCGTAGTTATCTCTACTCGCAGATCCTAAGTACCCTCCACAGTCGTTAATTCCCGAAATAGCCTTCGGTACATACCTTACGTTTGCGGGATCATGCAACTTCGTAAGCCTCTGCATCTCTCAGATTCAGTGCTGCATTGAGATCTCTATCTTCGATATAACCGCATGCACATCTGTAGATCCTATCTGAAAGTTTCAGTTCTTTTTTGATGCATCCACAGCAATGACAGGTCTTTGAAGACGGATACCACCTGTCAGCTACCCGCAGTTCGATTCCATATTCAGCACATTTTGCTTTCAATTTTGTCCGGAATTCATAGAATTTCTGGGACGCAGCTGCTTTTGAGAGATGCCGGTTCTTCATCATCCCGGATACGTTCAGATCTTCAATCGTTATATGAGACGGCTTGGTTTTCACTATCTCAGATATTACCTTGTTGATATAATCTGTACGGATATTTTCTATCCGGTGATAAAGTTTCTGTACCTTAAGCTTTTGTTTGCATATATTTGCTCTTTGAGTGGACTCTCCTTTCTTTAAGTTCTCATATTTACGGGAAAGCTTTCGCTGTGCCCGTCTTAATTGTTTCTCAAGTTTTCTGATCCGTGCTGTTTTATTGATATTTCTGTATACAGTTCCATTTGACACAACTGCAAAGTCTTTCAGACCCAGATCGATTCCGATCGCATCAGTGAAATTTCCATCTGCTTCCGGAGCAGGTATATCGACAAGTGCAGACACATAATATCTGCCTGCTTTCATGGAAACTGTTCCGCTTCGGATCACATATCCATCCTTAGAGGCCGGGATGTAACCTTTTTTCTTTCAGCCTCACCCAGCCAAGTGTTGGGATCTTGATCCTGTGACGTTCACAGAGACAGTCTTTGGGATTGTTTCTTACAAAATACATTTTTACATCAGATCTTCCTTTTTCTTATATCTTGGGAAACTACTCTGATGATGAAAAAATCTTGAAAAAGCGGTACAGGCATTTTCAATTGCATTCTTTACCGATTTGGAACTGACTTCCCTGATCCAGGAATATTCCGGATGCCCTGGAAGGTATTCATTGTTCAACCATACACTGAACGACTTGCCGCTCATAAATCTTTCACCGACATCATAACGTTCTTTATTATGCAAAACAGGTAGAAATTATAAATATATCTGCATGTGCCGATTGTCTTATGTATTTTGATCTTCTGCACTTCTGTAGGATTGATCTCTGTCTTGAAGCTCTTCAGCAATCTCCTCATCCTTTTCTATCTGTTTTTATACTTACGAAGTCCATATAATCTACAGGAAAACTCATGAAGGATGGAAATAATATCCTGTACAAGTTCTTCATGTTCTATATTTATACCTTTAAATTGAAGATACTGTATATATGTGTAATAACTCCTGTCTGTTGGAGTTCGGTTTTTTTTAAGATTCCTCCCTGTCCCATCTCTGAAGCGTTTTTATAGAAACACCTAATAATTCAGCAAAAATCTTTTGGTTTTTATAATTTGTGATATTTGATGTGTTCATAATATACCTTCATAAGTATATTTAAAATACATTTAATATCTTTTTTACAATATATTTAGTTACTTATATCATCCTCCTTTCTGCCAATCACCATAGTATAGCCTATCTTTTTCCTTTATATTCTTTCTGCAGAAGCATAGTCCTCACAGCAGAATGAATCCCTCCAGAGTGCTTCCAGATAATACTCTCTCCAGAGTGCCGTCTGGTCTTCCTTCTGTAAAAAATGGTAAACCCTGTGCGTTCGATCATTTCCGCAAGATTCCCGGATCAAGGTCTGACAACAGAAGATATCCGCCCTTTTTTAGTACCCGCCAGCATTCCTGCGACGGCTTTGGGCTGATCTGGCTGACAAAAAATGCACACTGGCTGATGCAAAGATCAATACTTTCTGATGCATACTTAAGATTCAGGGAAATCTCCTCTCTGCACATCACTGCTCCGGGGAAAAAGATCTACACCGCATGCGTTCAGACCAAATGATCTCAGAAGCCGTACTGTCTCTCCTTCTCCTGCTCAAGGTCAAGCTTTCATTCCTTTTCTCAGTTCGATATGTTCCAGAAGATGAAGTGTCTGTTCCTCACCTCCCGGATGTCTGTTCATTTATTTATCCTCCAGCGCACGTTCCACTGCCAGAACTTTTTCCAAGTGCCAGTTCCTCCGGAACATAGACAAAACCACATTTCGGGCAGACCGGCATCTCAACCGGAAAACCGTTTTCCAGATACATGAATTTTGCTTTTCCCTTCACCAGTGGAACCTTGCATTTGTTGCAGGTCAGCTTGCCCTCCGGATCAATCGTATAATATGTTCTCTCCACTGCCATTACTGTCCCACCCTCTTCATAATATTCATCCAGTGACTGTATGCTCTGTGTACCAGATATCCTTCTTCTGTTTCTACGAAGCGTACCCAGAATGTCACGTTTCCAAGTCTGCTTCTTGTCACCAGTTCTTTTCGTTTCTTCATCAAACACTGCTTCCTGGCTTTCTCTGTAATCTGCCAGCACATGCTCTACATCGCTTTTCAGAATCATGCGCTCATCCATCATTCGGATCGCATCTTCTGTATAGGCAACAGTATAATCTTTTTCTCCATCATCAGTTCCTCATTCCAGATATTTTCAGAAGTTTTCTTTCAGCACAAGCCTGTTGTATCGTTTCTCGCTGATATCCGGCATATTACAGGCATTATCTCCATACAGAAGTTCCAGGATATGCCTGGATTCCTGCCTTCTCTTGCAAACCGATCCCTGCAGGTATGCAGTAGGTTATATATGGGGAATCGGATCGTTCCAGACACTTTTCTGTCATTTTATCTGCCATCTCTTTATTAGCGTAGGCAGTCAGTCCGCCGTATCCGCAGCAGGGAGACAGATCTCTGGAATATTCCTGTATCTTCCTGACAGTACATCCTATAGCGGTGAGAATTTCCCGAATCGTATCCTGTGTCCGTGCATCTCCTCTGCACCACCAGTGGCATCATGTATTGCAACCGGCATCTCAAGACCTCTGGCTTTCCGGGAAGTCCAATCTCTTTTAAAAATTTCCCAGAATTCCTCTGACCTCTGCACCCGTGATGCTCCTTTTTAACTGTTTCCATACAACTCGGACAGCCTGCGATAATTACCGGATCTCCCAGTTTTGCAAGCTCCTGCTTCAGCTGTTCGATTTACCTTTTCTGTCATTTCATAGCGTCCTGCCCATTCACTGATAGCACCACAGCATCCCAGCATCAGCCTACACCGCCTTCTACTCTCGCACATAGATCTTCATACGCATCCATGACAACATCGGTGCGATTGCTCCACTTGACAGCCGGGAAAAAATACATATCTGCAGGTTTCATATCCAGTCGTGGTTTATATAAGAAAAGCATCCGAATTTGAAAAACAGCATATCCATCAGTGCAAATTCATGAGGGTGCCAGCGGTATCTTGTCTGTAAATACCATGTTCTCTCTTGCCGACTTACATACCTGACTCATATCAAATCCATTCGGACATATCACTGTACACTGTCCGCAAAGGGAGCAGGAATTCATCGGCTTGTTCATCTAATTGATCCCCCATGATGATCTGTATTATTTAAATCTCCCAGAAGCCCTTGGATGCTTTTGTACTCACTTAAATAGACACAGCTTTTCATGCGCCATCACAGTGACACTGAATACATCTTTGCTTCTTCAACAGCCCTCTTCTTTCTGAATAGCCATCTGCACCACAGGGGAATCCTTTCTGACCTCTGATGCCTTCTGTGTTCGTATAAAGTTTCCGTGGGCACTGCCCCTCACTGCCTCTGTTGCTGTGTGAGACAGATTCTGTACGAAAGATCCCGGTCAGAGCTGCTCTTTGCAGCAAAAAAGCGGCATCCATCACTGACTGCGTCGGTCCACTTACAATTCCCGCCTGTTCTCTCAGCATGATCTCTGTATCTGCTGCTTCCTCCGGGCAAGCTTCTGTGCGATCTCTTCTGACGCACAGATGACATCTGCCTGTTCCATTTTTCTCTGATAAATACAAAATTAAGACCGTACGAATTCAAAGGAAATATCCATGGATTTCAGGGCGTTTCGCCTCGTTCTTACGGTCCGCCTCTGAGAGATGTGCCGCTGCCGCCGCAATATATCCTCGTAATCTTCTTCCTGACAGTAAATGGTCGCAGGATACATTTTTCCAGTTCTCCTGCAGAAACAGGGGGAATAATCCTGGCCAAAGATCGCTGCCTTTTTCTTCTTCCGCATGCGGAACACGCTACTTCGTCTGCCCTGGTTCCCCCATACCGGACGATTGCACGCTCTATTTCACGTATGGAAACTCCATCCCCCAGCTCACACAGCTTGCATTCAGCTTCACAGGGTGCAGTGCAGCCATCACAGAGGATCATCGGAAAAGGTAATCTTCTCATAAATTGCCAGTGCTTTCTTAAAATTTCCTTTTGAAGCATAAAACAGCATTTCTTTTGTGTCTACCTTGAAAGGACAGGCTGCAACACAGTACGCCGGCTGTTCATGGACACAGAGGCTGATCATATGATCCATCTCTTCCTTTGACATTCGATTTACATGATAAACATGAGTGGAACCTCTCTCCTGTATGTATGTCATAACCTGCTCCTTTCGTCTCAAAAGGGGAGACAGTATACCGTCTCCCTCATTATAGCACATGATAAAATTACACCGAAATTTATTTCTCAAGTTCCTTCAATGCGGCAAGAACTCTTTCAGGGCGAGCCGGAACGCGGGTAATACGTGCACCTGTTGCGTTGTAGATTGCATTCAGAATTGCAGGATGAGGAGCATCCAGTGGAGCCTCACCACAGCCGGCAGCGCCATAAGCGGCCAGCTTGGACGATAGGTTTCATTGAAATGAAGTTCAATATCATCCGGCGCATCCTTCGGGTATGGGATACCACAATTTTTCAGAGTGGTATCGTGGTTCAAATCTTCAAAGTCTTCTGTAAGAGCAAGGCCGACACCCTGTACAAGACCACCGTAGAAGGTACCCTCTACAAGAAGTCTGTTCATGATCGTACCTACGTCAGCCACACAGGTGAACTTCTCAACTGTAACCTTACCTGTCTCTGTATTGACAGCAACTTCCGGAAGGAAGATAGTGTACATATAAGTTGCAAATGGATCTCCCTGAGCGGTATCCTGATCGATCGGATGATCTGCACAGAAGGTAGTTACCCAGTTGCCTTCGTATTTGGTTTCAAGTCCTTCTGCCACCATTTCATCATAAGTACGGAAGGTTCCGTCTTCTTTCTTCATCGCTGCAACAAGGTTCTCTGCTGCCAGACGGCATGCGTTGCCTGACATAACCTGTGAACGGGATCCGCCTGCAGGACCTGCATTCGGACAGGTCTTGGTATCGTTCATAACAAGTTTGATCTGTTCCGGTCTGATTCCGGCCTGGCGAAGTGTTTCATGAGAAGATACAAGAACACCCATGTCCGCACCCTGTCCATGATCTTCCCATGCAGCATACATTGTAACTGTTCCATCCGGATTCAGTTCTGCAAATGCATTGGATGTATCTACACCATCAAGACCACAGCCATATACACCAAGAGATACGCCGATACCATATTTAATCTTGCCATCAGAAGCTGCATTCTTCTCAGCAACACGTTTCTTGGCTGCTTCATACAGTGGACGCGCTGTCTTGAACAGATCTTCCTCACAGTATACTTCCGGCGGATAACCGGTCGGGATTGTAGTTCCTTCTGATTCCTTGTAACAATTCATCTCACGCATATCAAACGGATCGATTCCCATCTTGGCTGCCAGAACGTCGATCGCAATCTCGGATCCCATGTAAGACTGCGGAGAGCCGTAAGCACGGAAAGCAGATCCCCATGCATGGTTTGTAAATACTGTTGTTGATTTTTGCGGATAGAATTGATTCCATAACCGGCACCGGTGAACTGAGAAAGTCTCATTGTGAGCAGATCTCCAAATTCTGGAAGGTATGGACCATGATCCACATAGTTATTACCCCAGAGTGCAAGGAGTTTACCATTTTCGTCTGCTGCAAGTTTGATATTCATAAATGCAGGGAGATCTCTTTCCTGTATAGGTAATGTTCTGGAACTGATTGAATACCAGCGATACCGGACGCTCAAGAATCTTGACGGCTGCACCGATCAGAGCTTCATTTGTCGGAGAGAACTTGTAGCCAAAGGTTCCTCCTGCATGGTTCTGAACAAGTCTCAGGTTCTCCAGCGGAACACCGATACCATCAGCGATCATAGGCATATGGAGATGGATACCGATGGATTTGGAATGAACGGTTATCATGCCGTCTTCATCAATGTAGCCATAACCACAGTCCGGCTCAAGATGAAGGTGTGGCTGACGTGAACAGTAGGACTCGATCTCAACCTGCTGTGAATCCGGAATGCTGTCCCAGTCAAAGTCTGGTCCCTTGATACAGTTTGTCTCAAAGAATGCATTTGGAGTACCCGGATGGATCTCTGCTGCATCTGGTGCGATTGCGTCCATTGCGTTCATATATGCAGGAAGTTCTTCGATTTCCACCTTAACTGCATCTGCCGCTGCACGTGCATGCTCTTCTGTGTCGGCAGCTACGATCGCGATTGCATCACCAAACTGGAAAATCTTTTCGTCGCAGAGCACAGGACGCTCAAATCCGTCTGTCTTATTGTGTTTCAGGAAGCATTACAAGACCATTGATCTTGTTGGTTCCGCCTGCTTTTTAATGTCCTTCGCTGTAATAACACGAACAACTCCCGGCATACTCTCTGCTTCTGTTGTATCGATACTGAGAATATTTGCGTGAGAAACCTTGGCCTGCGTAAGTGCAAGACGAAGGGTTCCCTCCGGCATCTTTAATGCATCATCTGCACCGAAATCCCAGGTACCTGTTACCTTCTGTGCTGCTGATGGACGGATATAATTTGTACCAACGATAGAATCACCTGTCTGCTTGAATACGAGGTCTTCTTTGGTCATCTCGCCACGCATAACTGCTGCTGCTGCCATGGTCGCATCGATAAGCGGCTTGTAACCTGTACAACGACAGAGATTACGCTGCTTGTTAAACCAGTCCTCACTTCTTCACGGGTAGGGCTCGGATTATTATCGAGAAGAACCTTTGCTGAAATAATAAAACCTGGTGAACAGAAACCACACTGTGCACATCCATATGCCATCCATGCAACCTGAATCGGATGCATATCAGAAATTGTTCCCACACCCTCGATTGTTGTGATCTCTGCATTGTCTGGAACACGGCTCATCTTGTAGATACAGGATCTTGTAACTTTCCCGTTCATAATAACATTACAGGCTCCACAATGACCTTCACCACAGCCGATCTTACATCCTGTAAGAAGAAGATGATTACGGAGAACCTGTGCCAGCGTCTCGTCCTTATCAAGAATAAGGATTCTCTCAACACCATTGATCTTTAATGTCTTTTTAATCATTTGCATCCCTCCTAAAAAAAAATCCATTCCTATGTTACTGATCTTCAGGCTTATGCGTTCCGCACGAATCATGATCTGCTCCTTTGCCTGTCAGATCTTTTGAGTCTTTCCATTCCTCGGGCAGAATAGAAAACAATAGAAGAACTGCTCCCGTCCAGACTCTCGCCGCTAAGCTTTTCAGAACATTCGCATTCTCGTAATAATCGATTGGAAGCGTCCGGCTGTATTCCACTCCCGTACGCGTTCATCTCTTACCTGTATCGTAACTTCTCTTTGCGGTAATTTCAAAAAACCTCATCCATGGAAACGTTCTCCTGTTTACATTATTTTGTACAATTTCATGTTATCATATTCTTGCACAGTTTTGCAAATTGTAAATAATTAAAACTTGGCTATTTTCGCACTGTATTTTAAGTTTTTTTTATGTTTTATTTAAAATTTTCACTATTTTTTCTGTTTTTATATGGTATAATATTATTAATTTTACACAATATTTTTAAGGAGGTGGCAGTCATGCAGACAGGTGCTCTCATCGTAGCTGCAGGGAAATCGTCACGAATGGGAGACTTCAAGCCCATGCTTCAGCTTGGATCCATTTCCATCGCGCAGCGTGTGATTAATAACTTCCGGCAGGCGGAATCTCTAAAATAGTTGTGGTGACAGGATATAGGGCGGATGTTCTGGAACGTCACCTTGCTTCCAATAATGTGATTTTCTTCGAAATGAAGACTATGCATCCACTCATATGTTTGCTTCTGTTCGGATTGGACTGGAATATCTGAAAGATAAAGTTGACACGGTACTCTTTACGCCTGTGGATGTTCCACTGTTTACAGCCCGGACAGTCACGCAGATGCTCTCGCTGGGTTATCCCTTGTAACTTTCCGGTCTGTGACGGAATCCCAGGCCATCCGCTTCTGATCCGTTCCACACTTATTGATTCCATCTTAAGTGATGACGGCAGCTCAGGGCTTGAAAGTGCTGTAGGAAAATGTGGAACACCCATGTACTTCCTGAATGTAGATGATCCGGGTATCATTCACGATGCTGATACACCGGAGGATTATGCTGAACTTCTTCGTGCACACAATCAAAGTCTGATCCGTTCAGAGATTCAGATTCAGCTGGCACGGGAAAAGGTCTTCTTTGATGAACAGCTCTATTCGCTGCTTACACTGATTCATGAAACAGGATCTGTCCGTGATGCCTGTGAGCACATGCACATTTCCTACTCCACCAGCTGGAATCTGATCCATACATTAGAATCTCAGCTTCATGAACCGCTGGTCAGCAGAAGCCAGGGCGGTGTAAAGGGCAGTCACAGTGAGCTGACTACCATACGGAGAAGAATTTTTGAAGCGATATGCCCGTTTTTCGGAAGAAACTCGTAACTGTTCAGAAAAAATATTTGAAAACTGTTTCAGAGGATTTTTAATGCGTGATCTTTATCTGATACGACACGGAAAACCACAATACCCGGATGAACAGTCTTACTGTATCGGGCAGACTGATCTTGCCTTTATCCATGCTTGGACATTTGCAGGCTGTCCTTCTTCACGGAAGAACTGTCCGACAGGATATCCGGGTATACTACAGTCCTTTGGCAAGAGCTGCCGAGACAGCCGGACATATAGCAGCCGAACTCCCACATCTGCCTGTCTCGGATTTAGTCAGAAAGAAAGTCTTGGAGAATGGGATGGACTTTCTTTTTGATACTCATACGCAGGAAAAATGGCCGGATATTTATGAAGCCCGGGGAAAGATCCTGACCATCCGATTCCAGGAGCAGAAACTCCTTTTTGCATCCGGTACGCGCTTTTTCACAGGCAGTTCAGAAAATCCTTCGTTCATCTGAGGGCGACATTGCGATCATCGCTCATACGGATGTGATTTCTTCTTATCTGTATATGCTTTCATCCAGGAACAAATACCAGACAGCACTTCCGTCTTCCATGTGGTTCGTATTATCATCTGAGTAGATGAGAAAGGAAATGCTGCCTTATCTGATTCACATTACATATTGCCGCATCCTGTTTTGAATGATGAATTATGTCGGATGCTTCGTGATGCTGTCTCTCTCCCCGCCTCATGTGCAGGTTCACAGTGATGCAGTTACTGAACTAATTTGCCATTTATGTGATGAATTAGAATCTCATGGATATCTTTTTGATCAGCAGCTCATCCGCTCCGGTGCGCTTCTGCATGATATTGCAAGACTTCAGAAACATCACACAAAAACAGGCGGTGATCTTTTTTTACAATTAGGCTATCCAGAGATCGCTCAGATCATCTCACAGCATCATGGTTTAAAGAAGACGAAGCTTGATGAAGCAGCCATTGTCTTTTCTGGCAGACAAGCTGGTCGAAGAAACCGAACGTGTATCAATAGAAAACGATTCGCAGATAATCTGCATAAATGCAAGACTCCTGAAGCTTTGAAATCTCATGAACGCCAGTTAAAACAGGCATTTAAGCTGCAGGATATGATAGAATCCATCTGTCATATAACACTTTGACAACTCACATTACAGGAGGTGCTTTTTTATATGAGAACATTATTTCAGACAATAAGGCAACAATTTCTGGAAGGAAACGACCTTGTACTTGTTTCCATCATAGCTTCATCAGGATCCACACCCAGAGGTGCCGGTTCCCATATGCTGATCGGACAAAATGGTAGAGTTGCCGGAACCATCGGCGGCGGTTCGGTGGAATACCGTGCGGACTTATGGCACTGGATATTCTCGAAAAAAGGAATCCTGTGAACATGAGTTCAAACTGAATCATGAGGATGTTGAGAATATCGGTATGATCTGTGGTGGAGATGTTACAGTCTTTTTTCCAGTATCTGGATCATAAGGATCCGATCATTATGGAGATTGCAGTAACTGCCGAAAAATTATATGAAGAACGAAAGGACTTCTGGCTGATCTGTGACCTCCGTATGCTGTTTCCGGTATCAGTCTTTACAATTCTGCATACGGACTGATCGGAAATGCTGCTGTTCCTTCCTCTATATTATCTTCTCTGTCAATACCGTGTCGTCATCGCAGTGAAGAATATGATCTGTTTACTGAACAGATAGGGACCTCCGGAACTGTCTATGTATTTGGCGGCGGGCATGTTTCACAGAAGCTTGTACCGATACTTGCAAGTGTTGAGTTCCGCTGTGTCGTTCTGGACGACCGCCCGGAATTTACGGATCCTGCTCTTTTCCCGGATGCAGCAGAAACGATCCTCTGTGATTTTAACCATCTAGATCAGAGCATTTCTATCACAGACGCGGATTATTGCTGCGTCATGACGCGGTCATGCCTATGATACGATCGTACAGGCACAGCTTCTTGCCACACCAGCATGTTATATCGGGGTTATGGAAGCCGTGCAAAAAAAGCCTTTGTATTTCGTCGCCTCGTTGAAGAATACGGTATTGATGAACGGGATTTAGAGCGTATCATCTCTCCTGTAGGACTTGAGATCAAGGCAGAAACACCTACCGAGATCGCCATATCCATCACAGGACAGATGATCAAGGTCCGTGCTGACAGAAAGGCCTCTGCAAAATGATGACAAACCCTGTATTCCGAACTGTAATCTTTGGTGCCGGACAGATTGGACAGATGGCTGCAAGACTACTTGGCAGTTCCTGTAAACTTTGTGCTTTGCCGATAATGATTCCCGGAAGCATGGACAATATATTGGAGGTATTCCTGTCCGTTCTCCGGATGAAGCTTCTGCACTTCTTCCGGATCTGATCATCCTGGGTGTATTAGATGAAGAACGACGTAACTCTATGAAGAAAACAGATGGAAAGCTTAGGTTATCACGGACCATTTTGTGATCCATCTGCCCTTCGCATGTTCGATGCACGGATTGCTGTTATGCGTCTCTTATCAGAGCAGATCTATCAGTTAAATATTTCGGGAGATGTTGCTGAACTGGGTGTTTTTCAGGGCGAGTTTTTCTGCCCTGATCAGTGCAGCCTTCCCGGATCGCAAGGATTCATCTTTTGATACGTTTGAGGGATTTTCTGAAAAGGATGTGGCAATTGAGACCTCCTGTGATCTGTCCCGTGCCAGAACAGGAGATTTCTCCTCCACAGATGTTGACTCTGTTCTTCATATTATGCCAGATCCTGCACGTGCTGTGATCCATAAAGGGTGGTTTCCGGATACTTTTGCCGATATTACAGATGACTTTCTGTTTCGTATCTCTGGATGCTGATCTCTACGCTCCGACTGCCGCTGCGCTTCCACTGTTTATGAACGCCTTTCTACAGGCGGAGTTCTTCTGATCCATGATGTACAGCACACAGTTCTCCGGCTGCAAAAAAGCTGTTGATGAATTCTGTCAGAAAAACCATCTCTTCGCAGATCCTGTATGTGATCTGCATGGAAGTGCAATACTGTAAGATATGACTTTTTCTTAATATGCCCAAAATCTCGGTTCACTTGAACCGGAGATTTTTATCTCATTGTATAGTCTTATTCCACGTCTCTGCCTGACATTTATAAAGTTCCTTTAAGAACATTTTCCAACTGTTCATCAGATAGATCAACATGATAGAAAAGATTAAAAACTCTGCGTATTTCATTAACATCACATTTCATTATTCTGGATAAACCACTGCGGAGGCAACGCATACCAATCAGACGATTGGGTCTGGCCGGACGATCCACCCAGCTGAACGGTGCATTTGGAGTTCCATAACTTTGTTATCCTGTACCGCTTTTAACGAAGCGTAGTCTGGATTGCTCAGAATATCTTCTGCTGCAAGTTTCCGCTTTTGTCTGCTTTTGGTTCACCATTTTACAACGATCACATCTGGATTCCACGCAGAAGCTGTTCAGCTGAAATCTGAACGCGAGATCCGTCTCCAAGTTCAGATCTGCAACATTGGTTACATTGACCGCATCAAGGATCTGTGCATCTTTGAGATCCTCTAGGTGCAGTTTCCAGAGAATCCTCTCCATTGCCAAAATATACACTGACCTTCTTGCCTTCCCGGGATATCCGCAAGTGAAGCAATATCTGTAAATATCTTCTGAATACTCAGCAAAGCCTTCGCATGATCCCTACGCCAAGAAGTTCACCCATAAACGAAACGCCTCTCTGCCGAATATTGAGTCTGTTATCCACTGCACAACTGGGATTCCCAGACTTGATAACGCATCACAGTCAGAAACCATTGCATCATTGATTTTGGCCAATAATTAAGTGCAATTTATAATTACAGCTTCATATTGATCGCATCTCCCATCCAAAATTCGGAAGATCATGATATTTTTCAGAATAATTGACTTCAACGTCATTTAATTCATAATTCCATCCCAAGTTTATCAGGTAACCATATACATGTGGAATTGCAGCAAATCCTAGCCTGTCGAAAACATTCTATATCTTCTGCTGCCGGGACAGTAACCTTCTTCCAGCCATATCTGTGATCTCAATGCAGCCCCCGGTTTCGTGTTTCAGTCTGCTCCTCACTCTGTGTTGTCTTCCGAAGCCGCTTTTGTTTCCCGAATAACCTGCAAAAAGGCTGACTGTCATCACGAAGCATAACAGCAACGCCAAAAAGGATGTCTGTGCTTTTGTTCATAAATTCTCTCCCTTCTTTTCTCCATATTCAGTCAGATTTGACGTTTATTAAATTGACTATACAACTTTTTTCGCATTAGATAATATATATGCGAATAGTTTTCAAAACAATTCGCTTTTTTTCTGAGTATAGCGCCATAAACTCAGTTAGTCAAGTTACACAAGGTGAGTGATCGCGAATTTGACAGATAACGCTAAAGAAATAAATACCAGCCAGCGAAACATCATCGTTCGTTACTGACAGTTATGCTGGAAAATTTTATTTATAATATAATACTTTCCTTTGGAGTCGGATATTATCCGCTTACGCCTTCAGGTACTGAAAGCATTTTTATCAAAAATTTGGTTATAAGGGAGATATTTTTGCCGCAGGCAGTTACCATGAGTTTGGAATATCCGTCTGCCGCGTATCCTTTCCGCTTTTATTTATTGGAGTTTCCTTCAGTAGCAGGTTCCACAGCAATACGTAACCGAACGAAGCATTTGAT
>VOFG01004009.1_pt1 | contig 30218 bp, 37 predicted proteins | sample 5384171 | NCBI WGS metagenome assembly VOFG01 (sample SAMN12384726, study PRJNA508395) | human gut metagenome | isolation source: healthy gut F | host: Homo sapiens
ACTTGATTATTAACCGCATCCAGTGCGGAATGATCCAGTTCTTTCAGATAGATTCGGGTCGTTTTTTCCGACGCCCCAGACACTCACCACAACATGAACCGAGGCACCGTTCACCTTGGCTATCGTGGCCCATGAATGGCGGGCCGCGTGAAGTCTCTTCAGCGGGAATTAAACCAATGACCGGGAAATCTTTCCCAGGGAGTAACGAATCTATGTGGTAGGCACTTCTATAACCAGCGTACGGATCGTTTGCCGGAAACAACGGGAAGATGTATTCTCCGGTACATTCTTGTATCTTTCCAGGATACGACTGATCTCCTGTTTATACCTACCGCATCAATTGATCGGTCTTGTGACGCCTGTAACAGATTTCACCGGGAAAACATGCCTCTTTTTAGCAATGCAATATCGACGAAATGACATTCCACGCGTGTAAAAGTGAACATGAAAATGTCCCGGGCAAGAGATAATGGGCTGTCCTTTTTTCCAGTTCAATTGCGGATAGTGTTTTTAATCACAACCGGATCAAAGGGAGCGTTTGAGAGTTTTTTCCGTTTAATGCTTATATCGCGAAATGGGCAAAGGAAGTTCCAGGCCCATCTCCCGACATCCCTTCCTGAAAGAGCCTTGATATGCAGATAAAAACCAATGGTGTTATCGCATATACCCAACGATGTAGTTTCCCCTGGTAGTCGGAAATGATCCGGGAGAGAGTTTTATGAAAGGAAAATCCTTTTTCCCAGGTACTCTGCATGGAACGCAGGCTGGAGGCGTATGCCCGGGCTGTTCCCTCATGACCGCATTCACGAAGGCTCTCGGATTTTCCGTGAAAAAATAGAAATAAAAACCGGCTTCGCGGGTTAACTTACGCCGTAAGTCCCTGAATACGTCCTCTATTTCGTATTCCCGGATTTCTTCTCTATCATTGAAATACACTTTAACAGTACCCTTGAGATACTTTCGCACCTGTTGTTGATCCTCCGAATCGACTCCGGGGTGTTTTCCCGCCGTCGATAACCCTCCCTTTACGGGATCAAACAGGGTATCCGGGATGCTGAATCCTGTATAAACAACCTTTTTCCTTCTGCTTGTGAAGAACCTGCACGACTAACGGAATTTGCGGACCGGTTTCCTTCCTTTTACCAATACTGTTTTAACTGTTGCCATAAGTTTTTTATTAGTTAGACATTTGACGCTTCCTTTGTTTCCTGGAAAGGAAGCATAAACTTATATGCATCAAATCGGAAAAAAGACCAAAAAGTTCAGTAACCAAGCTGGGAAAATTGCACGAAAGACGGGAAGTCGGTTCCAGACCCGTCGGTAAGGGAACGGTACGTCTTGTATGTATAGGATTTTTTCAACTTGCCAAACATGAAAATGGAACAGGGTGAGATGGTAAGCATGTCCCAATACATCCCCAAGTAAACCACGGGGATTAAGCATGGCAGATGGGATTTTTCGCTGCACAAGACAAAAAAGGCGGCCCCACCTGCCGCCTGTAGATTGACAAAGAGAGAATTCCATCCTACGCAAGATTATCAAAGCCATATGGATCCAGCTTTCCACATCCCCCGCCTGGTAGGTATAGGAGATGAACTCCTCAAGCGCCTCCTTCCATGTAAGACTGAAGGTTTTCATGATGGAGTGTAGCGTGCGGTTGCTGCTCTTCATCCAGGCTATCCTCCCCGATCAGGTTCACATCTGCCTCCGGGTCCATCAACAAACTCCCTCGCGGCTCCAAAACACCACTACCGGGATGCTCAGGTTAATATCCCATGTTCCACGCTGGATCAATACCCCGGAGGGCTTGTAGAACGGGTCAAAGCCGTTTGTCTGCGTCTTTTTAGAATTGTAGCCGTGATACAGGCGGAGTTTCAGGTCAAACTCCTTGCGGTCCTTCAGGAACCGGATAACTCCCTTTTAATCCTACCGGGTTAGTGCCTCCCGTAATTTCCGCCTCGTTGTCATGTTTGGTCTTGTCCCAGGGCGTGGTATCCACATAGAGATAATCCACCAGTGCCTCCGGATCATTGTCGTCAGCTTCCGGTTTCCCGTCAAAGGTAGGTCTCACGTTCTCCGGGGTGAAGAAATGCTGGTGGATATTCTCCTGCCCGTTCTCCACGAACTGGCCGTTCATTAACTCTCCTTTGGAATTGTAGTAATAGATAAACATCAGGTAAACCGGGGCCGGGGTAAAGTTGTTTCCATTTTTATATTCGCCGTTTTTCTGAACGTAAAACTTGCCCTGGCTTCCTTCAGCAAGGGTCCATCCACTGCCGGTCTTCAGTTCATAAGTGATCTCCTGGACACGTTGCATATACCTGGCTGGGGATTCCGGATTTTGGTGGGGACCTCCGGCCTTCTGTATCTCGTTCCAGTCAGCGTGCAGGTGGCATTCAACGAGGCGGACGGTCATTTTGCCGGGTCCTCATGCAGCTTGTTCTTCGTCTCGTCTTCTGGTATTACAGGATCCTTGCTGCAAGAGTTCAGCGACAGGACAAGGGACACTCCTATCAGAAGTGCCCACACGGTTTTACATGCAATTGTTCTCATTTTTCTTTTTATTTATTAGTGTTGATTATAGTTGTTATAAATTAAAAATCCAGTTTACACCGCAACGCACATCACGTCCCATATCATGCGCATAGTAACGCGAGCGGTTGGTGTATTCCTTGTACTCACGGTTCAGGAGGTTGTCTGCCGACAGCATGAACCGGACCTGGTGTCCCCGTTTCACGGAAGTTCAAGAGCAGCGTCGAACCCGAGGAGATGGTACGCCGGGGGAGTATACGGGATAAGATCCGTGTCCGGATCAAACCGCCTCTGTTTTGCGGTGAAACGGTGCCTGATGTTCAGACGCAGCCTGAGATGCGATTTCGTCTCGTGTATCCACGCAAGTTCATGGCTGAAACGGAAGGAGGGAATATAAGGAAGATAATTACCCTTTGTCCGTTCGTTTGCCCGTATAAAGGAGACGACGGCATGGTAGTCCCATGAACCGCCCGGAGTGAAACGCAGGTCAAAGTCCATACCGCGGAAGAAAGCCGGGGTCTGCCTGTACTGGAAGACCGGGTATGCCCCCGAAATCACGGTGACTGTCTCTTTCTCCGGCCCGTCATAGATATAGCCGTCCACCCATTGCAGGTAACCGTCCAGACAGACGCTGAACATCCCGTCGCCGTAACGGAGGGAAGATATCCATTTTTGTAGCTTCTTTCCGAGTGCATCGCAGAGTCTCCCCTGACAAACATCCCAGATCCGAGCTCGTTCCCCGTTGCTGTACAGTTCATACACGTGAGGGGCACGCCAAGCCAGACCGAAGTTGGAGGTGAGCCTCCAGCGTCTGGAAAGTTGATAGTGTCCTCCCAGGCTGTAGGACACGTTGTTAAACTTTCTTGTCCCGCCATAGGGCTTCCCGTCCAGTCATAACCACTGGCACGGGTTTCCTGCATATCCAGGCGGAGGCCTGCTTCAACGCCTCCCTGGCCAGATGATATTTCCCGATTCCGTATATCCCTGCCTGTGTCTCCGTGTAGTTCGGGATAACGGGCACGAATCCGGTACCCGCGCGGCTGTGGTTCTCGATGAACATGACCTGACCTCCCCGCCTCGACCTGCCAGGAGCGGTAATCCCGCTTCCAGCGCAGAAGATGCTGGAATGAATTCAGGTGCAGGGAAACCGCCGGAATGTTAGAATCCAGCCGCCGGACACGGTTTTTCCTGCCTATCGTCCTTCTGCCAGGTACTCTGCCAGTGAATACTTCCCCCTTCTTCATGCCGAGCCGCATCCTGCCGAATGCGATCTGATGGGTGACCTCCTGGCAGGGAGGCCTGATACCACGGGAGAAGGGATCCGTGTGCAGGGGGCGACCAAGCCGGATACGTTCCGCCAGCAGGTCCTCGCTACCCATCTGGGCGCTGAGCATCACCCTGTCCGGCTGTAGAAGCGGCTGTAGAAACCTTCCACTCTCAGACGTCCGCGGTCATAGCCCAGAGAGGCGGAAGCGTGATACTCTCTGGTTCCCGTGTTGTTGTTCAGAAGATAGTGCGCAGTGGAACGGTCCCCGGAATTTGACCAGGTTCCTTGCAGACGCCAAGCGAAATCACCGGGAAAAGCACCTTCGAGCCTGTCCGGTAGCCACGTAGCGACGCCCGTTACTTCCGTAAAGTGCGGAGATTCCCCTTGAAGGGAGCGTTTTCTGAAAGGAAGCGGAGACTGCTCCATGACGATAATCCCTCCAAGGGCATCCGAACCGTATCTTACCGCATCGGAGCCCTTGATTACCGAAACAGAGGAGCCTGCCGTTCATGTCCACTTCGGGAGCGTGGTCGGCCCCCATTGCTGCCCGGTCTGGCGGGCACCGTTATGGATGATCAGTATCCGGTTCCCGTACATTCCTTGGACAACGGGTTTGGATACAGCGGTTCCCGTGCTGATGGAACTTACCCCGCTGACACGTTCGAGCAGGGGTGGCAAGCGAGGTTCCCAGCGCGTTCCTGATCTCGGGAGATGAAAGGCGCCGGCTCACCACGTTGGGTGACGCCCCGGCACGTTCACCGGTCACGACCACTTCCCCGAGTTTTTGTATGTCCGGGAGAGACATACGGTATGTATGCTACTTTCTTTGAATACCTCGTTCAAAGGCACACGCCGGGAACCGTAACCCAGGCACTGCACGAGACCGTATCCATGAAACACGTTCCATGACCGAAAACAATCATTCCACGGGGGGAGCTGACAAGTAACCGTTCCCCGGTCAGGATATAGGCCCCTTCAATGGGAAGCCCGCTTTCCTGGTCAATGACCAGCAGAGTATCGCGTGTACCCGTCGATTGCCGGTCAGCCTGTACCCGTGCTTCCATGGGAGAAGGGAGGGTACATAGGCAGACAACAAGCAGGCACGCATACTGGAGATATGCATGAAATGTCATACTTGAAAAAATATAAACGGGTTATAATCTGTTAAGACAGGACATGAAAAGCCCCTGCACGCAATACAGTGATGGCATGCGAATCCCTCAAGGGAGTTATGACAAACACACAGGGGGTGCACGGAGGAAATGCGGGGAAAAGAATGACGATGACATCTGTTTCCCCGGAGATAAGATACCTTACAGGCCTGCCAGTCGGAATATAATCGTATATAAAAATCCCTGCCTCGACAAACGGGGAGAGCGTAAAGAGACAGATGGTACAATTTTCAGGAGAATCGTGACGGGAGTGCCCCTGTTCGTTATGGGATACGCACGAATGTTCCCCGTGAACATGAAAAGCTTTCACGAGGAAAAAAGGGCATCAATGTCAGCAACAACATACATGCTATGACAGCCCGCTGTCTCTGTCTTTTTTCGTACGATCCATTAGTTTGCAAAATTAACGGTTTTAATCATCACTCGCAATACCTACAAATAATGATTTGCAAGCATAAACACCATGTATATTTGTTACGGATACCAGACAGACCGTTTTATTCCTCCAACCAGTCGTCTGAGAGCCCGAAACTCCTGTCACGAAACAATTCAGCCAGACCTGAGATTTGTTTGAAACGGAGTAACTCGTTCTTGTCCATGCCTATGTTGCGCATGATCCAGGCTGTCGGACATACCCGATTTTGACAGTTCCGCCACAATACCTGTCATAAGTTCCAGCGAGTGCATTCCCCTGGCCCTGTTATGACGGATAGTCGAGGCCATCCTGTTCGAGATGTCTTTGTTTATGACTGTTACAGGCAGCAATCCGTTCTCGCGCTTGTAAATCCTGACGGATGTTTTCATAACCAGATAGCGGTGGTAACCGTCAACCAGCTCGTAGATATCCTCTTCTTCCCGGTAATAACACACGAGGGGCATCGTGTAGCCGTCTTCCCAGATGGACAGTTCCAACAGTTTCATCTCCGGGGAGCAACGACATTCGGGTTATAGCTGTTGGCCACGATTTTCTCGACTGGCACGGCCTTGACGTTATACGCCGGACTTTTAAAACTTGACATGACAATCACAATTTATATCTTTTCAAAACTCTCTCTTTCATCTCCCTCTCCCGTTTGGTCTGCGTGAAACCCATATACTTGCAGGTATGATCGTTTTTCAGGATGCAGACGCACATTCGTTTGTAAGTGGGTATTTCACGAAATTCAGGGATATCTATCTCGTCTATATACTCCATGCGGACGGGCCTCTTGTCAGTCCGGTATGCCGTGCATTCTTCCACCGTGAACGGTACACCGGCCGCACGCAGGCTTCCCGATCGTTTCCTCTCCCAGGCAGCCTCCTTTTTTCTCTCCAGAATTTCTGGCTCACCCTCAGTTTCTCCAGGTAGTTCTCCCTTGTCGCCCGAGGAAGCGTGTCAAGGAGGAAGTACATGTACTCTTTCCACGTGAACCCGTCCGGACAACTGATGGAGCGCCAGCCCATTGCAACCGTGTTCCCGTACATTCCGGCGAAACTGACGCCGTTGACCCGGCTGACCATGCGTCCCCAGGTATCCGGATCAATAACTTTATAAAGATGTAGGGTCGAAACGGCCTGTGAGATAAACGGGCTGGCCACCCTCTGGCGGGACAAAGGGAATCCCGGCCTGGTAATACAAGTCATACAAACGGTTATAATCCCAACCATACCGGGCATACCCCGTCCACACGTCCGTTGTCTTCCAGTCGTATATCGGGTAGGCGTTATAAGTGTAATATCTACACGGTGAGTCCACTTGTAGTTGGCCGAGCACGGTAATTCTTGTCGGAATGAATCGCCCGCCACCGGTTGAAGCTCTCCTGCGTGCGGATCCCACGAGGGCAGCAAACACGCTTGCATCCCTTCTTACGACGTATCCAGGAAGGGAAAAAGACTGGAAGTCGTAATCCCACAGGCTGTCGTTCCAGAAATCAAAATCTTTCGCGGTAAGAGCGGTGCCCGGCATCTGGCGAACCCAGATATTCTGGTACCCCCTCTTGCCAGGGACGCCAGTACTGCTGGTACATGGAAGTACGTGTGGGTACCTTGAAGGGGACACAACAGTGGAACACTTCAAGGATATCCCGGTTGTTGGAAAACATCCTTTCCACGTACTCCGTGCTCTGGCGGTACTGCACCTCGTAATCCATGTGGAACACACCCAGTTTTCTACCGGGAGCATGCATGCGGATATAATCCATGCACAAATGGAGAAGGATGCCGCTATCCTTGCCACCGGAAAAAAGAGACATACACGTAATCAAAATAGTCAAAGATGATCTTCAATCTCCGGTTGGCGGCCTCGTGGACATCCATCCGGCGCATCATGCCCCACCTCCTTCATGATAACGCATCTTGACATACTTCTTCCACTCGACACAGGGGATAAAATTCTTCATTGAAAAGTCTTCCACGTGGCGTTCGTGTACAACGGCCACAAGGGAACCATCAGAAGAAAAAATCATGGATAATACGGTCCAATAACATCTCTATTACAGAGGAGTTATCCCCGCTAATATAGTAGTTATCTATGCAATTGTTTGTCAAGGTCATTTTTTCACGGGCATGAATCCCAACACCCTTTGCTCATCCATGGCAATGTACCAGACATGGTTACGCGTCGTTTTGAAAGGGTAATTATTATTTTGCCGCAATACGGCCGGGTTCATTACCAAAGGGGCGACAAGGTCAAAAAGCCGACCGTCCAATCCTTGTAACTTCAGAATGTTCATGATTCCAATCCGTTATTACTAAAAATCGAATGTGTACCTATTATGCGTTTGTCCATGATTTCCGACATTATCATGCCGCAAGCACGTTACAAATGACTATCCGCAAACATGGATATCAATGGGGACGGGAATGATACCTCCTGAGTTTCCAAAAGGGAGAAAAACATAAGAATGAACAATAATGCCACGGGAACGATCTCCACACCCCATTCCCCTATCGCTTCTTTCAAAAGTCACGTGCAGGTCACATACCCTTCTTTCCGAAAACATATGACCGGAAAGGCAGGAGCAGAGAACACGGAAAAAACAATTCAAAATTTAGTACATGATATTAAAAAAATTATACATTGAAAATCAGAGGAGCTACCCGCCAATCAACTGGTGATTGGCGGGTGCCTCTGGCTTAAAATAAAAAATCACCTTACCAGATTCGGGTTTTTCTGGGAATCCATATCAGGATATGGAAGATACATCAGATTGTCACTCCATGTCCTGTTCGTATATTCTACAGACTCCTTTACCAGGATCCCGTCGGCGACTTCAACAGCCGTGTTCTCCGCTCTTTCCTTAAAGGTGTCTTTCAGTCTGTTCATACGGAACTGGTCCGCACGGCGTGTGACAAGGGGCCACCCAGTAGCCTGCCACCTCCCAACCATGCTCCTTATAAGCCGCTTCGGCAAGGTCATCTGCAGAAAGTCCGGTGAGCGGTTCCAGTCCGGCACGCTCGCGGACATCATTCAGACACTTGAATGCCAACTCGTCCGTCTGCCCCGTCCTGGCCTTGGCTTCCGCATACCACAACAAAACCTCCGAATAACGAATGATTCTATGCCGATGGTCATTACACATGTTCTGACTGGCCGGTTTTGTATAATCATACGGGGCACTGGTATTCACTTTTGACGCAGGATCCCAGTTGACGGAGAATATACTGAACATGGGGTGATGTTCCGGAACGACAGGGGTACCGTCCTCCTTCAACTCCCACCAGTCAACCAACGTTCCGTCTTTCAGACGAATCTTGGGATCATAAGTCGCATCTTTTCTCGGACCGTCAGGAAACTCCTTCCAGAAACGAATTTCACCCCCAGGCGTCTCCCCAGCCGCCCAGCGATTCAAACTGGTTACATGAAGTAACTCCGAATCCTGTGCCCAATCCACGAACGGTGAATAATTTATGCCGAGCACCGTCTCATTATTATAGTTATTGCTCATAGCATACACATCTTTGTAATCCTTATCGAGCTTATACTCGTATTCACCTCTGTTCACACCCTCAATGACCTCCTTCGCCTTTTCAGCAGCCCTTTGCGTAATATTCCGTTTTGTTCATCGGCCAGCCGGCCATAGCCATATACACTGCTGCCAAAGTAGATTTGGCTGCCTGCCGGGTTACATACACATTCACTCCGTTCAGAAAGCGGGGGCTGCCACTGTAACCCGTAGGCAATACGGCCTCAGAAACTTCGGTCAGGTCCTGCACAATATGACCATACACTTCTTCCACGGGGATAGAGGTTTGGTATAATCATCGTTGACATTGTCCAGATTCATCGGCAGCGGTCCCCAAAGTCGCACCAGGGTAAAATAAGCGTATGCCCTCAGAATTTAGCCTGCCCGAGGGCGATATTTATCTCATCTTGAGTGGTAGGTGTTTTAGAGGCCCCCCTGTATGATCAAATTGGCAGCCTTTACAATGGCATAATGCATGTTCCACGCATCTTTGACACCCTTGTTGTTGTTTGCTGCGGCAAACTTGTCCATTTCTGCGGCAGGCTGTTTGTTGCTCCCCGGCTTGGTCGTTATATCATCCCCCTGCCACTGGGGCAAGCTGCATGTTCGTATATACCTGTGAAAGATTGACTTTCTGGTAAAGGGCATATATGCTCATGTTCAATTCATCCTGGGTAGAGAAGAAGTTTTCCGGAGTGAGTTTTCCCCTGGGGATCTTCCGTTAAGAAATCACTGCACGACATCAGTGAAAATGACAGGGCAACCATAGTGCCTGCTATTATTTTTATTTTCATAAGTTCTTCTATTTTAGATTTAAAAATTCATCCGGAGACCGAATGTGAATGTTCTTGGGGAAGGATAGGCTCCCATGTCAATACGCGTCAACGTCAACGCTGCTGTTCGAGAAGGTAGTACCGGCCGGATCCATCCCCTTGTACCCGGTTATTGTAAAAAGGTTCTGACAGCTGAAAGTAAGCCGCAAATCAGCGAATCCCGTTGTCTTTTGGGGAAAGTGTATGAAAGACTGATATTCTCCAGACGAAGGAAGTCCGCGTTCTCCAGCCATTTGGTTGAAACCGGCTGCAGATTATTTCCACCTTCGGTCAGGCTCGGGTATGTTGCCGAAGAGCCAATCTTGTCGAATCCCTTCAGATAGGCGTCTGCCAGAGTTACAAAGCGGGAATTCCTTCGGCCGAAGCCATCGTATATCTTACAAGATTCAAACGCTTGGCTCCGAAAGATCCGTTGAAGAACAGGTTCAGATCCCAGTTTTTATAAGACAGGGGAGTTGTTCCATCCCAGGGTGAAATCGGGATTGGCCTTTGCCGATGACCTTGCGGTCGCCACCGTCTATCATCTGATTGCCATCTACATCCGTGTAGGTGTCATGTCCCTTTTCATCCAAGCCGGTCCATTCATATCCCCAAAAAGTACCGATGGCCTCACCCGGCTTGATAATGGTGGCATAATCAACCATACCGGCAGCCGGACTGGAGCCGTTGATGAAATCATTCTCACCACCGGAAGGCGTTCCACGCGGTTCTTCAAATAAGTACCGTTCAAGGTGGAGGTCCATTGGAACCGGTCATTCTGCATAATCCGGGCGGTCACGCTCAAATCAATACCACGATTACTGATTTCGCCGTCATTCACCCAAAAGAGTTACCGCCGACATATCCGGGGATACTTCTTTTAAGCAACGCATCTGTAGTGCGTTTATAGAAATAGTCCACACTGAAATTCAGCCGCCTGTCAAACAGGGAGAACTCCAAGCCCAGGTCGAACTGTTTGGTCTTCTCCCACGTAAGGCTCAGGAGTCGCTATGTCATTTGCCCAATAACCGGTAAAATTACTGTTGGTTCCAAAATTGTATGCAGTAGCACTCATAAGGCCCATGGTCGCGTAAGGACTGATAGCCTGGCTACCCACAATACCATAACTGGCGCGAAGTTTAATGTCCTGAACCGAGGAAACATCCTTCATGAAATCCTCATTGCTCAACGTCAAGCTGCGGCAATAGAAGGAAAGTACCCCCATTTCTTTTTGGCAAAGCGAGAAGAACCGTCGGCACGAAATGTTCCGGTAAGCATATAACGATCCTTATAATTGTACATGACACGGGCCACTCCCGACATCAACGCCCATTGCTCGTAACCATTGTTTGCATCACGAGAGGAAGCCATACCCACATTCCACCAGCCCACACCCTCGGTCAGCAGGTTGTTACCGGTTATACCCATTGTCCTGGTTTCGGAGGAGGTCACCTCATATACGGCCGTGGCTGTCAGATGATGGTCGTTCCAAGAACCCGTATATGTCAGGTTGTTGGAACTCTGCAGCATCAGGCGGTAAGTGTCATTGTTGCCCATACCACTCTTGGTCCCCACTCGTTTGGAGCCTGAAACTATAACTTTTCCCGTCATAATAGTCCACGCCATTGGTTGTGGTGAATGTCAGCCCTTCATTATATCAAGGCGCAAATCAACACGTCCGTTGAAAACATTGGTCATTGTCTCTCCCGACTGCAACTTTAGGATACCGACCGGGTTGGAAGCTATGGAATTATAAGTATCGGTGTTATAGTTCCCGTTTTCGGCCATCATCGTCATGGTAGGCGAATAGTTCAAAGCAATCCAGATCGGATTATCCTTACCGGAGGCAAAAGATCTGCGACGCACACCGTGGGAAGCATTGATGTCAGCCGTGATATGCAGCCAGTCGGTAAGCTGTGAGGAAAGCTTCGCCTTCGCCTGATAACGCTCGTTCTTCGATTCAATGACCACACCTTCCTGGCTCATGTAGTTGGCGGAAATGTAATATTGGGTCTTCTCGCTACCATTGGAAAGAGCCAACTTGTAATTCTGGGTGATCCCCGTACGGAAAATCTCATCCTGCCAGTCGATGCCCACCGTTCCGTTCTGATAGGATTGCATCTCTTCGTTTGAGAAATCAATACCTTTGACCTCCTTGAGCGCCAGAGCGTAATCGTATGCTCAAGGATATCGTATCTCTTATATACATTGGAAACTCCCACTGATGCGTCGAACATAATTTCACGCACACCGGCTTTACCACTCTTGGTAGTGATCAGAACGACCCCGTTCGAACCCCTGGAACCGTATATGGCAGTGGACGATGCATCTTTGAGAACCTGCATCGAACGGATGTCCTCGGGATTGATACCGTCCAAACCGCTTTCGCGGACGATTCCGTCAACCACATACAAAGGGTCGTTGCTTTTTGCTGATGGAGTTAGCACCGCGGATGCGGATTTTCACGCTTCCCCGGGGACGCCGCTGTTCTCAACATGAACGCCACTGACACGCCCCTGAAGAGCGTCTGCAACCTGGGTTATAGGCTGGTCCTTGAAATTTTTGTTGTCCAGCACGGCTACGGAACCGGCCATATCCGCTTTTCTTACAGCACCATAGCCAATAACAACCACCTCGTCAAGGACTTCGGCATCTTCCTTCAAAACGATGTTTAACGGTTCACCTGTCCAGGCTATTTCCTGGCTCTGATAGCCGACATAAGAAACAACAATTATATCCCCTTTTTTTACGTTCCTAAGGGAAAAATCACCGTCAAGTCCCGTAATGCTGCCGTTTGTCGTCCCTTTGACAAGTACGGATGCGCCGATAATGCTTTCGCCATTGGCATCTTTGACAACTCCTTGACAGATATCACTCTGTTCGATAATTTGTCCCCTCAGGGAAGGGTAGTCAGGGAACGCATAAACCTGCATCCCACACAATAGCGAGCGACAGAATTGCTCCGCTGTTTTTCGAAGTGTATTCATAAATTATTTAGTTAGGAAAAAAAGTTCGATAAGAAACATGTTCAGGCGTTATGCTCTTTTCAATACAAGTTCTGTATTCTACCCGGATCATATCTCCTTGGTTGAAACGCTGAAAGTTTCAATAAGGGTATTACCATCTGTTATATATTCTTTTTCCAAACGGTTAACCTCCTTGTCGTCAATGTAGCCTATTACTGTTATATGAAGCCGTTTACCCGCCTCCGAGATACTGGAAACCGAACCGGCACAGGTCATGAAAAACGCATTCCCATTTGTACGACAAGACATAGCTGCCGTCCTTATTTGGGCAGAATAGGAATCACCAATGTATTCTCCCTTGTCATTGTACAACTTGGCGGGACCACCCTTGTCAGCACCACCGATACTTACACTCACTTCAAATGAATCTGTGTCACCGGACTGTTGGATTACAATTTTATGAATTCCTGTCTGAAAATCAGATGCGTTTTCCGTTCGTTCATTGTCACATCCTACAAATATAAATCCGGCCAAGAGCAATACAACACTCCATAATGTGAATTTACTTTTCATATTTATATTTACAACAATAATTGATAAAAATAATATATCTATAAATCTTGCCAAAAAGAATATTAATCATCTAAAGGCAAACAAATTATCTAATTAACAACAATATATTTATTGAATATAATACGCAGCCCATTATTCATTGTGCAAAGAAAAAACAAGATAAAATATTATTGATTATCATTTTAGCCCTATAATTTATCAATATGGCCTAATAGTTTGGAATATATAAACAAAATATTATACAATAAGATAAATACATCAAATAAAAAATACCTTAGATTTATATTACAAAGGAGATGATTATGGCAAATTTCTATGTTTCATGTAATGTGTCAAAGTATAATAAGAGAAATAGAGAGGAGCTGTAAGGTTATTTTAGGACAAGTCAGGGTGAGAAGTAAGAGAAAAACGACTTTTTTCCAATCATTGGATGCGTAAATACCCCAATTTGATAAGGGATTATATACCAAAGGCTCCCAATCAATTATGGGTAAGCGACATTACTTATATTGAGATGGCAGGGTGTTTTGCTTATCTAGCACTTGTAACAGATGCCTATTCTCATAAGATCGTTGGTTGGGAGTTTGCTCCATCACTTCGCTTGCAATGCTCTTGCTGCCTTGAAAATGGCTTTAAATAGTTTACCGGAAGGATATTCCGGGCTTATTCATCATTCAGACAGGAAGCCAATATTGCAGCGCCAGTTATGTTAATTTGCTAACGCAGCATAAGGTACAAATTAGCATGACGGAAAAGTGGCGATCCACTTGAAAATGCAATAGCAGAAAGAATAAATGGCATTCTGAAAACAGAATGGATATACGATGTTAAGCTAAAATCATGGCAGGAAACTATTAACTTCATTAGTCGAATTATTGATTTATATAATAATCAAAAGACCGCATCAGAGTATCAGTTATATGGTTCCTGCCTTGGTTCATCAAACAAATATTAAAACGGAACGCAAATGGAAGAATTATTATCGAAAGAGGAATGTACTTAATGAAGAAGTCTCTATCTTTGAGCCGAAGTGTAAAGGCACAGCAGGACTAAAACATTCAATTCCTGATAATGTCAAGCTCATATAGGACAAAGTAATATAATCTGTAAAGTTTTTCTAGGACAAGATAATTCATTGGTGCAAGGTGCAGCTATATACAGATATAGCTGCACCTTGCACCAATGAATTACATCCTAAAAATCAATGATTTACATTTTTAGTAACAAGAATAGGTGCAAATCCTTTTTTGCACTTATTCTGTTACTTACACTTTTTCTTGTTTTTCCGTTTACACAGAAAACTAAAAATCTCCTGTTTTTTCTTTTTCGGTCCAAAAATTAGTATATTTGTATCAGTTCTAAAAGTGAAGCAAAGCAATGCACTGAAATTAGCACCGCTACCAAATCGCTACCAATTACCAGGCTTATCGCTCTTTACGCTTTATCAATCAGCCGATTAAAAGAAAATCTTAGTTTTTTTCCGAAAAAGTAAACTGTTCAATTTCGTAGTTTCATCATAAGATGATCCACCTATCAGCACTTTGGTCATTTTATTCTCTGCCAGCAAGCGCTTCTCTATTTCCCGAAAGCTTTCCAAAGATTTTTCAATCCGTTGCTCCGACAACTCCTTAGCATTCTCCTTCCAGAAAATATCATACCCTGTGTCATTCATACCAAAAGTCAGAGTTACATAAGTCGGTTTCCTGTCAAAAACATCGTAGTCAACCGATCTTTAATATCCCGCACTCACCGCCAATTCCGGCATTCATTATTGTAATCGGTTTGTTTGGAAAACGAGTCATATAATATAACCACACAAACGAATGATAATGTCCACCATGGGTTATACTATTTCCAACAAAGACTACCCGTTCTCCTTTTTTTAAAGGGTGGAATTGATTGTGCGTACAAGCTATTAGAATAAACACAGATTAGAAATAGCAGGAAAAAGACCTTTACGTTTATTTTACTATTAATTTGATTATACACTTTATTAAAAATTTAATTATTTATCTTTCAAAACATTCTCTTTTCCAACTTTGAATAAAAAAAAGAATCTTATTAAAAAAGACGATTCAAGTTTACTTAACCACTAAAATAAATGTTTTATTTTTCAAGTAACTCCCACTAAGAAAAAAACAGTTTTTATTGTCACTTGTCACTTTTTAAAGATAAACAGCTATCAATCAAACAAGTAATGGTGATAATAACTGGTGATAATAAGGGTGATAATAGAATTTTATAAGTTTCTATTGTCACCCCTATCCCACTACAAATCAAGTATGCTCACTTATTTATTCAACCCTAAAGCCTTATTTTCTTCATTCTGTTCATACACAGGACTATTTATCATGGTACAAATAAAACAAATGTCGGTAACATTAATATATGAAGAAGGCAAGACTAATAAACTTTGTCAGTAACATTTCTTAGTTTCACGTACGTGGAGCGTTCGGTCTACGTACGTGAGCTAATGGGATCACGTATGTGAAGCGATAGGACCACGTATGTGAAACGAACTGTTGTTAGTTCCAAAAAGATATTAAGCAAGTACACATAATAGATTAATAAACTGATCATTGTCTATTAAATCAAGCAGGTTATTCAAAAAAGAAAGTTCACTTTCTACTCTTCCTGAATATATCAGGCACAATATAGAGGGAAATTAAAAACACCAGAAGACAGGACAGGTAATGTCTTCTGGTGTTCAAATTAAAAAGGTGCCCCTTAGTTTTCTACGTATATCATATATCCAACTTCTTTTGTTCAGCCTTACCATATTGTTTTAGCAAAACACTCACTCCTCCTTTCAACATTTCCGGTTCCGCCTCAACAGAAATAGTCCGCTCTTCACCCGGCATCAAAGTTATATAATTATCAGACATGATAACAGGAAGGATTCTTTCTTGTGTAGCCGTATTCACCAATCTTATCCGGTTAGCACAAGCAACAGTTTTCGAATGATTCTTTACCGACAATTTCATCTTCCCTTCGGATAACATTGACTTATCAACTAATTTGCACGACAGTTCTGCTTCCGGCAATGTATTCAAAAGCTGTATAGTCAAGATCTGTCACGCCGTTTCTCCAATAGAAATTATCTGAAATCAAATTACCATTTGCGTCAGTCAGTTCTAACCGGATGAAATGGAGCGGAGTCAGTTCCTCAACATTCTTTTGTTTCTTACCATATATTTCAAATTCATACAGTGAATATCCAAAGTCTGTGGCACGGCTAACTCCTGCCATTTTCACATAGCGTGCAGTAACCGGAGAAAGTTTGATCTCATCTGTACTGCCTTGTCCATCTTTGTTTGTATAGACTGTTTTCCATTTCTTCGCATCATTCGACACTTGATCTCGTACTCTTTGGCACGTGCCGTTTCCCATTTCAACACAACATGCTCTATTTTTTCTTTCTTACCCAAGTCAACATAAATCCATTGAGAGTCACTCGCATCACTTTCCCAACGACTGCCTGCCCCTCCGTCAGCTACTAAAGAAGCCGATCTGGATGGTGATGATGAAGAAGCTATCACATTCTTGCCAAAAGCCAAATTGTACGGATTGAAGTTTAACGTGAACGCTTCTGCAATGTTACTTGCCGGTACATCCATCTGTTTTGTACGTCCATATGCCGCAACCTCTTTTCCGTTCAGGTTGTAGATGGTCGCTTTGGCATAAGCGCCTTTCAAGTCTTTGGTAGTAGTATTTACAGCTTTTTATACTGTTATTAGATGAGTTCCACTGAAGATGAAGATGTTCGCAAGCCTTCTTTGCTCCCCAATAAGCTCCGGTAGGATCATAATAATAATCGTACGTCTGCCACACGAATGATGGATATGCCGGGTGACTCATCCAGATCAAAAAGCCCTGCCGCATCATTCCACATCTTATCGTTCCAAGCCTCATACATACCTTTCATCACTTCAAGATTCAGCAATCTGCGCTTTCTCGCAGAACTCTTCCAGACTCGAAGATTCTCCGAATTGCGTATTCACTGCTTTCTTATAATTGATAGGATTGGCATTGGACGCTTCTTTGCCGAAGAAGAAATGCTTATTCCAAACGTTATCATCATCATCTTCAATTGTTCATCAGTAGGCAGAGGCCACCATGACTTTTGAGGAATAAACAATTTCACACTTTCAAATGTGGGGAAAGTGGCCGTTCCTATTTCTGTACGCATACCGTAACCGTGATCAATACCGTATGGATAAGCCGGTGTATTAAATGCCAGATTACTGCCCGAAGTCTCAAAATGGTGTCTTGAGGGGCTGATTTCCCCACCAACCACTTCCGGACAATCCATCCTGATTGGAGCAAGACTTATACATTCGATCGTTTTTATCTTCCTGAGCTATCATTTCACGCAGGTAATTATCCAAATCGGGTGCCGGATACGTTTCATTTGCTCCACACCAGATAGCTATAGAAGGATGGTTTCTAAGACGTCTCACTTTATCAAGAGCATTCGCTTTGAATGCTTCCGGCTCAGCTACATCATTGTATGCTACATACAGCCAAAAATCATTCCACACCATGAATTCCATACTTATCGCAATAATCATAGAATTCATCATCAGTCACACAACCTGTCCACAAACGGATCATGTTGTAGTTCATATCTTTATGCAACTTGATTTTCGTTTCATACTCTTTACCCTGACATCGAAGCAGATATTCGCTCATTCCCCAGTTTCCACCTTTCAGATAGATCTTCTGCCCATTGATAAAGAATGTAAGGACCGGGTAATTCACTACGTTTTGATCATCTTATACTCATACTTCTTGATACCGAAAGTCATATCCTTTACATCCGATACTTTTCCATCTACAGAACAAGTCAGCTTACAGGTATAAAGATTCGGTTCTCCATAGCCGTTAGGCCACCAAAGCCTCGGGATGATCGAACAACCAATTGCGCTATATCATCTTTATCCACCGACAACTGTACTGTTTTTTTCCTTCCACCCGAATGTTTTGGAGAAAGTAATATTTCCCGGCTGAATAACACCGGAAACAACCACTTCTTTTCGGAGCAGAAGAAACGTTCTTGATTCCTGTTGAGACAAAATAGTTCTGCTTGTTGCAAAGTCGGCAATTCTGAGCGAATCCACGGATCTTCCATCACTACATCTCCTGTTACCAGCAAGATAAGCATTGCCTGTGATACCAGCCAGACGTCCCGGCACGTATGGCATCCAGTCCCAACCGGCACCTGCCAGATAGCTGGGACTACAAGCAACACCATACGGATCTTTTACCTTTACGAGTCTTTTTTCTGATCGGATCAGTAATCAGAACCGCAACCGCATTCTTTCCTGATTTCTTAATCAAGTTGTCACATCAAATTTAGAACGCAACATATGTCCGCTCACATCTTTAGTCGATGTCTTTGTCCCCGATATTTTTTCTCCGTTAAAGTAGAAATCGGCGAAACGATTGGTATTATCAAAATGAAGCCAGACACGCTTCACCTGCCGAATAAGAAGACGGGAGTTCGAACTCCGTACGATACCAGAAAGGACGGTTATAAAACGTTTCGTCTACTTTATATATATTATCGGCATAATTAGGATCTGGAACGATTCCTGCTTCAACATATGCTGTAAAAAACAGCTCCGGGAACTACGCCTTTTACATAGTCCGGACATTTTAAAACCGGGGGTAGAAATTTGTTCTCCCGGTTATATTATTCTAAATCTGCCTGCGGTTTGACTTCCCATACTATCTTAGGATTGGAACTGTTCAGTGACATGGTAGAAGTCTGAGCATGCCCTATTCTGCATTAGTACAAACAAACTTGATGCTAGTGAAAAGAAGTTTAATCATTATTCATTTTAATATTCAATTTATTTAAATGTTATTCAATCAAAGTCCCCATTCAACATTAGGTTTATCGCCCATAAATAATTCCAATGTTCCTCCTGCTGCGATTTCAGCAAAATCAAGATAACATTTATTGTATTCTTGACCGTTCAACAAGGCCTTTTTTGTATATATAGATTATTTGTGTTGTTGTTGTGAGCAATAATTGTGAAATACTTTCCCTTGATGATATTTTGATCCAGATTAAATTCTACCTTGTCAAAAACAGGACTGGTTATTTCCATGCGGGTGTTACCGGGACAGGAAGGATGAATGCCGGAAGCAGCCAATATATACCAGGCCGACATCTGTCCTACATCTTCATTGCCCACAATCCCTTCTACTTTGTTCGCATAAGCATTTTTACAAATATATCGTGTCCACTTCTGCGTATACCAAGGTACATCCAACTGATTGAAAAAAAAGGAACAAAATGTACCGGTTCATTAGCATGATTATAATAATCATTCCATAACATATCAGAGGGAGTGTGGTCAAATAAATTGTCAAATTAGCTATAACCTCTCTCCTTGCCTCCCATCAGTTCAACCATTCCCGGAACATCGTGCGGCACAAACCAGCCTTGCTGATAAGCAGTTTGACTTCTATACACCCATACCATTCTTTAAGACGTGCATTCTCCGGCCATGCTTTCCATGATCCATCTGCATTCCGGGGACGGAACCAGCCTTTTTCCTTTATCAAAACATGAATGATATGCCTGTCCCTTTTCATAGAAACATTTGGCATCTTCTTCTTTCCCCAACGCCTTTCGCTAATTGAGATATACACCAATCAGTATAAGCATATTCCAAAGTGGTTGAAATACTCAACGGTTCAGGAGTATATCCCAACGAATCATTACCCAAACTTAGCGTGACGTGTTGACTGCATATTGATATGCTTTTCTCTACATCATACGTGCGAATTCCTTTCATATAAGCATCCGCCAAAACAGACAGTGCAGGATTACCTATCATACAGCCAGAATAAGAATTCAGAAGTTCCCAACGTTCATAATATTCCCGTCTGCTCTGATCTGCCATCGTTATGAGCGAATTCAACGCATCACTCACCAAACGCGGATTAATCATCGCCTGTAAAGGGAACTGGCTACGGAAAACATCCCAACCACTAAATATAGTACGTTTTGGTAAAAGTGCTGTCCTGTTATGTATTTTTAATCACCGCCTATATAACGTCCGTCAACATCTGTATAGATTCGAGGGTCAATCATCGTATGATATAATGATGTATAAAAAACGTTTTTTCGTCATCAGTTCCACCGGATATCCGTATACGGCTAAGTTCTTTATTCCACAAATCACTCGCTTCCTGTTTTACTTGAGCAAAAGTTTTTAGAAGCAATCTCCTGTTTAAAGTTATTAGCTGCTCCTTCCATATCAACAAAGGAAATACCAACTTTCATCTCAACCAGTCTCTCCCTCCTTCGTTGGAAATTCAGTAAAAAAACCCAAGTGTTTACCCGTCAGTTCTTTCTTATCTTTAATGACCGGAGCTTGTGATATACGTGTCAGATAGGGAATACTTACCACTTCATCACGCTTCCGAACCCATTCATCAGGAATATCCGCACTCCAAAAGCCATAATTAGTCAAGAGGTTTACTAAATTGTGCATAATAATAAACGGTGTAATCGGAATTTCCCTCACCATTTCCCCATCCACCCCCATCAGGTGTACACTTCATCCAGCCTTGAATGGTATAATCATCTACAACTTTAATATACTGTGAAGTAGATGTTCCCCCACTCTACGAGCTAAATCAATCTGAATACGAGATTGTTCATTCGAAGGAAAAGTAAATTGCAATATTCCACAATGAGGTGTCGCGCTGCTCTCTACTTTAATATGATAATCAGTCAGTTCTACCGAATAATATCCGGCCTTAGCCGTTTCAGTGGCTTTGTTATAAGCCGAACGATATCCTTTTATACTATCATTATTCTCTTTACCTGCCACTTTATATAATTCACCAGTTGTAGGCATCACAAGAAAATTGCCCAAATCACCAAACCATCCCACACCACTCATCTGGGTAAAGGCAAATCCTTCGATTGTCTTATGTTCATCACTGTATCCGGAACCGTTATCACCTCCCGTTATTGTATTAGGACTAACCTGTACCATACCATACGGAGTCGTAGCTCCGGGAAAAGTTTTACCTAATCCGTGATAAACACCGGCAGCCCCTACACTAGTACTGGCACCAATAAACGGGTTTACATAATCGGTCGGAACCCAATCTTCCGATACGGTATTGGTTGATGAGCAACCCGTCATCCAACACAAAAAGCAAACAATTAAAAGATTAGCAGTCGCTTTATACATAACAATAATCTAATTATTTTAAGTCAAACTAAGAACGAAAGTCTTAATACCAAACCGCGGCATTGAAATCATCATTTCCGATTTACCTGCACGTGTTTTTATCTTCTTTCTTTCGATACATTGTCCATTCAAATCAACTTCCTCCACTCCGGATAATGGCATGTCAATGGTAACCTTTTGTAATTTTTCGTCCCCTTCAGAATTGAACAGGCGCAATAGTACCTTTCCATCTTTCATTTGAAGAGCACTCACTTGATAACCAGTATTCTGTAAATCAATAAATGATTTCGATTCCGGTTTTGCCACTGGATAGCAAGAATGCAGCAATGGTTCATTCCAACAATCGCTATCATCTGCGATTGATGCTTTGTCCCATTTGCCACGATGAGGTATAATTGCATACTTCATCCTCAAAGGGTGTGTTATTTTATAATCAGGTCCCCAAAGTCCTCCACCCGAATATTGAGCAGTCAGTCCTAATGGATAGTCCTCTCCATAAGAATAAGAAGTAGTATGATCTGATAATAACCAGAGCATAGTCGCCTTCCTGTTCAGCCAAGTCAACCCAATGAAGTATAATATTATGTTTAATTTGATCCCAAGAACCAAAGAAAGTATCAGTCAGTTTGCTTTCGCATACGTCAAACGGTGCATTTTTGTAAACGCGGGGAGCATGTAAATCAGTCGGGAATAATACACTTAGTTTAAACCGATCGTCACAATAAGCCCGACGATTATCACGCCAACGTTCCTCTTTATATTCACCAATACCTACATTCTTTTTCCAGTCAACCGTCAAATCAAAATCGATCCGTCTCGTTCCTTTAGTGAGAGTGATTACTTGTGTAAACGGATGGGAAGCAATCTCACCCTCTATCTTAGATTTTTTGCTCATATACATTATCCCTTACTACTGTCAGCTTGGCCGGAGTATCTATAGAAGAACGAAATTTACCTTCTTCATAAAAAAAGCCTCGTAGCTCCCCTAAGGCATATTTCTCCGTTTTACCTGCAAAATCCTTATTCCCTTCTTTTTTAGCTATCAAGCTTTTTATGGTTCCTCCCTTTGATAAGTCAAAAACAATTTTATACATATCATTTTCAACCACGTATTCCTGTTTATTCACCTTATTACCTTCCAAAACGAATCTACTCTCCGAAGCCTCTTTCTTACCGGCTTCTTTTCTTTTTTATACAATACGTGGAATAACCAAAGGGAGGAATCTCTGCCTCAAAAAATAATCTTATCTCTTTACCTCCATTTTCTACCAAACAACCTATATCTTTACCTTTCCAGTCATAAACACTTAGATCCGCATTTTCAAATTCCGTAGGCAGAAGAACACTTACGACTTCCTTTCTTCTCATTCCTAATGTATTAAAAACACGTATATATTGCTGTTGAGCATTATTTTGCGGAATAAACTTTTCATTAAAGCTCCGCATAGATGCCTCAATAATTCCATCTGCAAGATGATTGGTACTGTCTGTCCATCGCTTAATCTGATCAGCCCATGTTCCTTTCCTATTCAGTCCATTATAAGGCACAATCCATGAATCATGATGTTGTGCCAACATCAGTGTACGCCAAGCCTCATCCATATCTGCCTGTCGACAAATATATTTATTTTCCAGATAAGCCATTACAGACATTTTCTCTGCCATGACAATTCTATTTTCTGAAACGCGTACTTCTTGCGCTATTTTTTGCAAAACCTGACTTCCCCACATAAGATTCACATGTATATCTTCCTGTGAAAAAGACCAATTATCATCCGTTTTTCCGATGGAGACATTTTCAATGTAATCTCTCCATGTCATATATATAGAGTTATTTTTTGTGTTCTTTCCACTTCCCAGCCATGGGCCGTTTTTCCATCCCGCATCCTGAAAACACATACCAACGGGGTGTTTGATACCTGCGTTACGGCAATCTTTTAAATAAGCATCCGAATTTCCCCAAGCAGTTGTCTGCCAGGTTGATCCCGGCTCCAGTTTTTCACAAGCATACCTGGGAACAGTCAATATTGAAGTCCCGTCCGGTCCTACCCAATTAACCAATTCTCCGCCATAAGCAGCAGTATACCCTCCCCAACAGGTGTTGGGACATTTTAATACAGCATATTTAAAGCCGAATTGTTTAAGGATTTGTGGCAAGCAACTTGTGAAGCAAGGTTCTTCTACCGAATAGGTTACAAAATCTACCTCCGGAAAATGTTTGTTTATTTTAGCAATACCATATTGAAACTGACGTATAATGCTTTCGCCCGATATATTATAACAATAAGGCTGTGCATAAGTAGGATTCGTAAACTCTACCTGATTACTAGTAGCCATCTCTTTAAAACGCAAATAAGCCTCCGGAGTCTGTACTCTGACTGTATCCCATGTTTCAGGCTCTATTTCCAGACAAATTCGCCAATCCGGATGCTTGGATAACTGGTCGACAATAAACTGAGTTTTCCACTTCACCGGATAATGCCCGTATATCCCTCCATGATACCCATCAACAAAATAAGCTTGTTGAGAATAAACATTTGCATAAAAGAAAACAGTCAGTAATATGATATAAATTTTACTCATAGTATCCTAAAGCTATTTATCTTTATGTTGCTCCATTCTACACATAAATTCATATAATTTATGTTGGACAACTTCTTTATTATTTTCATATTCGGAGATATCCAATCAACGAGTGCCAGCAAATTCTGATTTTCTATAAATTCTTCCTTTCAGCCTTTCGTTGTTTTCCACTTCTATGAGAAACTCTGTTTTTTCATCAGAAGTAAATTCATCCGCAAAATATTTATTCAGACAATTCTCCATATACACAGTCCTTTTTTATCAAAGAACGATTATCTCAATAAATACCCCTAAAAAATACCGATAAATTCATTAAAAAGTTATGCAGCCAATGTCACATTGAGTTTTGCTCTCAACTTTTTTAGTGCTATTCCCATCTGACATTCCACTGTATTTACCGAAATGCCCAAACGTTCGGATATTTCCCTATACTTCAATCCTTCCATGCGGCTTAACAAAAATATGTCACGACATCTTTTAGGCAAACTATTGATAGCATCCCGTATCAGGTTCTCCATCTGATTTCTTTCTGATATATCATATACATCAAAACGATCCAAAGATTGCAATTTCAGATTCAACTCAATCTCAAAAGAAGCCTTCACATTCTCGACATACTTTTGCTCGAATACTTTATGCTTTAAATAATCCAAACATTTGTTTCTTACAAGCCTGAAAAGATAAGCATTCATATTCTCAATATGATTCATTGACTCTCTCTTTTCCCATAAGTCTGTAAACACATCTTGTGTTATGTTCTCCGCATCCTCTTCCGACATCACAAATTCTTTTGCAAACCGAACTAGTTTGGGATAATAAATAAGATACAATTCTGAAAAACTCATAGTTGTGTGTTTCTTTAGATTAGTATTCAGTTATCAAAAATCTTGTGATGCAAATATAGAGATGAAAAAGCCTACTTCTTAATGGAAGTAGGCGGGAAAGTAAACGTTTTATAGATCAATTATTACATATACACTTAATAGTCAATAGTTTATAATAAGACCATTTTTTAGTTTTGGTAAACCAAATAGAATCATTTTTGGGACAAAGAACCAAGCTTTTTCACCTCTTCTTCGAAGATATTTCCATCAAGAGTGGACATTCTCTTCACTTTACTCTTATAATTATAGATTGTCTGCACAGAATAATGCAAAAATACAGCAATCTGTCCAACATCGGTAATTCCTAATCGTATCAATGCAAATATGCGTAATTCTGTATTCAGTTGGTCCTTTTCCAGTTTATAACGCTCCTCCGGTTTCAACAAAGAATTGAACTTTTCCACAAAGTTAGGATACAATTTAAGGAACGCTTTATCAAAGTTATGATATAGTTCTTCAAGTTCCTTTTCAAAAGGTCGGGAGGATGACTTATATAAATCATCAATCTGTCCGGTCTTGATTTTCCTGTTCACATTCTTCCTGTACTCATCGAGTTTATTAATATAAACGGCACATTGATTCATAAAATACCCCACATATTTTTCCTTAATCAGATTAGCTTCGTCGAGATTCTTATTCAGCCCGACCAGTTCCTCATTCATAGCTTTAAGATGCCGTTTAGCCCGGGATACAATTTTTGTTTGTTTATATGTAAAATACAGGGTGATAGCAAGAGCTACCACAAACAAGCTAGTCAGAAATATATAGAAACGGAGGTTCTGCTTTTGTTTTTCCAACCGGATCAAGTATGTATTTTCAATAATCGGATGGATGCGGGCAATGACTGTATTCTTAAAACGAGAATTATAAAAGATGGCATCATCCAACGCTACTTTTATATAATTATACGCTCTGTCTATATCTCCCTTATGATATAAATTAACTGCCAATGTCAATAATGCCTCATTCTCTTTTACGGCTAATTTTGTATCTGTCATAGCAGCCAGCATTAGAAACTTTTCCTCCAGTATATAATTCCCTGTTAACCGATAGGCCCTTGCAAGTCCCATAGCCATCATAGCATATCCATGAGATGCCGGTTCCTGTTTATTATATATCTCTGTCAAAATCAGAAGAGCCTCTTTTGTACTCCCTTTATCTTGAAGCTTTACAGCTTTTTCTTTTCTATATTCATCCGACTGGTCAAATAAAATGCTCATCACAGTATCTCGATAAGCTTCTTTTTCTGCTATATACTCGTTTGAGAATCGTACATCGTCCGTGTATTTAATGAGATTTTCATAATAACGTATACGATTCCAGCAATACAAAGCTTTTAAATGATCGGGTAAATCCGCACACCATTTTATCGACTTAAAAATATCATTTGCTTGAATAAACAAACCGGATAAAGAATAGACAAAAGCCAACCGGAGCTGCTCTTCCAAAAGATATTCTTTATTACCAATGATTTTTGCTATATCAATATTCTCATGAATATATTGTTCTGCCGAGTCACAGACAAAAGTCTCATATTGGTGGATAATCTCTTTATTTAAATTATATATATCCTCCAATGAATTAAGACCAACCTTCTTTTTCTTTCAATTCTTTTATGGTAGCTTCTTTTTTTCTGGGTATATATCAAACGTTCAGAAATCACTTTGTCTAACACCTTCAACAAAGAATCATTCTCACTATCTGCATAGAGGTAAAACAAGGAGTTTAGAAGGAAAAATATAAACCAAAGTGTGCGTTTCATAATCATGTATTCTTTCTTAATCTGCAAAAAAATGTATTTTCTTTGTGTAATTCCCAAAAAAGAGCGTAAATCATTCTTTTTATTGCATCTTTTAACAAATGAAGATAGGAGAAATTATCCTATTCTAAAACGATATTTGTGAAACCATGCTGACTAAAAAATGAATCTAAAGAATGCGGAGTTAAAAAAAGCTTTTTTGCCACTCGGACTTTGCAAAAAGTATAAATATTAGTTCTATATTTGCAGCCGTTAAAAGAGAAAGATGAAACAAAGCTTAAAATTCGGACTACTTTTAGTGTTGGCTTTGCTTATCCATTGTGCAACTAACGGAGCAATGGAAGATATGTGCAAAGTTTCCTCCCCGACTTATCGGCAGGAGAAGTGCTATGTGTCACAAGACCGTCCGATACAGGATGCTTTGGAACGTCTTTATAATCTATACACGACGCAAACCTGCGACATGAGCCATACAGACGTCGCACATGTTCCGACAGATAAAAGCGTATTTTTGTTAATCGCTTATTTCCGGAGAACATCACAATTCTCAAAGACCGTACCACTCTTCATCTTCTCATCCCCCAACGTGCTATTATGATCCTATCTCCTATTATATATATGGGTTGAGAAAGATTGTCATTTAGCCTACAGTACAGTAGACTCTTTTGCTCGTCATTTATTACAGTTGGTTTTATTCTCCATAGGGCGAATAGACTAATTGCTTATTTCTATATAATATTCAATCTAAACAGCTATTGAAATTATGAATTTTACATTTTTAGTTGTTGTTTTACTGACAGCGCTTGCTTTTGTCGGTGTAGTAGTAGCTCTCTCACGAGCTATCTCTCCCCGTTCGTACAACGTGCAAAAGTTTGAGGCTTATGAATGTGGTATACCGACACGTGGTAAATCATGGATGCAGTTTCGCGTAGGCTACTACTGTTTGCCATCTTGTTTCTGATGTTCGACGTGGAAACTGCTTTACTGTTTCCATGGGCAGTAGTTATGCACGACATGGGACCTCAGGGGCTCGTTAGTGTTCTCTTCTTCTTTATCATTTTAGTTCTGGGCCTTGCTTATGCCTGGAGGAAAGGAGCTTTGGAATGGAAATAACCAAAAAACCGAAAATAAAATCAATTCCTTATGAGGAGTTCATTGACAATGAGTCATTGGAAAAGTTGGTCAGAGAGCTTAATGCTGGAGGGGCAAATGTCGCTCTCGGAGTCCTTGACGATTTCATCAACTGGGGGCGCAGCAATTCACTGTGGCCGCTTACTTCGCAACCAGTTGTTGTGGTATCGAATTTATGGCACTGGGTGCCGCTCGTTATGATATGGCCCGCTTCGGGTTCGAGGTAGCACGTGCCAGCCCGCGCCAAGCTGATATGATTATGGTATGCGGAACAATCACCAATAAAATGGCTCCGGTACTGAAACGACTCTACGACCAGATGCCCGATCCGAAGTATGTGGTTGCCGTAGGCGGATGCGCTGTCAGCGGAGGTCCTTTCAAGAAGTCCTATCACGTGGTAAACGGGAGTGGACAAGATTCTTCCGGTAGATGTATATATTCCCGGATGCCCGCCACGTCCTGAAGCTTTCTATTATGGCATGATGCAATTGCAACGCAAAGTGAAAATAGAGAAGTTCTTTGGTGGAGTGAATAGAAAAGAGAAGAAACCGGATTATAAAGAACGAAGAGTAATCCTACATTCTGTATTTAAAGGATTTATGCAAGAAATACAATTTATAGCCCCCGTAGCATTACACGACGAGATGCTGCGCTTGCGGAATGAACAAACAGATGGACTTCCTCGAGAGTCTCACCGGCATGGACTGGGGAGCAGCAGATGAGAAAGATACTCCGGAAAAACTTCGTGGGTTAGGCGTAGTCTATCATCTGGAATCTACTGTTACAGGCGAACGGATAGCACTAAAAACAGCGACAACCAACCGCGAGCTACCTGAAATTCCGTCTGTCAGCGACATCTGGAAGATAGCCGACTTCTATGAACGTGAAGTTTTTGATTTTTATGGCATCACCTTCATAGGTCATCCTGACATGCGCCGGCTCTACCTGCGCAATGATTGGATCGGTTATCCGATGCGTAAAGATAACGATCCGGAAAAGGATAACCCACTGTGCATGACCAATGAAAAGACGTTTGATACGACACAGGAAATAGAACTGAACCCCGACGGAACCATCAAAAACAAAGAAACGAAACTCTTCGGCGAAGAAGAATATGTAGTTAACATCGGTCCGCAACACCCTGCTACTCATGGTGTAATGCGCTTCCGTGTTTCTCTGGAAGGTGAAATCATTCGTAAGATTGATGCGAACTGCGGGTATATTCACCGAGGCATCGAGAAAATGAATGAAAGCCTTACCTACCCTCAAACATTGGCCTTGACAGACCGTCTTGACTATCTGGGTGCACACCAGAACCGCCATGCATTGTGTATGTGCATTGAAAAGGCAATGGGTATCGAAGTCAGTGAACGTGTGAAGTACATCCGTACGATAATGGACGAGCTGCAACGTATCGATTCTCACTTGCTATTCTACTCTTGTCTTGCTATGGACTTAGGAGCCTTGACAGCATTCTTTTATGGATTCCGTGACCGCGAGAAAATTCTCGACATCTTTGAAGAGACTTGCGGCGGACGTCTGATAATGAACTACAATACGATTGGCGGTGTACAGGCTGATCTTCATCCTAACTTCGTCAAACGAGTAAAAGAGTTCATTCCATATATGAGAGGAATTATTCACGAATACCACGACATATTCACCGGCAACATTATCGCTCAGAGCCGTATGAAGGGCGTCGGAGTGTTAAGCCGTGAAGATGCAATCTCATTCGGTTGCACAGGGGGTACAGGCCGTGCATCAGGTTGGGCTTGCGATGTACGCAAGCGGATACCGTACGGTGTATATGACAAGGTGGACTTCCAGGAAATCGTTTATACGGAAGGAGACTGTTTCGCCCGTTATCTAGTACGTATGGACGAAATCATGGAGAGTCTGAAGATCATTGAGCAATTGATAGACAATATTCCCGAGGGCCCCTACCAGGAGAAAATGAAGCCGATCATCCGTGTTCCCGAAGGTAGTTATTATGCTGCCGTGGAAGGAAGCCGTGGTGAGTTCGGTGTTTTCCTCGAAAGCCAGGGTGACAAGATGCCTTATCGCCTGCACTACCGCGCCACGGGACTACCGCTTGTTGCTGCAATTGACACAATCTGCCGTGGAGCGAAGATTGCCGACTTGATTGCTATTGGCGGAACGTTAGATTATGTCGTTCCGGATATTGACAGATAAAAAACAAGTATTAAGTAACAGGTATCAAGTATTAACCGACTATACAAGATAAAAGGTCATTTCCTGCATGGAATTAATACTTAATACTTAAAATTAAAAAATATATGTTCGACTTTAGTATAGTAACAAACTGGATACATGAGCTGCTTCTCTCCATTATGCCGGAGGGATTAGCCATCT
>VOFG01001795.1_pt1 | contig 30193 bp, 56 predicted proteins | sample 5384171 | NCBI WGS metagenome assembly VOFG01 (sample SAMN12384726, study PRJNA508395) | human gut metagenome | isolation source: healthy gut F | host: Homo sapiens
CGGCGCTGATTCTGGCGGCAACGGTTTATCTGGATATCTGGATGAAGTTCTGCCGGTAAGCATAAGCAAGCTAGAAGAAGGCAAAGGTTACTGATACGGGTAGGCACTTTTTGGAACCGAAAGTGCCGTAAGAAAATCGTGGTGGTAGCAGGAATTTGCCGTATTTAAATGCGAAGCCACGGCAAATTCCGTTACTGGGCACCGTATGCGTGAACAGTAACAGGCAAAGATGTTTGAAACGTTAAAATCGATCATAAGTCTGGTAAAAAATAAATTCAAGCAGGTACCGCTCTGAAAACGAGAAGGCAGAAGTGCGGCATGAAAGAGCGAGAGAGAAAGGAACGAGATGCAGCAGGAAATCATTCATACATTTGCGGTCTGTGCATACAAGGATTCGCCGTATCTGGAAGAATGTCTGCGTTCGGTGACGAGCCAGACGGTTAAATCGGAGGTGATCTGCTGTACCTCGACGCCGAGCAGCTATATCCGGGAGCTGACAGCGCGGTATCAGGTGCCGCTCTATGCGGGACGGGGCGAGCAATATCCGTGAGGACTGGATGTTTGCCTATGGAAAGGCGCAGGGGCGTTTCGTCACGATCGCCCATCAGGACGACCGATACCGCAGCGATTATGCCGAAAAGCTTTTTAAAAGCCTGGAAGAAATATCGGATCTGCTGCTGTTTGCGAGCGATTATCTCACGATCCGCATGACGAGAGAAAGAGGGGAAAATGAAAGCCATTCCGGAGCCATTTAACATGGTCTGGCTGGTAAAAAGATGCGCTACGCCGCTGCGGCTTCGTTTCCTGGCAAACCGCACATGGATCAAGCGTGGAGCAGTGTCTGGTTTGGCAATTCAATCTGCTGTCCGTCCTGCACGTAGAATAAAGAACAGATTAGGGGACGATATGTTCCATTCGGAGTATGATTTTGCGCTGGACTGGGACAACCTTTATGAGCTGGCGGGCAAAAAAGGGCGTTTCATCTGTTCGGAAAAACCGCTGATTGCCTACCGCGTCCATGCGGCGGCGACGACGAAAGCCTGCATCGAGGACAACCGGCGCCCGGCGGATGAGATGGCGATGTTCCGGAAAATGTGGCCGGACTGGATGGTAAAGATTCTGATGCATTTTTACAGAAAAGCCTATAAGGCGTACGAAAAATGAGAAAAGCCGATGATTATACCCACGTTCAAACCGGGGGATGCTGGAAAACTTCTGCGGCGGCTGTTGGAACAGAGTGTGCCGGTGGGTAGATGTGATCATCATGAATACGGAAGAAAAGTACTGGGATGCTGAGCGGTTTGAGCCCTTATTTGAGGGGGAAGATACGAAGCTGACCGTGTGCCATATCTGCCAGTCGGAATTTGACCATGGAAGGACGCGCCATGAGGGAATTTTGAAATCAGATGCGGATGTCTGCATCTGCATGACGCACGACTGTGTGCCGTATGACCGGAATCTGGTGAAAGAGCTTCTGGAGGCGCTGGATGCTTCTGGCACGTGTGGCGGCAGCATATGCGAGGCAGCTTCCGGCGGCGGACTGCGGTGTGATTGAACGGTATACGAGGGACTTTAATTATCCGGCGGTGAGCCGTCTGAAAGGGAAAGAGGACGAGGACGAGCTGGGAATCAAGACGTATTTCTGTTCCAATGTCTGCGCGGCATACCGGCGGGATATTTACCTGAAGCTTGGCGGATTTACGAAGAAACCATTTTCAACGAGGATATGATTTTTGCCGGACACGCGGTGGAAGCCGGGTATCAGATTGCCTACGCGGCGGACGCGCAGGTCATCCATTCCCACAATTATACGGCGATGCAGCAGCTGCACCGGAATTTCGACCTTGGCGTATCGCAGGCGGATCACCCCGAGGTGTTTGGGCGCCTTCATTCGGAGGGCGAGGGAATCCGTCTGGTGAAGAAAACAGCGAAATGGCTGGTGGAAAATGGTCATGTGCTTCTTCTGCCGCAGCTTGTGATGGCGAGCGGAAGTAAATATGCCGGGTACTGGCTGGGAAAGCATTATAAAAAGCTGCCGGAGGGCTGATTCGAAGCCTGACGATGAATCCGGCATACTGGGAAGGAGAAGTGGGCGATGGAAGATAAGGCGTTATTGTCCACAGAAGAAGCTTCTGGGGCGGAAAAAGCCGAACTTTTTGATAGTCATACCGGCGTACAACGAAGCCGAAAAATATAGAGCGGGTTGTGAACCATCTGACTGCCAATTTTCCGCAGTATGATTATGTGGTCGTCAATGACGGATCGCGCGATGAGACGGCGGCGATCTGCCAGAGAAATGGATATAATCTGTTGAACCTTCCGGTCAATCTGGGACTGGCGGGGGCATTTCAGGCGGGACTTAAATATGCCGACAAGTACGGATATCAATATGCGGTCCAGCTCGATGGAGACGGACAGCACCGTCCGGAGTATCTGGAATCCATGATCAAGAAAAAATGGAAGAAGGTTACGATATCGTCATCGGTTCCCGGTTTGTCGGGGAGAAAAAGCCATTTACGATGCGGATGCTTGGAAGTAATCTGATCGAGATGGCGATCCGCTTCACAACGGGTGTCAATATCAAGGATCCGACCTCGGGAATGCGGATGTTCAGCAAGCGCATGATCCGCGAATTTGCATCGGGGCTTAACTACGGTCCGGAGCCGGACACCGTTTCCTACCTGATCCGCCAGGGCGCGCGGGTGGCGGAGGTGCCGGTCATCATGGATGAACGGATTCTGGGAGTCAGTTACCTGACACCGGTCAATGCGATGCGGTATATGCTTAAAATGCTGATTTCGATTCTGTTAATCCAGAATTTCAGAAAGAGGAGGTAGCGCCATGACGCCAACACTCAGAGTTGTCCTGATCGTCGTGTCGATCCTGACAACCTTTATGATTATGCGAAGATCCGGCAGTCAAAACTCCAGATCGAGGATTCGATTTTCTGGCTGGGATTCTCGTCCATTCTCATTGTGTTCAGTATCTTTCCGGGGCTGCCGGATCTTTTGGCGGAGCTGGCGGAACGTACACGACTGCCAATTTTATCTATCTGGCGGTTATTTTCCTCCTGATTGTGAAAATGTTCCATATGTCGATCAAACAGTCGCAGCTGGAGACGAAGGTCAAGGATCTGGCGCAGAAGATTGCGCTGGATGAAAATGAGCGGGGGAAAGAGGCACAAACATCTGTAAAAAGGTTGTCAGCCAGAAAAACGAATGATATAGTTAAAGATGGCACAGCCGAAAAGGATGATGCCAGTTACGTATTGAAAAATGAATTGAAATACCTGCATAAGAAGGAGATAGAAAAAATGGGAAAGATTAAAGTAACACCATGTGACATCAAGGGACTTTATGTAATTGAACCGACTGTTTTCAAGGACGAGCGCGGTTATTTTATGGAGACATACAATCAGAACGATTTCCATGAGGCGGGACTCGACATGGTATTTGTACAGGACAACCAGTCCATGTCTGTCAAGGGGCGTTCTGCGCGGACTTCATTACCAGAAGCAGTATCCGCAGGGCAAGCTGGTGCGTGCAGTGCGCGGTACCGTATTTGATGTGGCGGTAGACCTTCGTACTGGTTCTGAGACCTACGGAAAATGGTTTGGCGTGGTTCTTTCTGCGGAGAACAAGAAGCAGTTTTATATACCGGAAGGCTTTGCCCACGGATTCCTGGTACTGTCCGATGAAGCGGAATTTGCCTACAAATGTACGGACTTCTATCATCCTGGCGATGAGGGCGGTATGGCATGGAACGATCCGGAGATTGGCGTTGAGTGGCCGATCGAGGAAGGCATGGAGTTGATTATTTCGGAGAAAGACCAGAAATGGGGCGGCTTCCGGGATGCATTCAAATTTTAAGAATGGAGTTAGGATAGAATGCGGGAACTGATTTCCCTGTTTCGGGAACTGATAGGAAAAAGAAAATTGGTCACCGAGCTTGCCAAGGCGGATTTCCGCAAGCGCTTTGTCGGCTCGTACTTTGGAATTGTCTGGATGTTTATCCAGCCGATGGTTACGATCGCGATCTATGCGTTCATCTTCGGTGAACATGGCATGAAAAATGCGCCGCCGGTTCCGGGGCGACCTATGTCATCTGGCTGACGCCGGGTATCATCCCGTGGTTTTATTTCAGCGAGATTTTAAATACGGGCACAAACTGCCTGCAGGAGTACCATTATCTGGTTAAAAAAGGTAGTATTCCAGGTGGAGATGCTTCCGGTTATCAAGCTTATCTCCTGTTTCCTGGTACATGCCTGCTTCCTGATCATTATGGCGGGGCTGTACCTGATTGACGGGCGTATGCCGTCTGCAACCTGGATTCAGGTGTTATACTATTCCTTTGCGGCGTCGATGCTTGACTGGCGCTTACCTATTTTACCAGCGCCGTGCAGGTGATTCTTTAAAGATATGGCGCAGATCGTCGGCATCTGCCTCCAGTTCGGCATGTGGCTGACCCCGATCATGTACGACGAGGCAATCTTCACCAGCCGCGCATCCTGGCTGGAGTGGGTATTCAAGCTTAATCCATTCTACTACATCGCCGCAGGCTACCGCGACAGCATGCTTACGGGAAGCTGGTTCTTCGAGCGCCGACGATGACGATTTATTTCTGGGTGGTAACATTTATTTTGATGATAATAGGACTGAAGGTATTCAAACAAACTTCGTCCCCCTTTCTCAGACGTACTGTAGATGGGAAGGGAGCTGCTGTAGATGGTGTTGACAGCTATTGGATTATCGAGATGCGAACAACGATAATCTGAGAAGCTGCCAGTGCCGCCTCCGGCAGCTCCCTCTGCGACAACTTATCAATAGGAGTTTACATAAAATGGTTTTCAGTTCAATCATCTTCCTATGGGTTCTTCTCCCCTGCATCCTGCTCCTCTACTACGTGAGCCCCAAACCGTTCAAAAACGGCATCCTGACCGTATTCAGCCTCTTTTTCTATGCCTGGGGCGAACCGCGGTATGTGGTGCTCATGATTTTTTCGGTTCTGCTCAACTACGGTTTCGGGCGTCTGGAGGAGAAATTCGGGGAAAAAGAGATGGCTTTTGGCGCTCTGCGTGACGCTCAATCTTCTGATCCTCGGCTATTTTAAATATTACAATTTCCTCGCCGAGGTGCTGAATCCTGCTGCTTCGCGGGTTTGATATAGCGCTTCCGGCGATTCAGGTGACGCTGCCGATCGGAATTTCCTTCTATACCTTCCAGGCGCTTTCCTACGTGGTGGATGTGTACCGGGGCGAAAATCAGGCGCAGAAAAATCCGCCCAACATGATGCTTTATATTTCCTTCTTCCCGCAGCTCATAGCGGGACCGATCGTGAAATACCATGACATCGAGGAGCAGATCGAAAAACCGGACCGTCACGCTGGAGGGCTTTTCTTACGGCGTGAAACGCTTTATTTTCGGTCTGGGAAAGAAGGTCATCCTGGCAAATACCTTTGCCGAGGTGGTGGACGCGGTCTACGCGTATCAGGCGGCGGATGTGAGCCAGGCGATGCTCTGGCTGACGGCGCTTCTCTATATGCTGCAGATTTATTTCGATTTTTCCGGCTATTCGGACATGGCGATTGGGCTTGGAAAAATGTTTGGCTTTACATTTATTGAAAACTTCCGGCTGCCGTACACAGCGACTTCGATCCAGGATTTCTGGCGGAAATGGCATATTTCCCTCTCCAGCTGGTTTAAAGAGTACGTGTACATTCCGCTCGGCGGAAACAGGAGGGCACGGCGCGGACGTATGTCAACCTTTGGACGGTCTTTCTGCTGACCGGCATCTGGCACGGAGCGGGCTGGACGTTCATTTTCTGGGGCATTTACCATGGCTTTTTCAACGTGCTGGAGCGCTGTTTTCTGGGAAAATGGCTGAAGCAGGAGAAATTCCTACTGTTGGCGCATATCTATGCGGTGTTTGTCGTGCTGATCGGCTGGATTTTCTTCCGCGCGGACACGATCGGGCAGGCATTTTTCCTTTATCCGGTATATGTTTGTGCCGCACAGCGCAGTCGTTTTGATGGAACGCTACATGAACCGGAAACTCTGGATGTTTCTGGCGGCGGCGCTGCTGGCATGCGGTCCGGTGCAGTGGTTCTGGATGAAATGGAAAGGGCGCGTGCTGGCGCAGGATGGCTCGGTGACGGTCAAGCTGGATCGGCTACATGGCGATCCTGTGGTTTTTCCATTTTGCTGCTTCGTCAACAATACATACAATCCATTTATTTATTTCCGTTTTTAAAAGCGGTGTAGAAAGCATGCTTGCCTGTGCAATGAGAACATAAAAATGAAAGCATGGGCGGCAGGGCGTGAAAGTACAGAAAGATGGATTCATGCAGGGAGAAGAAAACGAGAGATATGAATCGAGAGACAGGGACAAAAAAATACTTCTGATTGGTTCCTTTGCGGCGAGCCTGGTGCTGCCGACGCTTGTCTATCCGGCGGTCAGGAGCCATCTGGACCAGCAGAATTATGAAAACAGGGGAATTGGCATCCTTTCCGGAACTGTCGGCTGCCAATTTTGACAATATTCCGACGGAATTTGAAGCGTATTACAACGACCATGTTCCGTTTAAAATCTGTTTGTCAAGGCGAAGACAAAGCTGGATCTGGAGCTTTTAAATGAAAGCTCGATTTCGGATGTGACGGTCGGAAAAAAGAAAACTGGCTGTTTTACACCGTTTCGGAGGACGGCGAGGATGCGCTGGCGGATTATCAGCGGACAAATCTCTATACGGCGGATGAGAAAACAGCGCTGGCGGACGCGATTACCTCGGTAAACGAGAAAATGAAAGAGCGCGGCATCCGGTTTGTGATGTTTGAGGCACCCAACAAGGAAAGTGTCTATGCGGAATATATGCCGGATTCGGTCCGGGTATACGGAAGTGAGTCGCGTCTGGATGCGGCGCTCCCGGAGCTTGCGGCGCAGGGACTTCCGGTGTATGACATGAAGCCGGAGCTTCTGAAAGAGGCGGACACGTATCAGCTTTATTACAAATATGATACGCACTGGAACCAGATCGGCTCTTTTATCGGAAGCCAGCAGATTGCACAGACTTTGCTTGGAACCTCTACACCGCTCAGTGCAGTCTCGATTGAGGCGGCAGGACCGGCGTCCGGAGACCTGGCGCGGATGCTTAACATGGCAGCAGAGTACAGCGACGATACCGAATATGTGATTCAGAATTATCTGCCGGAGGTGACGGCTACGACGGTGGATATGAACGAGGACAACAGCTTTGCAGTGTTTGAGTCGGATTCGCCGAATGATAAAACACTTCTGGTGGTAGGCGATTCCTTTAGCCAGAACCTTAAATATTTTATGCCGAAGCTATACCGGAAAACGGTGTTTGCGACCTTTGACACATACACGGAGGCGCTTCTGGATGAATACCAGCCGGATGATTTTGTCTATCTGACGGTCGAGCGCAACCAGGAGCTGTTTGAGGATGTGGAGACGGTTGTCTGGCGGGATGAGGTGCCGGAGAAGGACGAATAAAGGTGCCGGATGTCCGGGCGGAAGGGGGGATGCAAAGTTTTTTAAAACTAAATGCAAAAAGAATCACTCGTAAAGTGCTAGTTCGGGTGATTCTTTTTTTATGCCCTTGATTCCATATTTTGTTGCGCGAGGGTTATTATAAAAAATGGAAGAGGATGTAAAGAGGGAAATTTTGAAAAGCGAAGGTAGAAGGCTTGAAAATCAGGGGTGGATAGATTAAAATAAATGGATAATATATTATACAAAACAAATAAAAATAGCATTAATGGATAATATATTATCCATGATTTAAATGGAAAAAAATTAAAATAGAATTTCCTAAAGTTTGTGTTTATGGGATAATAAAGGAGAAAGGATAGGGCGGATGGAGACAGGAAAGAAACTTCAGGTTATGTATGAAGACAGACTGGTAGGAACTCTTGCATTAACAGCGAATCACAAGGTGGCATTTGAGTATGATGATGCATGGCTGGAAGAGGATTTTCGATCAGTCCGTTTTCACTGCCTTTGAAAAAAGCAGGTGTTTATTCCAAATAAGGATTATTTTGAAGGTTTGTTTGGGGTGTTTGCGGGATAGCCTGCCAGATGCGTGGGGGGCGCCTGCTTTTTGCGGCGTCTTTGCTGGCGCATAAGCAGCAGCCAGACGATTGGACAGTGTTAGACCGGCTGGCGGTTGTGGGAAGATCTGGGATGGGGGCGTTGACCTATCGTCCGCAGCGGGAACTTTCGGTTGAGGAGAAAAATGATAATCTGGACGAACTTGTCGGGAGATCCTGCCAGAAAATATTAAATACCGAATACTCGGACAATTGGATGAACTGTACCGGCTGGGCGGTACAAGCGGAGGTGCGCGCCCAAAAATCATGACGCAGATTCAGGAGAGGACTGGCTGATTAAATTTCCGGCACATATAGATGGAAAAAGATGCAGGGAAGATGGAGTATGACTATGCGTGCTGTGCAAAACAGTGCGGAATTGTCATGAGTGAATCGAGATTGTTTTCCCTCAAGGCGATGCAAAGGATATTTTGGAACCAGACGATTTGATCGGGAAATAGAAAATGGGATGGTAAAGCGGGTTCATATGCTGACGGCAGCGGCGTTATTAGAACTGGATTTTGAACAGCCAAGTCTGATTACCATCAATTGATGAAATTAACGAAAATATTGACGAATGGGAAGGCAGAAGATATAGAAAACATGTTCCGCCGTATGTGTTTTAATGTTTGCCCACAACCGATGATCATTCAAAGAATTTTACTTATATATATCGGGAGTGAGGAAGAGCAATGGCGCCTGGGACCAGCGTATGATTCTGACGTACAGCAACACATATTATGGGGAACATACGACCAGCGTAGATGGCAATGGACGAAATCCGGGTGAGAAGGAGCTGCTTTTGCAGTTGGGCTTGCAGCCGGAATGAAAAACGAGATGCAATTGGAAATGATAAACAGATTCGTACATGTGCAGGACATGTTAGGTCATTATCTTTAGAGAGGCAGGAGAGCAATATGGAAGCACTTATCTGGGAAACTGCAGATGAACTGGATCAGAAACTGGCATCACGGCTGCGTAACATCCGGAAACGCCGCGCTATTTCACAGCAGAGACTGGCGGACATGAGTGGGGTGAGTTATGGCTCATTCGTCCAAGCGATTTGAGGCGACGGGGCAGATTTCCCTTTGTCACTCACAAAATCGCGATGGCACTGGATTTGGCGGAAGAGCTGCGGGGGCTTTTACGCGGGTTCCGTACAAAATATTGAGGAGGTAATCCGCGAATCCCGTTAAGCCACCGTTCACGCATTGTGTAGGCAGCACCCATCCGCGTAGCCCTGCCAGAACCGTTCGCAGGCGACCGCGCGAGACGCCCGAATGAGCCAAGGTACATTCTTTTTTAGGCGGATGCACAAATCCGCAAATCGCCGCCGGACGTTTTTGTTTATATTTCAAAATATGGCTGTTTTTGTAACTTTTGTACATAGTCAGGTGTCAAAATTGGTACTTATTACATATATTAACTTATGTTTATATAATTGCAAATAACTTATAAGTTTATACCACTTCCGGGGATGGTACTTTTGTTTGACAGTGTTATATTATTGCCATCGAAAGAAAACAAGAGATTTTCACAGACGGATATCGTAATAGCATCATAAGAATATTGCAATGGATTTCCGCCTATCATATGAAAAAAATATAATTTTATTTGATGGAGGTAATTATCATGATGAAAGCAACAAGAACATCCAATAACGATTTATATCAGGAGAATTTATATCAGGCATATTACAACACACCAGCAGAAAAGCATGTAGTTTCCGAGTCCTTAGAGCAGGAAGCAATGCCGGTACTGGTACATCGTTTAGCTGCACAGTTAGGTTATACCGAGTCTGAGGCAGAAGTAGAAAAAGAGTTTCTGTGCGAAATGTAATGGATAATCTGCTCGCAAGCTTATAACCATCCGGCAGAATTGGATGAGTTACCACCAACCTAAAGCATTTACGACAGAACAAGGTTCTGAAGAAAAAGAAAACCGTCTGAGAAAGAATGAAAGATTCTTTACAGACGGTTTTCTTTTTTTTACCGAATCGCGTCTTTCATTGATTTCACGTATTCTGCCACATACGGCACACGGGATATCGCTTTCTTTTATCAGATTTACCATCGCGCCGATATCGGTCGTGATCTCACCCGGACGCCGGTGCCACCTTGATTCATGGAGTGATTCCATGCGCTTTGCGAGATACCTGCATATCTCCGGCAACCAACATAAGCCCTACGTCGCAGAGTACTAGGCTGAAAATATATCCAGTTTTTGGCTGCGCCATCAGCGGTCCATTGGGCAGCCTGCATCTCGACCCGGTTCTCAGCCTCCCGGACTCTCTGTGCGCGCATATGCTGCTTTGATCTCCGCTTCAACGGTTTTGGTGTGTTCGATTTTTCATCAATATACTACGATGGTGTAAAATGTTAAATATTTTTTTTTGAGCAAAATTAAATTTTTTTAAAATTATGCGATTTTTGGAAGTATGTTCCAGCCTTGCCAGCAGCAAAATAGCGAAGAAAGTGATCATTTCCGACGCCAGGAAAGACAGCCAGACGCCGTTCAGCTCCAAACAGGCGCGCCAGTGTGACAGCGCAGGGGATGATAGCGACCCCCGCGCAGCAGAGAACCGGCGATGGCTGGTTTTGGCTGCGCGACGGCGGAAAAATAGGCAACCAGCAGGATGTTGATGCCAGCAAAGAGAAAGCCCAGGAAATACAGCCGGAGCCCGCTGTGGGCGTAATGCAGAAGTTCGGCGTTCTGCTCCTGGTTGAAGATCTGGATCAGTGGATCGGTCATGCTCCAGGTCAGCACCAGAATGATCGCTTCCACGATCAGGCAGGCGATGACGCCCCCAGGTCAGGAACTGGCGGCTCTGCGTGTGATCGCCTTTTCCGTAGCTTTCGCTGATGAGCGGCTGCGTGCCCTGCGCGAGTCCGTTGAACAGGCACATGGCAACGACGGAGAGATTGGCAGTGACGCCGTAAGCGGCGACACCGACATTTCCGGCGAGTCCCAGAAGCAGGAAATTAAAGACGATCGCGATCACGGCGGAGGATATTTCGCCGACAAAGGCGGATACGCCGAGCTGGCAGCAGGTGATCAGGTGGCGCAGGGATGGAGCGCGGAAACGGAATCCGACCTGATTGTGTTTTCCCAGGTAGTGCGTGCTGCAGATGATCATCGTCACAAGCGGGCAGAATGCCGTCGCTAACGCCGCGCCGGTCAGTCCCAGACCTGCCGGAAACATGAAGATGTAGTCAAACACGATGTTGAACATACTTCCGGCGATGGAGCCGAGCATCGCGATCGCCGGAGCGCTGTCATTGCGCGCAAACGCCGTGAACGCGTAGTTGGACATAAAAACGGCGAGGCAGCCAGAATAATGCGGAGATACTGCTTTCCGAGCGCGGTCAGCCCCGCGTCTGCGCCGAGAAGCTGCAAGATTTTATCCGGGATGAAAATGCCTGCCAGCACCAGCGGAATGCTGATGAGAATATCCCAGGTTACGGCGGAGAGAAAATAGAAGCTGGCGTTTTTGCCCTGCGCACGATCGATCGCATAACGGGTCGCCGATCCGATCCCGATCATTGCTCCAATCGCATAGATCAGTCCGTAAACCGGTAAAATCAGATTTAAGACCGCCAGACCATCTGCACCGGAGTAGACCGAGATAAAATAGGTGTCTGCGAGGATGTAGACGGAAATTCCCAGCATGCCCGCCATGCTTTGGAAAATGTATTTAAAAAATTTCTGTAACATAAAAAATCTCCCTTGTATGTATTCTCATAAACGGTAACGACCATTGTACCGAAGAATGGAGAATAAATACAAGGGAGAATGTGTTTTTACAGCTTCTTGGCCCGCTCTTTAATATTCTGATGGAAGTTGATGATGTCATGCTCATACTCCTCATCCATCAGCGGCGAGGTAATCATAAAATCGGCAGTCGCTTTATTGTTGGCGATCGGGATATCGTAAACCTGGGCGATTCGAAGAAGCGCTTTGACATCCGGATCGTGCGGCTGGGCGGTCAGGGGATCGGAGAAGAAGATGATAAAATCAACCTGTCCCTCGACGACTTTTGCACCGATCTGCTGGTCTCCACCAAGAGGACCGCTGTTATAGCCCCTTGACCGGAAGCCCGGTATATTCCGTAATCATGCGGGCGGTTGTGCCGGTTCCGCATAAGAAATGTTTTTGAGGATCTCTTTGTTCGCCTCACACCAGTCGATGAGTTCACGTTTTTTATTGTCGTGTGCGATCAGTGCAATATTTTTCTGTTTTCGAATTGTCATTGTTAAAAAATCCATAGAATCATCCTCCTTTGCCATGATTTTTGCATAGCATCTGGATATTGTCAAGAAAATACAAAACATTTCACAAAAAATACGAATGTTTTTCGTGAGTACATAGAAAGAGGTGTGTTTTTCTGCGTACAGGAATTGCAAGAAACATAGAAAACATGCTATACTACGAGAATAGTGGAACAGGAGGAACGAAAAAGATATATGTCTGCTGAAAATACAACAAACACAGGGGCACAAGAGGCGGAGAACGCAGAGAAGTACGCGGTCGAAGTGAAAAATGTGACCAAGATATACAGGCTGTATGATAAACCGATCGACCGGCTGAAAGAATCGCTGAGCGTCAGCCATAAAGAATACCACAAGGATTTCTACGCGTTGAGCGATCTTTCCTTTACGGTTGAAAAAGGTCAGACGGTCGGCATCATCGGTACGAATGGTTCGGGTAAATCGACGATCCTTAAGATCATTACCGGCGTTCTCACGCCGACGACCGGCGAGGTGACGGTGCGCGGCAAAATTTCGGCGCTGCTGGAGCTGGGAGCCGGATTTAACCAGGACTACACCGGTATCGAAAATATCTATATGAACGGTACTATGATGGGATATACCAAAAAGAGATGGATGCAAAGCTGCCGGAGATTCTCGATTTTGCCGAGATTGGCGATTTCGTCTATCAGCCGGTCAAGACGTACTCGAGCGGTATGTTCGTGCGTCTGGCATTTGCGCTTGCGATCAACGTCGAGCCGGAGATCCTGATCGTTGATGAGGCGCTCTCGGTCGGGGATGTCTTTTTCCAGTCCAAGTGCTACCGCCGCATGGAGGAGATCCGCAAAAAACGGCACGACGATCATCATGGTAACCCATGATATGGGAAGTATCATCAAATACTGCGATAAGGTAGTGCTGCTCAATAAGGGAGAATTTATCGCACAGGGTTCGGCGGGCAAGATGGTCGATCTCTACAAAAAAGATTCTGGCAGGACAGATGGACGCGCTGCGCGCCGAGCTGGAAGTGATGAACGATTTTTCCGGGGACAAGGTAGTAAAAGCGGAGGAAGCAGGAGCCGGAAGTGCGGAGAATGGTGCATCTGGAAATGAGGCTGGAAATAACGATGCCGGAGATATAAACGGCTCCGGGGCAGTGGATGGCACCGCAGAAAATGGAGTCGCTTCAGCATCGGACGGCACCGGAAATCCGGCTGCTTTGAACGGAGAAACGGCGAAAAAGCCGGGGCTTAATGCGCGACAAGCTGACGATCAACGCAAAACCGCGAGGAGTACGGCGACGGCAGGGCGCAGATCTTCGATTTGGGACTGGTGGACGCGCGGCAATATTACTAACCTGCTCTTAAAAGGCGAAGAGTTTACCATCCGCGAGCGCATCCGTTTCAATGCACCGATTCAGGCACCGATCTTTACTTATACGATCAAGGATAAGAAAGGAACCGATCTGACCGGCACGAACACCCTGTTTGAGGGAACGGATGTCCATCCGGTCAAGGAGGGCGATATTTACGATGTCGCGTTTACGCAGAAGATGACCTGCAGGGCGGCGAATACCTGCTGTCCATGAGCTGTACCGGATTTGAGGGCGGCGAGCACGTGGTTTACCACCGTCTCTACGATGTGGCCAATATTACCGTTATTTCTAATAAGAATACGGTCGGCGTCTACGACATGGAGCCGGATGTAGCAGTCAGGTTATCGCCAGCCGGGGAGGCGGCGAAGCAGGCGGAGTCGCTTAGTGCGGATGAGGCGGCACAGGAAGATCTGCAGGTATGATAAAAGGAGAATTAAGATGAAAAAATCAATCAGGAGCTGATCGCTCTGTTTGATAAATACGGCAGTGACCGGCGCCGGGCGCTGCGGGAAAAAAGAAGCTTTCCTATCTGTACGCACTGGCAGATTTGCGGGAAAACCTGTTGACTGGTGCCAATTTGACCCGGAACAGCAGGCGCTGCAGATCGGGGCGGACGCGGGCGCGCTGACAGGGCTGCTTGCCAGACGTTTATCATCGGTAACGGTGCTGGATGTTTCGAAGAAAATCTGGAGGTAGTACGCCGTCGTTTCAAGACAGAGCCCGGAGCTGGCGGCGAAGATCCGCTATGTCTGTGCGGATGTGGGAGACGTATGCGAGGGAAGCGAAAAGCGTGGCGGGACATATGGATATGTAATGCTGATCAAAGGGGATTTGACGGCGGCAGATAAAGCAGGACGCGCGGCACAGATGACAGCCGCAAAACAGCTTCTTTCTGCTCATGGAACCTGATTGCGGCGGCTTCCAACTGGTTTTGGCGTGAAATACGGCAGGCGCAGAGCGGGAGACGGCGCACTTTTCCTGGAACGAAATGAAGCAGCTGCTTCCGGCGGGGAATTTTACTATCCGATGCCGATTACCGACGGCGGGAGATTTTTTCAGATGCCCATTATCTGCCGAAAAAGGCGATCTGACCGGTGTGTTACCGGTCTATGACTGTCCACAGTATATGCTGATGGATACGGGGGGGCGGCGCTCGATGCAGCCTGCGAGGACGGACGGTTCCGGAATTTGCGAATGCATTTCTAGTTTTTGGCAGAGACAGGCTGCGCCGGAAGCTGAGAATGCTTCACAGGACGTTATCTATGTGAAATACAACCGCACCCGCGAAGACCGCTTCCAGATCCGGACAGAGATCCGTGAAAAGAATGGAACCCGCGAGGTTGGAAGACGGCGCCTATCCGGAGGGAAAGGCGCACATCCAGTCCTTCGAAGAAAAAATATCAGGTGCTTGACCGTCAGAACCGTCCCTGAAACTGGCAAAACCGAGCTTCAGGACGAGGGAATGACAGCGGTATTTCCGTATTTAGAGGGAAAAACGCGGGCGGAACTCTGGGAGAAATTCTGACTGCCCAGGGCGCGGATGCGGAGGTTTCCCCGATCCGGGCTGCGATGGATGAGATCTACAACATCCGCCCGGAGTGAACGCAAACCATTTGCGGTGACACCGGAATTTATCAAGGTATTTAATGCGCTGGGCGAGCTGGATTCCTATCGGGATAAAGAGACAGAAAATGGCGGCGGATGGGCTTCTTTTAGGGGCAGTTCTTGCGGACGAGAGCTGCAGCGCCCAACATTGACGCCCTTTTTGAAAATATGCTGGTGACGGCGGACGGAACTTATGCGATCGACTATGAGTGGGTCTTCTTTATTCCCGGTTCCGGCTGGCTTTGTGAAATACAGGACACTGGTTTATTTCTACCGCCGTTATAAGAGTCTGTGACAGCATATCCAACCGAGAGGAATTTATGGACAGTTCCCGGAGCATGTGAAGGCGGATGAGAAGCTGCTTTCGCTTTACGAGGCGATGGAACGCGGCTTCCAGGAGTACGTGCACGGGGAAAACCAGCGCACTTACCAGGAAGATTACATGGTAAAGACGAAGACATTAGCCGATCTTTCCCATGTGGACGGAGAACTTGCAAGGGCAAACGAACGTCTGGATGCGCTCCGGGCAGAAAATTCGAAAAGATACGGCACTCCGCAAAGTGCAGGAGGTACAGCGCCTGACGAATAACCACGTGGCGAATCTGGACGTTATCATTTCTGATCTGCGCCATGAAAATGCAGAGCTTGGCAAGACGCTGACCTACTTAAATGGTCATGAGGCGGTCATTTTCGCGTGCGCCGCAAGCTCGACAGGCATTTAACCGGTGCTATCCAAAGGGCACGCTACGCCGCAAGAAGCTCGGCTACTGAAACGGACGATTCCATCCGGGTAAAATGATGAAGATGTACACCACAGAGGAAGGAAAGAACCTTATCAAACGGTGATTTTGAGATCGGTGAGGAGTATCTGACCTACGGAAAATCCACCTTCCGAAGGAAGAAAATCCGACGGTTTCCATCGTAATTCCGGTATACAACCAGATTCACTATACCTATCTGTGCCTGCAGTCGATTCTGGAGCATACGAAGGATGTGAGTTATGAGGTTATCATCGCAGATGACGTTTCAACCGATGCCACCGAGCATCTGGCAGAGTTTGCCGATAACCTGGTGATCTGCCGTAACCAGACGAACCAGGCTTCTTGCGCAACTGCAACCAGGCGGCGAAGGCGGCGCGCGGCAAATACGTGATGTTTTTAAACAACGATACCCAGGTAACAGAAGGCTGGCTAAGCTTCCCTGGTAAAGCTCATTGAATCTGACTCCACCATCGGTATGGTAGGGTTCCAAGCTGGTATATCCGGATGGACGTTTACAGGAGGCAGGCGGCATCATCTGGAGCGATGGTTCCGGCTGGAATTACGGCCGTCTCGACGATCCGGACAAGGCAGAATATAACTACGTCAAGGATGTAGACTATATTTCCGGCGCAGCGATCCTTTTATCCACCGCACTCTGGAAGCAGATCGGTGGCTTTGATGAGCTGTTTGCACCGGCATACTGCGAAGATTCGATCTGGCATTTGAGGTACGGAAAGCGGGCTACCGCCTCGTTTACCAGCCAAAATCCAAGGTCATCCATTTCGAAGGCATTTCCAACGGAACGGATGTCAACGGAACCGGTCTGAAGCGCTACCAGGTGGAGAACAGCGAGAAACTCAAAGAAAATGGAAAGAAGAGTTCAAGAACCAGTGCGTCAACAACGGCAATCCGAATCCATTCCGTGCACGCGAGCGCAGCATGGGCAAAAAAGATCATTGTCGTGGTCGATCATTATGTGCCGACCTTTGACAAAGACGCTGGTTCCAAGACAACGTTCCAGTACCTGAAAATGTTCCTGAAAAAGGGGTATGTTGTTAAATTTATGGGAGATAATTACCTCCATGAGGAACCATATACGTCTACGCTGCAGCAGATGGGAATCGAGGTCCTATACGGACAGGAATACCTGACCGGTATCTGGGACTGGCTGGTGAAAAATGGAAAAGATATCCACGTGGCATATTTGAACCGTCCGCATATCGCGACAAAAATATGTGGATTTTATCAAAGAACACACGGATATCAAGATGATTTATTACGGTCACGACCTTCATTGGCTGCGTGAGTTCCGTGAGTATGAGCTGACCGGCGATGTGAAGAAGCGTCAGGAATGCGGAATATTGGAAATCGATCGAGTTTTCACTCTTCCACAAAGTGGCGGTGTCTTATTATCCGTCCTACGTCGAAGAAGAGGCGATCCACGCCGTTGATGAGACGATTCCGGTCAAGGCGATCACGGCATATGTCTATGAGGAGTTTTTACAGAATCTGAACAAAGACTTCGCCAAACGGGAAGGACTCCTGTTTGTCGGCGGTTTTTGCGCATCCGCCGAACGCAGACGCGGTGCTCTGGTTCGCGAAAGAAGTATTCCCGAAGATCCGGGAACAGATCAAGGTCAACTTCTACATCGTCGGTTCCAAAGTAACCGACGAGATCAAAGCGCTGGAACAGCCTGGAAATGGCATCATCGTCAAAGGTTTTGTAAGTGAAGAAGAACTGGCAGACCTGTATCGGAACTGCCGGATTGTAGTGGTACCTCTCCGCTACGGCGCAGGGGTTAAGGGCAAGGTGGTAGAAGCCATCTATAACGGTGCCCCCATCGTCACCACTTCCGTCGGCAGCGAGGGAATCCCGGATGTAGAAAAAGTTCTCCTTGTCAAGGATCAGCCGGACGAATTTGCCGAGACAGTCGTAGAACTCTACAAAGACGAAAACGCCTGGAAGACCTGGCAGAGAAAACGCAGGTTTATATCCGCGAGCATTTCAGTATTGATGCGGCTTGGGATGTGATTAAGGAAGATTTTGAATAAAAAATAGTAAAAGATAGAAAATTATATATAATAAAGAAAACGATCAGGGGATGTGCTTCTGATCGTTTTCTTGCGTAAGGATAATTTAAAAGTTATCTAAGGAAGGAAAGAGTCAGCTACGCCGGTATTCTGCAGGCTCTTTCCTGTACTACCGGGTAGAGCACTCTATATTACCGATCGTTCTTCTGCAGCGCTTCCACCCGTCCATACCTCCGATACATCAAAAGCTCAAATACCACCATACAAGCCCATCCAATCGTCGTACCAATCGCTACAGCCTGAATTCCCAGCCGTCCAAACAGCGCATAACTGATCACAACGCGGATCGGAATCTGTACCAGAGTCGCGAACAGGGTGATCATCAGGTGCCCGATTCCCCGGTAATATCCCTGAAAGGTATTGGTGATACCACTGATGAAGTAAAAACCAGCCATCGGCACCAGATAGGACATGCCTTGACGCAGCGCCTCCGTTTCATTCGGCTTCAAGAAAATGCCGAGCAGCGGGTGACGGCAGCACAGCACGACCACCGCTGTCAAAATAATATAAATTTCTGCAATCACCAGCATTTTCCGGAAGCCCTTTCGGAATCCGGTCATACTCTTTCGCGCCGAGGTTCTGTGCGGAGAACGTCGTGATAGATGCCGCGAGGCTGTCGCCCGGGGCGAGCACGTAGCTGTCGATGATGGAGACGGCATTAAAAGCGGCAACTGCATCGACACCGAGTGCATTGACGCCGGACTGGACGAGCAGGCGGCCGATGTAGAGAATCGTCTGCTGGACGGCGGAAATGGAGCTGAAATCGATCGTTTTTTTGAGCATCGAGGTTTTCAGTTTCAGATCCCGGATGCCGAGCCGTAAGAGCGGCACCTTCGACCAGATATAGACAAAGAGGGCGAGCGCAGAGACTGCCTGCGAGATGATTGTAGCGATTGCCGCACCGGGAACACCGAGGCGGCAGATGCCAACCAGGAATACATCCAGAAATACATTGACAATAGTCGTCAGGATCAGGACATAGAGCGGCGCTCTGGAATCTCCGATCGCGCGCAGGGCGGCGGAGAAAATATTGTAAAAAAGGTAAAAATAAGACCCAGCGAGATAATCTGCAAATACAAGGATGCCTGCGCCGATATCTCTTCCGGCGTCTGCGTCAGGCGGATAAACAGGCGGCTTCCGGCCCAGTGAGATTCCGGAGAGCACGATGGTCAAAAAAGCAGTCCGAGAGTACAGAGGTCGCAAATTCATCTTTCAAATGCTGGTAATCTTTTGCTCCAAAGTAGCTTGCCATCAAAATCGATGCGCCGAGTGACAGTCCCACAATCAGAAAAGTCAGGATATTCATGATCGGACCCGCCGCGCCGACCGCCGCCAATGCTTCTTTTCCGTAAAATTGTCCGACAACCACCGAATCGACCGTATGGTAGAGCTGCTGAAATAAATTTCCAAAAACAAGCGGAACCGCGTAGGCAATCAGGTGTCCGGTTATATTTCCTTTGTCATATCACGTGCCATATGCATTTCCTCCAAATCCCAATTTATAATTAAGATTGTAGCACGGAACAGAGTGTCTGCCAAAGAAAAAATCTGTCGAATCATGCAATTTGAAAAATCAACAAATTGTTGCAATTTCCGCAAGGAATGCTGTGAACCGATAACAGGAGTGGTGGAGCAGCATAAAAACCGCCCTATCTAGTGGAAATCACTAAGGAAATGTGGTAAGATATATAAGTTAAACTGGACTTAATAGCGGTTGACAGATTGACAAAAGTAAAAATTGTATCTTTCAGTATAAAACAGTAAAAATTGAGTTGGAAACAACAGACAGAAAGGAAGTACAGTATGCAGGCAATCATTCTGGCTGGCGGACTGGGGACGCGGCTTCGCAGTGTGGTAAGCGATCGTCCGAAACCGATGGCGCTGGTTGAAGGTAAGCCGTGTCTGGAGTATGTGCTTCAGGGGCTGAAAAAAAGCGGAATTGATGATATTATTTTTGCCGTCGGTTATAAAGGGCGGCATGGTGGAAGAATATTTTGGAGACGGATCGCGGTTTGGCATCCGGGCGCGGTATGCGTATGAGGGAAGAGCTGCTCGGCACGGCGGGCGCGATCAAGAATGCCGGGAAATATGTGACGGACGAGCAGTTTTTTTGTCCTGAATGGCGATACATTTTATCAGATGGATTTTGGTGATTTGAGCCGGATCCAGCAGGAAAAAAATCTGGAGATGGCGCTGGTTCTGCGCGGTGTGCCGGATATTTCCCGTTATGGGGCGGCGCGCCTGACCGACGGGCTGCTGACCGCTTTTAATGAGAAAAACGGCAATACTGGGGCGGGCACGATCAACGGCGGTGTGTACCTGATGAAGCGGGTGCTGCTGGACGAGATTCCGGAGGGAAAAGTTTCGCTGGAAAATGAGTGCATCCCCAGGTGGATGCAGGAGGGAAGACGTCTCGGCGGCATCGTAAATGATGGCTATTTTATTGATATCGGTGTGCCGGAGGATTATTTCCGGTTTCAGGAGGACGTAAGAAAAGGAGACATTACATGGTAATCAGAGGAAGAGCGCCGCTGCGCGTGAGCTTTGGCGGCGGCGGTACGGATGTAGAACCATTCTGTGTAGAACAGGGCGGTGCCATTATCGGAAGTACTATCAATAAATATGCATATTGTTCGATCATTCCGAGGGATGATGACCAGATCACGGTTCATTCCCTGGATTTTGATATGACATCAAGTACAATGCGAAGGAAAATTACGTCTGCGATGGACGGCTGGATCTTGTCACGGCAGCGCTGCGGGCGATGGATATCAAGCAGGGATGCGAGGTTTATTTACAGTGTGATGCTCCGGCTGGTTCGGGACTTGGAACCTCCTCGACTGTCATGGTAAGTCTTCTGACCGCGATGGCGCGCTGGAAAGGAATTACGCTGGATAATTATGCGATGGCGGATCTGGCTTACGGCGTGGAGCGGATCGATCTGGGGATTTCCGGCGGTTATCAGGATCAGTATGCGGCGACCTTCGGTGGCTTTTAACTTTATCGAATTTCACGGACGCAACAACGTCGTGGTAAACCCGCTCCGTATCCGCCGCGATATTATCAATGAGCTGCAGTATAACATGTTGTTATGCTACACGGGCAATATCCATGTATCCGCGAATATTATCAAGGATCAGGTAAGCAACTATAAGAAACCGGACGCATTTCAGGCGATGTGCGAGGTAAAGGCACTTTCCTATGCGATGAAGGACGAGCTTTTAAAGGGAAATCTCCACAATTTTGGCCGCCTCCTGGATTACGGCTGGGAGAGCAAGAAGCGGATGAGCAGCAAGATCACAAATCCGCAGATTGATATGCTCTATGACGAGGCGAAAAAGCGGGCGCCCTCGGCGGAAAGCTTTTTAGGTGCTGGCGGCGGCGGCTTCCTTCTTGTGTACTGCCCATACAACGTTAAACATCAGGTGGCGCGCCGTCTGGAAGCGGCAGGCGGACAGCTGATGGATTGGAATTTCGAACTGCGCGGCGCTCAGAGCTGGATCTGCGATGAGGACCGCTGGGACTACCGCGATATTCAGGTGCAGATGCCGGATAAGGAGTATACATTCCATGTGTAAAAATAGCTGTAAAGTAGTATTCCTCGACCGTGATGGCACGATGAACGTGGAGGTCAATTATCTTCACCGAAAAGAAGATTTGAAGCTGATTGACGGTACCGCAGAGGCAGTCCGTCTCCTGAACGAGGCCGGATATAAGGTGATCGTCATTACCAACCAGGCGGGCGTAGCGAGAGGTTACTATACCGAGGCGGATGTAAAAATCCTTCATGATTATATGAATGAGGTGCTGGAGCGTGACGGAGCACACGTAGATGCGTTTTACTATTGCCCGCACCACCCGGAGCATGGGATTGGACTTTATAAGAAAAATGCCATTGCCGCAAGCCGGAGACGGGAATGTTTGAGATGGCAGAGCGCGATCTGCCGGAGGGCATTGATAAGGTGCATTCCTATATGATCGGGGACAAGCGCATCGACGCGCAGGCAGGAAAAAACTTCGGCGTGACCGGAGTCCTTGTCGGAACCGGCTATGGGGCAAAAGAACATGCGGAAGATAGGGCGGCTGGACTTATAAAAGAGGACGGAAGCTGCCCGGCGGGCGGTTATGATGCGTATGCGGAGACGCTGCTGGATGCGGTGCGCGGGATTTTAGGCGGGCGTATATAGAATGCGGCTCACAAAAAGATTCCGGAGTACATAAACTAGAAAGAGAGGAACCATCGACATGCAGAATCAGAGACAAAACGGACGACCAGACGCAGCCGTGCGCATGGCTGGTCTTTTTCTGGTGCTGTTCTGCGTGGCGGCGGTTCTGATTCCGGCGAAAACGCTGTTTACGGGAAATGGTTTTTTTGCAGATTACATTCATTTCACGGAATCGAAACGGATGTATGTGGAGATTGCGATTCTGGCAGTCTTGATCTTTGGGGGCTGGCGCTTTTGAAGCGCGGACGCAGCCGGATGTACTGGCTGACGGCGGTTGTGCTGGTGTTTTCCTGGATTCATGTGGTATTTCTGCCGATGGTGGTGTCGGCGATGTATCTGATTAGCCTGTTGGCGATCGGGCGGTTTTGAGAAAACGGGTGTTTTTCAGGGGAACGGTCTGGGAGCGGTCTTATTTTTTTTTTATATGGACTTCCTTTTTGGCGCCTCCTTTGCAATCGTTGTGTATTGCCTCCTTTCTGCCCTTGGCGTTGGAAAAATCGCCTGGATGCGCCTGAGCGTCTATGCTCTGGGTGTGGCGGCGCTGGGATTTGATTTTTCCTCGATTTCCTGCCAGTGCATCAGGGGATGGCAGACGCTTTCCTGGATGCTGGATGGCAGGGACAAGGTGTCGGTTCAGGTGATTGAGGCAGGAAACAGGCGTTACTGTTCACAGGTAGGCACTTTTGGAACCGAAAGTGCCGTAAAAAATGGTGGCAGCAGGAATTTGCCGTATTTAAATGCGAAGCCACGGCAAATTCCGTTACTGGGCACGTATGCGTGAACAGTAACAAACCGGCTGGCAGCGGGAGATCGAGGGAAATACCGCGCCGGGTGCGCCGGGCATGGACGCTGGCGGCTGGCTGGTGTGCCCTGATGTTCCTGATTCAGGTGGGACGCCTGAATATCGCACTCGACTTTGATACACTCTGGTATGGTGTGCGTTCCCAGTACATTGTGCAGGCGGAACCGGGCTGTATGAGAATCCGGGGCTGGTCGGCATGGTCTATGTGTATTCGAAGGGCTTTGAGGTGCTGACCCTGCCGCTCTGCGATCTGGCGAGTCACAGCTACCTGACGTTCTTTAACCTCTGGCTGGCAGTTCTGGGAATCGGGGCGATGGTCTGGAATGCGGTGCTGCTGACGGGCAATCGAAAGCAGGAGACACAGAGAAGAAACTAACGTATCACAGCGTCTTGCCGGGAATTATGGCAGCTGTTTTGACGGTTTCGGTGCCGGGCATCATGAATATGGCGCTCACAGCCAAGGCGGATTTGATTACGTGGCTGCTGCAGCTTATTATGCTGGGATGTTTCTTTCAGTATATTCATGTGTATGAAAATCATTGGATATTCCTCTCCGGGGCAGCCGGTTCCTATTTCCTGTCCCTCACGATGAAGCCGACCTCCTGGTCTTTTCCACTGCCGTATTTGGCATGATGGGGCTGTACCTTCTGTGGTTCTGGTTTCATGAGCGCGGGGCGGCGGCTGACCTGTTTCACCATATGGTCCGCCTGATTGGCTCCTTATGCCTGCCGTTTGGGGCATTGGTTGGTATCTGGGCGCGGACGATGAAGATCACGGGAATGCCGGTCACTTCGGTGTTTACTTCGATTTTTGCATGGTTTGGTTTTAAAATGAAATACCCATTTGCCACCTCGGGCTGCCGCAGAATTATCAGGAGGAATCAACGCTTCATGTGCTGGCGCGGCGCATATGGCAGATGCTGATGCAGCCGCAGGGGTGAAGATATGGGGCATGTAATTCTGGCGTGGGGAACCTCGCTGATGGCGGTGCTGATTGTGATGCTGGTGCTTTATGGGATTTTCTCCAAAAGGGAGATGAGCAGTCCCATATCTGGAACGCGGCATTGGTGATTTTCTTCCCATTTGTGATCGTCAGCCTGATCAGCCTGTCGATGCTTTACCAGATCGACGGAAATTATTTCATGCTTCTGTATTCTATGCTGATTCTGGGGGCATGCCGGGCGATGGTGTATTTTAAGAAAATCGGCTTTTATCCGCTCGCGTCGAAGTGCCTGGCGCCGTTGCTGGTATTAAATCTGATTGTCACGGCGATCAGCAGCTGGGCGTGGACGGCTGGATTTTCGGAGATTCATCTTCTGAATAAAGGGCGTGTCAATCACCGGGCGCAGGAACAGGCGCGGATGGAGGAAAAGGGAAACACGCTGATCTGGCAGGAAGTGTCGCAGGATCCGGAAAACCGGGTGATCGCATTTGGAACGCATCCGTACTGTTTGCAGTTCCCGTGCAATGTGGAGTCGTATAAGGATATTACATCGCCGTGGGGCAACGTCGAACTCGTCAACTCGCCGGAGGCGTTTGAAACCTATATGGCGTATGCGAAGACAGATTATGTCTACGCGGAAGCAGGCTATCTGGGACCGGGAAGCTGGGGAGTGGAGTCTGAATCTTCTGCGGGAGCAGATCCGCAGAGGCAGCCTGACCGATCTGTTTTTGAAAATGGAAATATGCTTGCGCGGGTATCCGACACAGCGGTGCCGGAGGAAGAAGCGCAGAACAATCTGGAACTGTTTGAGCAGGAGTATTTATTTTATGATGCAGAAGCTTAATAGACATCGAAAAAACTGACAGGAGGAAATAGAAATCATGAAGGAATACGAGTACCTGAGACGAGCTGATCAGCCGCTATCCGGTTCTTGCACCGGTGAAAGCGGATATTCGCACTGCGTATGAGACGCTGAAAGAGTGCTATGAGCGCGGCGGAAAACTTCTGATTGCCGGAAATGGCGGAAGCTGTGCGGATTCGGAGCACATCGTGGGCGAGCTGATGAAGGGGTTTGTGAAGAAACGCCTGGTTTCGGAAGAGATAGAAAAGGCGGCACTGAAAACGGTGGACCCACAGATGGGAGCGGAACTTTCCGAAAAGCTGCAGCAGGGACTTCCGGCGATCGCTGACTGGTCATGCGAGGACTGACCACCGCATTTATGAATGATGTGGACGGCAGCATGATTTACGCGGAACAGGTGCTTGGATATGGAAAGAGGGGGATGTGTTCCTCGGAATCTCAACCTCGGGCAATTCAAAAAATGTCCTGTATGCAGCCGTGACGGCAAAGGCAAAGGGCTTAAGGTTATCGGGCTTCTGGGACGCGACGGCGGGCGGATCCGTGGGTACAGCGACACTGCGATTGTCGTGCCGGAGCAGGAGACATTTAAGATTCAGGAGCTGCATCTTCCGGTGTACCATGCACTGTGCCTGATGCTGGAAGAATATTTCTTTAAGATATATTTTGTTTCATGGAAAGGAAGTAATGATTCAGCAGGTTCATGAAGAAAACTGGATGATTACAAAGGGAAAAGTATGTTATTTGGAAACAGGCCGGCAGACAAAACGGCGAAATGGAGAGTCAGTACCCGCAGCTTTGCAGTGCTGCTTGCCTATACGCTTTTTATCTGGTGGTTGGAAGTGCTGGATCTTCTGGCATGGCTTTTACATGTACCACAGGGAACGGTTTTGTCGCGGGCGGCAGCGCTCGTTTATGCGGCGCTGTCATGGCGGCAATCGGAAGATTTGAATGGGACCATGCGGGGTGAGCCCGTTTTTTATAGCGGGAAGCTTGTTCATCCTGGCATTCTTTTCGGTCAAGGGATTTGCCCCGGATCAGAGCTATGATACGCCGAACTACCACCTGCTGTCGCAGATACCCGGATTTGTGGACAACCTTCATTATCATGTGATACCGGGACGGTTCCAGATGTTCGGTTTCCGGCTGGGCGACCGGATGTTTTATCCATTCAGGGCGCTTTTGGGCGGATGGGGACATTGTTAAACGCACTGGCGATGCTTGTGGTTTATCGGCAGGTAACGGTGTTCCTGAGCATGGAGGCAGACCGGCTGGAAAAAAATGCAGCTGGTCGAAGCATCTTGCGCCGGTACTGGCATTTCTGATTGTCAGCCGCCTGGAGTTGATTCAGGAGAGCGGCAGCTACATGGTCGAGCTTCTGGCGCTGCCGTTTCTGCTGGAAATGGTATTTCTGCTTCTGCGTGGGCTGGATGAGGCGAAGCGGGAGCACGAGGCGGTTTTATTCTGCCTGTTTGGTGGAATCCTGTTCTGCCTCAAGATGACGAATATCGTGTATCTGGTGCCGCTGGTGCTTCTGTATCTGTGGAAAATCCGGAAGTATCTGACACCGAAGCTGTTTTCTGGGATGTCTGGTGACGGGGGTGATTCCCGTCAGTGTGTACCTGATTTACAATGGGATAGCGATGAAAAATCCGGTTTATCCTTATTATAACAGCCTGTTTCATTCGCCATATTTTGGGGAAACGGACTTTAAGGATCCGAGATGGGGACCCAGCAATATAAAAGAGTTTCTTTTGTGGGCATATTCGATGATACGGCATCCAGATTACCGTCTGAGTGAGATTCCGGCGAAATACAACCTGGATCTGGCGCTGATGTATCTGGGAGCGGCGGGGAGCCGGCTCTGCTGGATTTGGAAGCGGGTCAGAAGCAGGACGGGAACCCTTATTTCTGCTGTATGCCGCATCCTTTATTCTCTGGGCGGCAACGACAGGGACACAGCCGTTATTTTATGGGCGGACTCTTATTCGCCGGAATGCTTTGCGGGTGCCTGGTGTTGCAGGGAATGGCTTCCATTTCTCCCAGGCTGACAGGCGGTGTTGTATTTGCAATTATGTTTTTAGCTGTTTACGCCGGGCGCGCTTACAATGCTTACACCTGTGTCTGGAACGGCGGGGAATGGGCGATGTGGGCGGTGAGCCGTGAGAGTATCCGCAGCAATCTGCCTTACGTATTTCACGATCATCAGCTGTTTACACCGGAAGAACGTTCCAAGATTGACCGCATTTTCCTGACCTGGTCGGATGTGGGAAGTTATGCGCGTCTTGCGGGCGAAGATGTGCCGGTCTGGAACCGGTATTCGATCGTCACGAGCTGTCGGGGCAGAAAGACGCCTATATCGATGAAATCGAGGCGGCGATGGAGGCAGGCGAGGGCGTCTATGACATGATCCCACAGGGACTTGAGACGTTGGAAAGCTATCTGGAATGGATGAATGAGGCGGGATGGTACGTGCATGATATGGAGTATCAGGAAACAATCCTGCAGGGCAGCCAGTCCTTTACACTGGCAGGGCTTGAGATGGCGCATGGACGCGAAAATTGCTGGTACCGCACACAGGAGATTTTTCATGGATGCACAGGAATCGGAAAAGAAGTACCAGAATGGCGCTGGGGAGAATACCAGCGGGGACGATCATCCGACTATCCGGGCGGTTCTGTGCGATCCGGACTACTGGATGATGAAGCAGCCATTTGAAGTGGAGATCATCGTCTCGGATGGGACAAACAGCCGGACGGCTGCTGTGATCCAGGCGGGGCAGAAGGAATATGAACCGATGGAAGTACAGCTTGATCTGACAGGGCTTCAGGGAGAGATAAAATTGGAACTGGTAAGTACAGCTGAGACCAAAACGGGCTGTCGTGATCAATCCGGAATGGTTCGCCAAAACGGTGGAAGAGTGAAAACAGGAGGAGAAAAATGGACAAGATAGCGGTATTAATTCCGTGTTATAATGAAAGCCAGACGATTGCGCTATGAATACCGTCAGGGAAAAGGCAACGTGCTGCGCCGGATGTTCCGCGACATCGATGCAGAGTGCTATATCATCACGGACGGAGATGACACCTACCCCGCAGAGTCTGCAAGGGAGATGGCGGATCAGGTGCTTGAGCGCAGGGTGGACATGGTGGTGGGAGACCGCCTGTCCTCCACTTACTTTACACAGAACAAGAGACCGTTTCACAATTTCGGCAACTCTCTGGTGCGGAAGAGCATCAATACCCTGTTTAAGAACGACATCAAGGATATCATGACGGGATACCGGGCGTTCAGCTATGAGTTCGTCAAGACGTTTCCGGTGCTCTCGAAGGGCTTTGAGATTGAGACGGAGATGAGCATCCACGCGATCGACAAGAATATGTTCGTGGAAAATGTGGTCATTACCTACCGCGACCGCCCGGAGGGAAGTGTGTCCAAGCTGGATACCTATGGATGGATTTATTATAAAAGACTATTTTCCGCTTCTGCTGGTTCTCAGCGGCGGCTGTAACCATCTGCTGGTGCTGGCGGCGCGGTGGATTTTCCTGAAGGACGAGTACAGGATGTCCTCGCGGTACGAGATACAGTACCAGATGGGAATTGTAGGAATTCTGCTTACGTTTGCACTCGTCTGGGTATGTGCCGGGAAAAGGCGCAGGAAAAAGAGGCAGATAAGGCGAAAACACGCGCGCCGGAGAAACGGGCAGTACGCACACCTTTAAAGGTCTGTATGCTGGCATTTACCGTGCTGACGGTCTTTGGAAATGCATGGACAACCCGGGCAGAAATCCGGACAGCGCCGTACCGGAAAGCATATTTACAGGTATCAAGGGAGCTGGGACTGAATTACCGGACGGCGAGCGATGAGGATCTGGAAACCTACCTGCATAACGACCCGGATGCAGTGCGGGATGCGATGAGAATTTTGGAAGAAAACCATTTGAACATATTTCGATAAAAACGATGGACGGAAGGAGAAGTGCAATGAAAGTTGTAATATTAGCGGGTGGATTCGGCACACGAATCAGCGAGGAAAAGCCATTTAAAACCAAAAAGCCAATGATCGAGATCGGAGAACAGCCGATTCTCTGGCATATCATGAAGCACTATTCCCAGTATGGATTCAATGATTTTGTGATCTGTCTGGGCTACAAACAGTATGTAGTAAAGAGTATTTTGCCGATTATTTCCTGCATACGTCGGATGTGACCTTCGATCTGGCGAAGAACGAGATGCAGGTGCATAACAACTATTCCGAGCCGTGGCGCGTGACGCTGGTCGATACCGGACTGCACACGATGACGGGCGGTCGTATCAAACGTATCCGCGATTACATTGGGGATGAGACGTTCATGCTGACCTACGGCGACGGCGTTTCCAACGTGGATCTGGACGCGCTGGTGGCATTCCACAAGCAGCACGGCAAGATCGCGACCCTGACCGCGTCAACATCGGACAGCGTTTCGTGTCATGGATGTTGACAGCGACGGACACATCCGCGAGTTCCGTGAGAAGAACGATGATGACGGCAAGATCGTCAACGGCGGCTTCATGGTACTTTCGAACCGGAGCGTCTTTGACTATATCGAGGGCGATGATACCGTCTTTGAAAGCGCCGTTGGAGCAGCTTGCCAGGACGGACAGCTGATGAGGTAGCCACCGCCACGACGGTTTTGGAATGTATGGATACCAGTGTGACAGTGCAGTGGAACAGATGTGGCAGGAAGGCATGCGCCCTGGAAGCTGTGGAAATAATATGTTACTGTACACGCATACGCAGTAACGGAATTTGCCGTGGCTTCGCATTTAAATACGGCAAATTCCTAAGCTGCCACCACGTTTTCTTACGGCACTTTCGGTTCCAAAAGTGCCTACCCGTGAACAGTAACAATAATATACTGTAAGGGAGCAATTCAAGAATAGACACAAATCCTGTAAGAAAGTATGATATATCGAGCGCAGAAGAAAAGAATGCGGCTGCGAAGCAGACATATTCTTTTCTTGCGCCATTAACGAACGAACACGAAATAATTAAAAAAGAGGAAAACCATGGAACTTTGATTTTTATAAAGGAAAACGGGTCCTGTGACCGGTACACAGGCTTTAAGGGAAGCTGGCTGGTCCGCATCCTCCATCTGGCGGGGGCGGAGGTAACCGGCTAGCGCTGAAAGCGCCGACCGAGC
>VOFG01000852.1_pt1 | contig 30180 bp, 41 predicted proteins | sample 5384171 | NCBI WGS metagenome assembly VOFG01 (sample SAMN12384726, study PRJNA508395) | human gut metagenome | isolation source: healthy gut F | host: Homo sapiens
AGAAATGGCAATCGAAATAAAAACCATCGCCTGCCCGCAATGCGGATCCACAGATGTGCAGATGACATCTGAAGCGAAGGGCGTGTGCTGCTGCTGCGGCGCTCAGTTCACTGTCCGGCAGGGAGCCGACACGCAAAACGTGTATAACGAGGTGCATGTATACGCAGACGGCAATTCTGCTGAAAAAAGAGATTCCTGCCGCAAAATGGAGATCTCTCCGAGTATTCAAAAGATCAGTTTATCCGAAAGGCATGGATCACTTTGGCTGCTGAAAACGCGCCAATTGAAGTTTTCAATGAAACCTTTAGAGCAGCTGTAAAAACTGATCTTCAGATTCTCATTGATTCGCTTTCCGCTGATGTTACATATCAGGCAAGCGTAGGGTATGACCGGGAAGAACCCTACACAGATTACGAGACATATTATGAGCAAGAGCCGTATATCGCGTACGAAAAGCAGTGGAACAACGTCACGAAGCAAACGGAAGAAAGACAAGTTACCAAATATAAAAGGGTCCAGAAACAGCGTCCTGTCACCAAATATAAGACTGTCACCGATTGAGCGCAACCAGCGGAAGTCATCATACATATTCCGTGGCGGTTATTGACATGAAACAGAAGTACCTGAACGAAGAACTTTTCTGGGAAGCTTCTGCGATGTAAAGGGAAGCTCGCTGCATCCGGTCGGCAAGGAGCTTGCGGAAAAAATGCAGATAACGGACGCTGTGCGTAAGCACGCCGCAGAAAAACATAAAGCGACAATCAACTCGTCGGTTTGCCACGCGCTTCCCGGAGACCACAACCGTGATTTGAGCTGGAAAGTATCAAAAATTACCGATCATAGCACAAACATATACAAGACCCCCGAATATGTGACATCCATTTGCTTCAACGGAAAGACATATTTTAAGTACGCATTTCCTTCGGTCCAATGAACATCGGCGGAAATCAAATCGAAAACAACGACTCGCCTACGGCTGTAGCCAGAAAAAAGCTGTCCGAACTTAAAAAGAAAAACAGCGACCGCAGAGATTCTGTTGAAAAAACGTAATAAAAGTCACAAATGGCGTTTCAGTATTGACGATCGGGTTGCTGGCGGTATCTATACTGGTTTCATTGTGCATTAGATCCATCGTTTTGAGTACTGTCTTTTTTGCAGTCGCGGCTGCGGCGTTCTTCTATAACACGTCCAAAGTAAAGAAGGAAACAAAAGCCGAAATGAATCGAGCAAATAAAGAAATCGAAAAAAACAAAGCGAGGACCGAAGCGGAAATTGATGACTTCACGAAGAATTATAAGATCAAACTATACAAAGCCTTGAATAATAAGCTTACCTCCTTGGGCTATGAGCCGGCTGCCGCTACGGAACTGTAAAGGATGGCGATGACAATGAGATTAAAAAGGCAAGAACCTTTCGTATTATCCTTTTTGCTCTTGCTTGCAGCGCTTTTGTCGCAGGTCTCAGCCGTACTATACCGGCAGAGCGGCAGCGCGAACACAGTCACGAAAAAATCGATATTGAAATTTTGAACTGTGAGTCAAAATACGATGACATAAACTACTATGTCTATACAAATTTCAGCATAAACAACAACACGTCGGCAGCGCTTGACTATGTAGAAGTCGTCGCCTCCTTCAGAAACGCAAGCGGAGCAGACATCGGCACGATGACGGGCAAATTTGGTTCGGTCTCCGGTAGCGGACTAAACCTTGAAAAAGGGCAGGGCGTCATTCAGGAAACGTATTTGTCCGAGCGGCAGTCTGCTGCTTATCACGACGGTCTTTTCGTTGAGCTTTTTAACAACGGACTCCGCAACGTTACGGTCACGTATACGGTCACCTATGCGAAATGGACGGACGGATATACCTATTACGGAAAATAGCTGCCAACTGAATGCTGCGGCGCAATCACAGGCGTTTGGCAAAGCTCCGGGTAAAAAACGGCAAATCTTTTTCTCTTTTTATTGCTTTAAATCAACGGGCATGGTATGATACCAATGTTTGACATTCTACCATGAGAGTTGGGAAGAAAATGAAGAGAGAGAATTTCAATTCGCGCATCGGCTTCATTCTTGTGAGCGCCGGGTGCGCCATCGGCATCGGCAACGTGTGGAAATTCCCGTACCTCGCCGGACAGAACGGCGGCGGGTATTTTGTTTTGTTTTACCTGCTGTTCCTCATTATCATGGGCATCCCCGTGATGACGATGGAGCTGGCCGTCGGCCGCGCGAGCCGGAAGAGCGCCGTTCTCGGCTACAAAGCCCTTGAGCCCGCCGGGAGCAAATGGCACTGGCACGGCTGGGCGTGCGTCATCGGCTGTCTGCTGCTGATGATGTACTATACCACCGTCTCCGGCTGGATGCTCGCCTACTTCTTCAAGTTCGTCTCCGGCGCGTTCACGACCGTCACAGTGGAAACGTCTGACAGCGTGTTTGCCAACATGCTCGGCAACCCCGTAGAAATGGGCATTTTCATGGCGATCACCGTGGCGGGCGGCCTGCTCGTGTGCTCCGGCGGCGTGCAGAAGGGGCTTGAAAAGGTCACAAAGATCATGATGGTGTGCCTCCTGGCGCTCATCGTCGTGCTTGCCGTGCACAGTCTGACGCTCTCCCGGCGCGGCCAAGGGCATTGATTTCTATCTGCGCCCGAACATGGACACGATCCGCTCCGTCGGCATTTTCAACGTCATCACGAACGCCATGAATCAGGCGTTCTTTACGCTCAGTCTCGGCATTGCCGCCATGGAGATCTTCGGCAGCTACATGCATGACGACCACACTCACCGGCGAAGCGGTGCGCATCTGCGCGCTGGACACATTCGTGGCGATCATGGCCGGTCTCATCATCTTCCCCGCCTGCTTCAGCTACAATGTGGAGCTGGACCATGGCCCCGCGCTCATTTTTTATGACGCTGCCCAAAATCTTCCTCGACATGCCCGGCGGCCGCGTGTGGGGCTGCTCTTCTTCCTCTTTATGACGTTTGCGAGCTTCTCCACCGTGACGGCGGTCTTTGAAAATCTGATCGCGAGCGCGTGCGACAACTGGGGCTGGAGCCGCAAAAAGTCCGTTGGCATCGTCGGCGCCGTGCTCTTTCTTGCCAGCATCCCGTGCGTTCTCGGCTATAACGTCTGGAGCGGCTTCCACCCAATGCCGGGAAGGACATTCTCGATTTTGAGGACTTTCTCGTCAGCTCCCCTGCTGCTGCCGATCGGTTCGCTTGTCTATCTGCTGTTCTGCGTGAGCAAGCGCGGCTGGGGCTTTGATAAGTATCTCGCCGAGTGCAACAAAGGCACGGGCATCAAAATGTCCCCGAAATTCAAAGTTTACTTCCGGTACATTCTGCCGATCCTTATCATTATAATTCTGGTCGTCGGGCTTGTGCCCTGTTCCGGTAAGGGGGTAATCGCATGGCATCAAGTTATTACAAGCCCTGCCCGGAGCTGACCCGGTGCGACGAGCTGATCGAAAAATACTGGGACACGGAGCAGTACGACAAGTGCTTCGCCGGTCATCTGGAACTTGCCGAAAAGGGCTATCCCCTCGCTGAATGCCAGGTCGGGTACTTCTATTACCGTGGACTCGGCGTGGAAGAAGGATCTCGCCCAGGCGCTTTACTGGACGCAGCGCGCCGCCGAGCACGGTGACCGCGACGGGCAGTACAATCTCGCCACACTTTATGAAAACGGCGAAGGCGTTGTGAAGAACATGGACGAGGCCAAGCGCTGGTATCTTCTCGCCGCGCAGCAGAAGCACCGTGAGGCGATTTCCAAATGCCGGAAGTTTAAAATTATGTAAATCTAATTATGTAAATTTACAGACTTAAAGACAGCGCCCTGCAAAAAGCAGGGCGCTGTCTTGGTTTACATAATTTAAACACCAAGATACTTTTTCTGCTCGTCGGTGAGCGTATCAATGGTGATGCCGAGCGTGGAGAGCTTTTTTGCGGGCGATGGCGTCGTCGATCTCGTGCGGGACGCGGATGACGCCGGGGTGAAGCTCCGCGCGGTGCTCGGCGAGATATTTGGCGCTCATAGCCTGCACCGCAAAGCTCATATCCATGATCTCCGCCGGATGGCCATCACCGGAGGCGAGATTCACGAGCCGTCCCTCCGCCAGCACGAAGAGCGTTTTTCCGTTCGGGAGGACGTAGCCCTCGATGTTATGGCGCGCCTCGTAGTGCTCCGCGGCCATTTCGCGCAGCGCCGCCACATTGACCTCCACATCGAAGTGGCCGGCATTGGAGAGGATCGCGCCGTCCTTCATCATGGGGAAGTGACGCGCGGAGATCACATCGTCGCAGCCCGTGACGGTAACGAAAATGTCGCCGCGCTTGGCCGCCTCGTCCATCGGGAGGACGGTGAAGCCATCCATGTGCGCTTCGATCGCGCGCACAGGATCGACCTCCGTGACGATGACCCGCGCACCGAGACCGTGCGCGCGCATCGCCACGCCCTTGCCGCACCAGCCGTAGCCGCAGACCACGACCTCCTTGCCCGCGACGATGAGGTTCGTCGTGCGCATGATGCCGTCCCAGACGCTCTGGCCGGTGCCGTAGCGGTTATCGAAAAGGTGCTTGCAGTCCGCGTCGTTGACGAGCATCATCGGAAAGCGCAGCTCCCCGGCGCGGTCCATCGCCAGCAGGCGCAATATACCGGTCGTCGTCTCCTCGCAGCCGCCGATGACCTGAGAGATAAGCCCGGATACTTCGTGTGCATCCGGTGGACGAGATCGCCGCCGTCGTCGATAATGATGTTGGGCGCCGTTTCGAGCACGGCGTCGATCGCGCTCTGGTACTGCTCCGCGGTCGCGCCGTGGACGGCGCAGACGTGCATCCCGCCCGCGGCGAGGGCCGCGGCAACGTCGTCCTGCGTGGAGAGAGGGTTGCTGCCCGTGACGTGCATCTCCGCGCCGCCCATTTCCATGACGCGGCAGAGCCACGCGGTTTTCGCTTCCAGATGCACCGAGAGCGCCACGCGCAGCCCGGCGAGAGGCTTCGTCTCGCGGAAGTCCTCCGCGATGGCTGCGAGCACCGGCATATGTCCCGCCACCCAGCGGATCTTCTTTTCGCCCTCCGGCGCGAGAGTGATATCGGCAATATGGTTTTCGTACATGGCTGTACTCCTTTTATGTAATATGCGTTTATCTTATCATCCCGCTGCGCATCGCGCAACCGAAAAAATCGGAGCCGGTCATAATCGACCGGCTCCGATTTTTCAGAGATGCGCCAGATGCAGGGCAAACCACGCGATGACCCCAGCGATGGCGCCCGCCGCGGCATAGAGCGGCGCACGCAGCCGGGCAAAAGAGCTTGCCGGTCGTGCGCTTTCCGCCGCCGAGATAGCCTTCCGCCGCGGCGCGCCTGGCGCAGCACATCCTTTTCGCTCACGCCGGACTGCCCGGCGAAATCCTCGCGGATGATGAATATGGCCTGCTCGAATATTTTCGGGTCCGGCGATTTTACGACGATGACTCTTTTGGAGATTCCTTTGACCACGGGGAACTCTTCCTCCTCCCGGCAGCGGTTCTTCTCCAAGCATAACCGGTTTTTGCCATCCTTATTCGGTTTCCGGCGCACTTTTCCGAATCGCAGCCAGCCGCGGCGCAGCCGCTTCTCTTCGCTCATTTGCGCTCCTCCAGCCGGATGGCAAGGACGGTCATGTCATCCTTGTAGCCGTAGCGCTCGCCCGCCTCGTGGACGACGCTGCGGGCCAGAGCACGCATATCCGTGCCGTCGTCGTCGAGCAGAATACGCCGCAGCCACGTATCATCCTCCCGCGTCACAACGCCGTCGCTTGCGATAACAGCGAGCGCGCCGGGCCGGATGTGCAGCCGCACAACGTCCGGCGGCTCGCCCTCTCCGGCGAGCACGCCCGCCGCCATCGTCTCACCCTTGACGCGGCGGACGTTGCGCCCGCTGCGGATGTACGAGGGCGCGGCGCCGTATTTATAAAACCCCGCCTGACCGGTGAAGAGGTCGATGCACATGAGGTCAATGGCGGCATAGCCCCAGCTCTCGCTGCTTTTTAAAAAGCATAACGGGTTCAGTATCTTCATTGCCGTGGCGGGTTCTACACCGGAGCGGAGGAATCGCTCTAAAATGCGCACCGCCGAGATGGACTCCTTCGCCGCCTGCTCGCCGCTGCCCATACCATCCGAGAGCAGCACACAGCACGCCCTGCTCGGTTTTGAAATACGTCCCCCGGTCGCCGGAGACCGGCTCTCCCTCCTTCTTCACCGCCGCCACGCCGACCGACACGGCGAGCGGTTCGGCCTCCAGCAGAACAAGGCGCGTATCGTTCTGGTTGAACGACGCCGGGCGGCACATGCGGACGCCCAGCGCATCGGATACGTCCTGCATATAGTCCGCTTCCCGAAAGAGGATCGGAAGTCTCGCACTCTCGATCACGGCGCGGAGCCGTCCCGTCGGGTCGCGGAAGACGGATACCTCCGCGTCGATATCGAGCGAGTTGAGATACCGTACAAGACGCCGCTCGGCGATCGTGTCCGAGCCGTTCGCGCAGCGCAGATCCTCGCTGATCGCGTCGAGCACCCCGGCGAGATACCGGTACTGTCCGTAAGCCGCCATGCGGTTCTCCCGCAGCCGCGAGCGGAGCTGCCGCCGGTAGATGAGCGCACGGAGCTCGGAATTGACCGCTGCGGTGAAAGGCGCAGAGCTTTTGCACTGCTCCCGAAAGCGCGCCGGAAGATCGGCGAGCTCCAGATGCCCCCGGCGGCGCATGGCCGCGGTAGCGTCATTTAACAGCGTGAGCGTATCCATATAGTTTTCCTGCCAGCATTCTTTTTCTTTCCGCGGGCAGCGGACGCAGATCTCCTCCGCGGCGCGGTCGTACACGGTGGCAATGTCGGCGTCGTTTTCCTTGCTCTCTGCGCTGCGGCGCACCGTTTCGTACAGTTCGCGGAACGCGTCCGCAAGAGCGCGCGTCCGAGCGGCGGTGTACCGGCGCATGCCGCTCTCGCCCTCGCCAAGAGCGGGACGCTGCACCATGGAGACGATGAACGTCATCGTCTTGGCCGGAAGCACAAAGAAGATCACGGAAGCGCAGAACGCCTCGTACAGCGCCGGAAGACAGGGGTTCGCCTCCCAGTTCCAGAACACGGCGAGCGTGTTGGACGCGAGGAAGACCAACAGAAACACGAGCCGTCCCTGCCGCTTGAGGACGCCCGACATCAGTCCCGCGAAGCCGTAGCAGATCGTGAAGATCGGCGTTGCAGGGGGACGCGAGATCCATCGACAGCCCGGTGATGACGCCGATGAGCGCTCCTCCGCCGCGCCCGCGCCGAACGAGGAGACCATAACGCACAGCACCGCCGCCACACGGCCAAGACAGAGAACGTCCATGATCGTGACGCGCGCGAGCGCCATCAGCGCGCAGCAGAGGATCAGTACGCCGCCCGCTTCCCGCCGCAGCTCCTCCCGCTCCAGCCGCAGCCGCTCGGCGGTGAGTGCCATATGGAAGAGATACGCCGAAAGCCCCGTGAGCACGACCTCGGTAGCGAGATCGACCGCTACGGGGAGCTGCAAAAAGCTTATCAAAAGGCGTTCAGAGCGCCGGTAGCGCCCATCACGGCGGCGGCGACGGCGGGCATAAACCACGACCGGTGCGCGATCGCCGTTTCACGCAGGAGAAAGGCCGTTGTAAACACGAGCACGAGCGCCGCCATATACCGCAGCCCCCATGCGAGCGAGCCGGAGACAAGATACCCGGCCGCCGCACCGAGGACGCACGCGAGCCCGCCGAGACCGCCGCCCGAGCGCGCCGCCATTGCCACGCCGAACGGCGCGCACGAGCCGAACACCCGCACGCACCCCGTCACAAAGCCCAGCGCGAAATGCGTGCCGAGCGAAGCGGCCTTGACCGCCGCGGGACGGTTGATGCGCAGCGTCTCCCCTTTCCACGGATTTCGCAGCAGCACGGTCTTATCTCCCAATGACATACGTTTACCCCCCATAGAATATAGGACAAGCATAGTCTGCCGGGAGAGTAAAGGCGGTCGTTCGGCGCTGTCAGATCGGGGTTTTTCCGCCTTGGAAATGACCGGAAATAATCCGCATAGAAAAGGAAAAGACCCATCCGAAGATGGGTCTTAGTGCGTCGAAAAAATTATCTCAGTTGCCGGTTTTATCGAGCTGGCGCTGGCGGGCGAAATTCTGCATGCCGTCGGTCATGGAGTCGAGACGGCTGAGCATACGGCCCGCGCCGTAGGCCGTGCAGGAGAGTGCGTCGTCCGCGACGCTGATGCCGGTGCGCTCGGTGACGAGGCGGTCGATGCCGTACAGGAGGCTGCCGCCGCCGGACATGACGATGCCGTTTTCCGAGATATCCGCTACCAGCTCCGGCGGCGTGCGCTCGAGCACCATGTGGATGGTCTCGAGGATGGTCTCCGTCGGCTCGGCGAGCGCTTCGACCATTTCGTCGGAGTTGAGCGTAATGGTGCGCGGAAGACCGGTCATCAGGCAGCGGCCCTTGACCTCCTCATAGCTGACCTCGGGGCGTTCCTTGACGCAGCCGATGCTCTTTTTGAGCTCCTCCGCCGTGCGGATGCCGATGAGCAGGTTGTGCTTGCGCCGGACGTATTTGACGATCGCCTCGTCAAACGCCGCGCCCGCCGTTTTGATGGATTCCGACTCCACCACGCCGTTGAGCGATACGACCGCCGCTTCCGTTGTGCCGCCGCCGATATCGATGATCATATGGCCGTCCGCGCGGTTCACGTCCAGACCCGCGCCGACCGCCGTGGCGACCGCCGAGGGGACAAGATACACTTTTCGTCCGCCCGCCTCGATGACGGCGTTCACAATGGCGCGCTCCTCCACGCCGGTGATGCTGCCCGGCACGCACACGAGCACGCGCGAGCGGAACAGGCTGAAGCTCGTCACGCGGCGGATGAATTCGCGCAGCATTTCGCAGGTCATGTCGTAATCGGAGATAACGCCCGCGGCGATGGGATAGACGGATACAAGGTTTCCCGGCGTGCGGCCGAGCATTTTCCGCGCATCCTCGCCGACCTTGAGCACGCGGCCGGTCGTACGGTCGATCGTAACGACGGTCGGCTCGCGCAGGCGAATGCCGATACCGGCGACATAGAGGATGGTCGTATCGGTGCCGAGATCGATGGCAATATCTTTTTTTCGATGATGGAGGACAGAATAGGCATAGTCAAATTCCCTTCAAATCAAAAGCGATTAAATTCTTCTGTTATTCTTCCCGGTGGCAGGCAAGCGCCGCGCCGCGGACGCTCACAGCCCCGGCGGTCAGCAGCATGCGCGCACATTCGGAAAGCGTGGAGCCGGTGGTGATGACATCGTCGATAAGCAGGATCCTCTTACCGCGCACCGCGTCCGCGCTTCGGACAACATAGCAGCCGGAGATGTTCGCCCGGCGCTCCTCCGGAGTACGCAGCCGGGACTGCGGCGAAACGTCGCGCGCTTTTCGAAGCCGCGGCACGGCTTTTGTTCCAGGGCCTCCGCCGCCGCTTCCGCAAGAAGCTGCGCCTGATCGTACCCGCGGCGGTGACAGCGCTTCGCGCTCAGGGGCACCCACGAGATGAGATCAAAATCGTCAGCGCCGCGGCGGAGCAGATCCTCGCCGAGGATCCGGCCGAAAACCTTTCCGCGCGACGGGGCGTTGCGAAACTTGTAGGCGAGAATGCCCTGCCGCACCGGCGGTTCGTAGTAAAAGGGCGCGGTATAGGCGCGGACAAAGTCGCATTTTCGCTCGGTATCCGCCGTGCGCGGCAGCGCTTTGCGGCAGGTTTCGCATACGCCGTCCCGCTCTTTTCTCCAGGATCGCGCCGCAGAAAGCGCAGCGCGGCGGGAAGAAAAAGTCGAGAACGAAGTCTTTGAAGCTCATATCAGACCTCTCCGGCCAGACGGGCGCGCAGCCCGCTGTACCGGCGCGTTTTGCGGCCGTTTTCGATCATGGCCTGCACGATCGCCGTTTCGCCGACAACGACGAGAAGCTCTCGCGCGCGTGACGGCGGTATAGAGAAGATCACGGCTCAAAAAAGCCGTGCCGGGGCTCGTCCCGCTGCCAGAACAACGGCGCGGTACTCGCTGCCCTGCGCCTTGTGCACCGTGACGGCGAAGGCATGATCCAGCTCGCCGAGCTGTTCAAAGCCATACCATGCGAGCTTTTCGTCAAAGTCGATCCAGATAAGCTCGTTTTCGGTGTCGATACGCAATATCGTCCCAAGATCGCCGTTAAAGATACCCGTGCCGGTCTCGGGAGCGGAGCCGGGAGCCGTTTCTCCGGCTATGATCGCCGCGGTATCGCCGCCTTTACACCATACTATATCATAGTTGTTCCGGATTTGCATCACCCGATCGCCCTCCCGGAACACAGTTTCGCCAAAAATTTTTTTCTTTTTTTCCGGGCGCGGGCGGATTGAGCACCTGCTGTAAGCGCTCGTTGAGCGCGAAGGTGCCGGATTCGCCCCTTGCGCGTCGGCGTCAGGACCTGAATATCGCCGGAGGGGATACCCATGCCGCGCGGCAGCCGTTCGCTGCAAAGCTCGGCCACGGTCGCGGCCAGACGCTCGCCCGAGGGACGCTGCAAAAAGAAGAAATCGCCCTTATTTTCACGCAGCTCCGGCGTTTCGCCGCGGTTGATGCTGTGCGCGTTGCGGATGATGCGGCTCTCCCGCTCTGGCGGAAGATCTCCGTCAGGCGCACCGCCGCAACCGCGTGCGAGCGGAGCACATCGAGAAAAAAGCTCCCCGGCCCGACGCTCGGCAGCTGGTCGGCGTCGCCAACGAGTACGAGGCGGCAGCCCTTCGGCAGCGCCTTTAGCAGCGCCTGAATAAGCGTTATGTCAACCATTGAGCATTCGTCGAGAATGACCGCGCCGCAGCGGAGCGGATCGCTCTCGTTTTTGCGGAACGTGAGCTCGTCCCCTCAGCGGCCCATGCCGCGCCGAGCAGACGGTGGATGGTGTAGGCCTCCCGGCCGGTGAGCTCGGTCATGCGCTTGGCAGCGCGGCCGGTAGGCGCGGCGAGAAGGCAGTCGAGCTGCATATCGTCGTACAGGCGCAGTACGGCCTGAATGATCGTCGTTTTGCCGGTGCCGGGCCCGCCGGTGACGGCGAGCAGCCGCCGCTCGCAGGCGAGGCGGATGGCCTCCCTTCTGCTGCGCGGCATAGCGCATGCCGGTCTCTCGCTCCAGCTCCGCGATACGCTCGTCCACGTTTTTTCTTTGCCGGAACGGTGTCCTGTGCCATGGCGCGGAGCGCCGCGGCGGTGCAGGTCTCGGCCTCGTACAGCCGCCGGAGATACACCGCGTTCACCCCTGCCACGACCTCCTGCACGATCTCGCCCTCGTCGGCGAGAACATCCAGACATTCCTCCGCGGCCTCGGCCTCCACGCCGATGAGCTGCGCCGTTGCCGCAACGAGCTTTTCGCGCGGGAGGAAGCTGTGGCCGTTATTGAGATTATGTACCATTTCAAAAATGAGCGCTGCGGCGATGCGCGGAGGACTGTCCTCCTCAAAGCCGAGCGAGAGCGCGAGCGCGTCCGCCTCGTCAAACTGTCCGCCGATGCGGTCGGACGCGATGACATAGGGGTTGGACTTCACGAGCTCGAGCGCGCCGTCGCCGTAGAGCTTATAGAGCCGCATGGCATATTCGGGCTTGAGGCCGTTCGCGGCAAGAAATTCCATCAGAAGCCGCATACCGGTCTGACGGCGGAACGTTTCGGAAATGTCCCGCGCGCGGCGCGCGCTGATGCCCTTGATCTCGGCGAGCTTTTCGGGGCTGTCGGACAAGATCTCCAGCGTGTGCGAGCCGAAGCGGTTCACGAGCACCGCCGCCGTCGCCGGGCCGATGCCGCGCACCGCGCCGGAGGCGAGGTATTCATAGATATGCTTCTCCCCCACCGGCAGCGAGCGCATGGCTGAGGACGCCTTGAACTGCTCGCCGTGGCTCGGGTGGCGCTCCCACGCGCCCTCGACCGTGAGGCCCTCGCCGGGCGCGGCGAACGGCAGACAGCCCACGACCGTCACCGGCTCGTCGCCGCCGACATCCAGACGCAGAACGGTGTAGCCGTTCTCCCTCGTTCTGGAAGATCACGCTTTTACGGTTCCGATGAGCTGCAGGGAGCCGCGGAGTTCGTTTGCTTCGTCCATAGTGTTACATTCCCCTGTCCCAGCGATAAATGCCGGGCGATTTCTCTTGTTTCCTCGTCCATGCCGTCGTCCAGCAGCACGATCCTTCCAAAAAGCACGCCGTCGTTGATGAGCCACAGCAGACCGTCCACCGTCGCTTCCAGCTCCGGCGACGCGCCGGAGACGCGCAAAATGAGCTCAAGGCTCTGCCCCTTCCCGCGGCACACGGGCGTGAGCATCACGCCGCGCAGCTTCCAGCACAGAAAGAGCACCGCCGCCGCGATCAGAAATGCCAATATCCATTTTCCCATACCGCCATCCCTCCGGCATATCCTATGAGAGATACGCGGGAAAGGTTCACTTCCGGTAGCGCTCAATGCCGGTTTCAGAAATTCTCCCGTGAAGCTGGCGGGGCACGCGGCGCATTCCTCCGGCGTGCCGGCAAAGACAGCTCCCCACCGCCGTCGCCGCCCTCGGGGCCGAGATCGATGATATGGTCGGCGCACTGGATCACGTCCAGATTGTGCTCGATGACGATCACGGTGTTGCCCGCGTCCACGAGCCGCTGCAAAACCTCCACGAGCTTGTGGACGTCCGCCATATGCAGGCCGGTCGTCGGCTCGTCGAGGATGTATACGGTGCGGCCGGTGTCCCGGCGGGAGAGCTCCGTGGCAAGCTTGACGCGCTGCGCCTCGCCGCCGGAGAGCGTCGGCGAGGACTGGCCGAGACGCACATACCCGAGACCGACATCCATGAGCGTGCGCAGCTTCGGTACGAGCTTCGGCTGATTTTCAAAGAACGTGAGCGCTTCCTCCACGGTCATATCGAGCACTTCGGCAATGTTTTTTCCCTTGTAGCGCACCTCGAGCGTTTCGCGGTTGTAGCGCTTGCCCTTGCACACATCGCACGGAACGAAGACGTCCGGCAGGAAGTGCATTTCGATCTTCAAAAGGCCGTCGCCGGAGCAGGCCTCGCACCGTCCGCCGCGAACGTTGAAGGAGAACCGGCCCGGGCCGTAGCCGCGGAGCGCGGCATCCTTCGTCGAGGCGAAAACATCGCGGATATCATTAAAGAGGCCGGTATACGTCGCGGGATTGCTCCGCGGCGTGCGGCCGATGGGCGTCTGGTCGATGGCGATGACCTTATCGACGTATTCAAGACCGTCCACGCCCGCACACTTGCCGGGGCGCGCCTTCGTGCGCATCTTTTCGGCGGCAAGCGTTTTATACAACACCTCGTTCACGAGCGAGGACTTGCCCGAGCCGGACACACCGGTCACGCAGATAAACTCGCCGAGCGGGAAGCGGACGTCGATATTTTTAAGATTGTTCTCCGTTGCTCCGCGCACGGTGATGGCCTGGCCGTTCCCCTTCCGGCGTGTGCCGGGCAGCGGGATACGCTTGCGGCCGCTTAAATAATCGCCGGTGATGCTGCGCGGCTCGGCGCAGATATCCTCCACGCTGCCCTGCGCCACGACCTCGCCGCCATGCACGCCCGCGCCGGGGCCGACATCCACGATATAGTCCGCCGCGAGCATGGTTTCCTCGTCGTGCTCGACGACGATGAGCGTATTGCCCAAATCGCGCAGGTTTTTCATCGTTTTGAGCAGACGGGCGTTGTCGCGCTGGTGCAGGCCGATGGAAGGCTCATCGAGGATGTAGAGCACGCCCATCAGCGAGGAACCGATCTGCGTGGCCAGGCGGATGCGCTGCGCCTCGCCGCCGGAGAGCGTCGCCGCGGCGCGCGAGAGCGTGAGATACTGCAGACCGACGCTCTGCAAAAAGCCGAGACGGCTGCGGATCTCCTTGATGATGCGCCCGGCGATCATTGCCTGCATATCGGTCAGCTGCGGTTCGAGCGCGTCAAGGAAGCCGCAGACACTCCGTTACGGGGAGATCGCAGAACTCGGAGATATTCATTCCGCCGACGGTGACGGCGAGGACTTCCTTCCGGAGACGGCGGCCGCCGCAGTCCGGGCAGGGCGTTTCCGCCATGCACTGCTCGATCTCCGCGCGCATGGCAGGGCTCTGCGTTTCGTGGTAACGGCGTTCGAGGTTGGCCGCGACGCCCTCGAAGGGCTGGTAGAGCGTTCCCTGCCGCGCTGCTGATCGTAATGGAGCGTCAGCTTCTCGCCGCCCGTGCCGTAGAGGATCACTTTGCGCGCCTCTTCCGGCAGGTCACGGATGGGGGCATCAAGACTGAAATGGTATTTTTTCGAGAGTGCATCAAAATACATGCGCGAGATCGTGTCGCCGCGGACATTGTTCCAGCCGGACGCCACAATGCCGCCGCCGAGAATAGAGAGCGACGGGTTCGGCATAATGAGCTCGGGATCGACGCGCAGCTGCGTGCCGAGGCCGGTGCAGCTCGGGCAGGCGCCGTAAGGGTTGTTGAACGAGAACGCGCGCGGCGAGAGCTCTTCGATGGAGATGCCGCAGTCCTCGCAGGCGTAGTTCTGCGAGAACGTGAGTTCGCGCCCCTCCGCGGGGAGCTCGACCGTCACAAGGCCGCCCGTGAGCGAGGACGCGGTTTCGATCGAATCCGTCAGACGGCGGCGGATATCCGGCTTCATTACAAGACGGTCCACGATGATCTCAATGCGGTGCTTTTTATTCTTGTCCAGTTCAATGGTTTCGGAAAGATCGTAGAGATTGCCGTCCACGCGCACGCGGACATAACCGCTCTTGCGCGCGTCCTCAAAGACCTTGGCGTGCTCACCCTTCTTGCCGCGGATGACCGGGGCAAGGATCTGAGCTTCGTCCCCTCCGGCAGCGCCGTCACCTGGTCAATGATCTGGTCAATGGTCTGCTGGCGGATCTCCTTGCCGCACTTCGGGCAGTGCGGCGTGCCGATGCGCGCCCAGAGCAGGCGGAGATAATCGTATACCTCCGTGACCGTGCCGACCGTGGAGCGCGGGTTGCGGCTCGTCGTTTTCTGGTCGATGGATATTGCGGGCGAAAGCCCGTCTATATAGTCCACATCCGGCTTGTCCATCTGGCCGAGGAACATGCGCGCGTAAGAAGAAAGGCTCTCCACATACCGGCGCTGTCCTTCGGCATAGATCGTGTCGAAAACGAGCGTGGATTTGCCCGAGCCGGAAATGCCGGTGAATACCACGAGCTTGTCGCGCGGGATCTCCAGCGTAATATCTTTTAAATTGTTCTGGCGTGCGCCCTTGATATAAATAGTGTCTCTCACAGTGTGCCTCTTTATTGGATTAGAAGAAAGAAATTATCAATCGTTTTATTATACTTTATTTTATTATTGCTTTCAAGAGGAATCGCATTCGGAAAAAATGAAAAAATCCGGAAAAAGTGCTTGACAAATTCGCTTATTTCGCCTTGAGGCCGAGTAGTTCAGTCGGTTAGAACGCTAGCCTGTCACGCTAGAGGTCGAGGGTTCAAGTCCTTCTCGGTCGCCACCATGCCCCCTTCATTGGGGGCATGAATTATGCTGTTATAGCTCAGTCGGTAGAGCGCATCCTTGGTAAGGATGAGGTCCCCAGTTCGAATCTGGGTAACAGCTCCAAAAAGCCTGTAATCTAAGGATTACAGGCTTTTTTATATTTTCTGAACCAGTTCGATGCAGCAATCGATCAAGCTTGCCCGGACGGTTTTTGGGTGTTCCAACCGCGGGGATCCCACGCCGTGCCGCTCACATCATCCCCAACATACAGGAGTTGTACGAGCGGAATATTATAGTACTTTGCTACAGCAAAAAACGCTGCCGTTTCCATCTCGACCGTCACGCAGCCCTCGTCCCTCCGGCGCGCGATCATTTCGGGTGTTTCGCGGTACATGGCATCCGTCGTCCATGTTTTTCCAAGCACAAACGGCACTCCCATCTCGGACAACGCCCTCTGCGCTTTTTCCAGCGCTTCTTTATGACACGAGATTTCCCGTGAAGGGGCAATGTAGTGAAATGATGTTCCCTCGTCCCGTATGGCCGAAGCCGGGAGAATGATCTCGCCAAGCGTGCTCCCCTGTGTCAGTGCCCCTGCAGCGCCGCATACCACAAACGTTTCGCATCCCATGGCATGCAGCTCTTCGATCGTTCCGGCGGCACCGGGTGCCGTGCTGAACGGCATGGTGATGCAAAGAGGGTTCTCTCCGCTTTCATATTTGTAGATCGGTATATCGAGAACCTCCGAGTGAAGTTGGCCGATCACAGGCAGTTTGTGCTCCCCTGCGAATTTTCCAGTTCTTTCCGAAAAAATGTAATAATGCATTTTTTCGGAAGACATTATCCAGAAAATCTGTCGGGTGAATAATTGGATCTCTGGCGGTATCGTATTCGCAGACGGGATATTCATGTGTGATTATCATGTCGTCTTTTCCCCCCTATGTATTGCATAAGCGATTAAGATCATTTTATCATTGCCTCGCGTTTATTTCAAGCCGCAGTCAAACGCCGCCCGGAACATGCCCATGCTTGACAGCGCCCTTGCCGGGGATACACTGATGACATCACTGGCAGGGAGGAAGAACTATGCCCCTCACAGAGAAAAAGCCGCTCAGCTCCAACGCCGCAAAAGCTCATTGCCATCGCCGCGATGACCGTCGATCACATCGCATGGGCGGTGTTTCCGGGGTATCGAAGAATTTCTCCCCCTGCTCATGCATATCATCGGGCGCATCACCTGCCCGATCATGTGCTACTGCATCGCCGAGGGGTATCACTACACGCGGAACATCCGCAAGTATACCGCGCGTCTCTTTGTTTTCGCGCTGATCTCGCATTTTCTGCTACATATATTTCTCGCACGATTTCATCGACTGGCGCTCCTTTATCCCGTTCTACTACAGCGGCGCGCTCAACCAAACGAGCGTTATAAGGATGAAGGTCCCCAGTTTGAATCTGGGTAACAGCTCCAAAAAAGCCTGTAATCTAAGGATTACAGGCTTTTTGTTTTATTTAAGATTGCAAAAAGGCACGTTGGCAATGATAAGATACGGTTGATTCTTTGATCCGGAGGTGCAGTATGGGCAAGCAGCGAAAAGCGCGGCGCAGAAGTCTCCGTCCCCCTCTCTCCCTGCTGGATAAAAGCATCTACTGGACCGGGTTCCTAGTGTCACTCGTTTTCGCGGGTGCATTGTATATCTTTATTTTCCGACTTTTGGACATCATTGCTTTCCGCGATCCTTCTGTTATCGCTTACAAAAAGCCATGGCACCCATTTGTTTACAATACCCTTTTTTATTATACCTTGGGTTAAGTCCGTTCATTTTATTCTCTTCTCCTTGGAGAGCCGGAAGCCCATCTTCGGCAGCCGGAAAATCCGCTACGGCGAGACGCCGTGGGAAAAAGACTGCTTTCCGTTATTCGATCCGAGATGGAAATGTGTCCATATCTTACCGTCCCAAAAGCCCTTCGCCGCCGGATAGCGCTGTTATGGCTGATCGCTCTGCTTTTTGCTTCTCTGATCGCTTTTTTTCGGTCTTTTCGGCCGTGTCTGTCTAACGCAGGAGCACCATATCATAAGCTATAACGCGGTAAACCAGGAATCCCCGTTTCCTACACCCCGGAGGACTACTCCCATCTGACGCTCCAAACAAAATATGTGACCGGATACCGATCCCCTCTTACTGGAAGTACGAATTGACTATCGAGATGACCGACGGAAGGTCTTTTTCCCGACCGCAACTTTGACCGTCGAGTACCGGATCATGCAGACATATGTCTGAAGCATATGACCACGATCAAAGCGCTCTTCCCTCCCGGCAGAATCACGATCTTAGGACAGGAAGATATTGAAAAAGTCGCTGATGACTGCCGTCTGAGCGACGAACAGCGCTTACTGCTGCAAAATCTTTTCGTTGGATAAAAGGAGTTCTGACCATGCCCTCACAGAGAAAAAAGCCGCTCAGCTCCAACGCCATAAAGCTCATTGCCATCGCCGCGATGACCGTCGATCACATCGCGTGGGCGGTGTTTCCGGGGTATCCGAAGGAATTTCTCCCCCTGCTCATGCATCTCATCGGGCGCATCACCTGCCCGATCATGTGCTATTTCATCGCCGAGGGGTATCACTACACGCGGAACATCCGCAAGTATACCGCGCGTCTCTTTGTTTTCGCGCTGATCTCGCATTTCTGCTACATATATTTCTCGCACGATTTCATCGACTGGCGCTCCTTTATCCCGTTCTACTACGGCGGCGCGCTCAACCAGACGAGCGTTATGTGGTCGCTTGCGTGGGGTCTTGTGATGCTGCGCGTCGCGGAAAGCAAAAAGATCACGTCCGGCGCGGTGCGGGTTCTGCTCATTCTGCTCATCTGCCTTGTGAGCTTCCCGAGCGACTGGAGCTGCATTGCCTCGCTCTGCGTTATGGCGTTCGGCACAAACCGCGGCGATCTCAAAAACAGGCTTCTGGCTGCTTTTTATGCTGCGCTCTATGCGGTCGTATATTTCTTTGCCATCGACCGTGTGTACGGCCTTTTGCAGATGGGCGTTGCGCTCTCGCTGCCGGTTTTGCGGCTCTATAACGGGCAGCGCGGCAAAAGCCCCGCCGTGAACCGGTTTATGAAATGGTTCTTTTATCTTTATTACCCCGCGCATCTGCTCCTTATCGGTCTGCTGATCCACGCCTGACTGGGAGACTAAAACTATAAAGAGTTTGGGAGGTAGTTACGATGGATGTAAACGCGCTTTACCGGCTGTGGCTGGAAAAGGCCGCCGGACACCCGGCGCTCCGCGAGGAGCTGGAAGCCATCCGCGGCGACGATGCCGCCATCGAGGATCGTTTTTACCGTGAACTGGAATTCGGCACCGGCGGACTGCGCGGCGTGCTCGGCGCAGGCACGAACCGCATGAACGTTTTCACCGTCGGCAAGGCCACGCAGGGCTATGCCAATTATCTCAAGGCGCATTTTGCCGCCCCCTCCGTCGCCATCGCTTATGACAGCCGCATCAACTCCCGGCTCTTTGCCGAGACCGCGGCGGGTGTTTTTGCCGCAAACGGCATTCGCGTGCACATTTATCCCCGCCTGATGCCGACGCCCTCGCTCTCTTTCGCGGTGCGCGATCTTCGCTCTTGCGGCGGCGTTATCGTCACGGCAAGCCACAACCCCGCCAAATATAACGGCTACAAGGTCTACGGCGCGGACGGCTGCCAGATCACGACGGAGGCCGCCGCTGCCATTCAGCAGGAGATCGACCGTATTGATCCCTTCGCGGATGTCCATACTCTCGATTTTGCCGAAGGGCTCGCTTCCGGCATCATCGCCTATATTGGTGAGGACACCGTGGAGCGGTATCTTGCCGCGGTATCGACGGCATCGCTTTTGCCGGAGGACGTTTCGCGCAGCGCCTCCATCGTCTACACGCCGCTCAACGGGACAGGCATTTCCTGCGTGCCGCGCTGCCTTCGCGCGCACGGCTGCTTGCGAACATCACCATCCCGCCGGAGCAGGCGGAGCCGGACGGAGCTTTCCCGACGTGCCCCCTACCCCAACCCGGAGATCCGCGAGGCGCTCTCCGTCGGGCTGCGTCTGGCGGAGGAAACGGGCAGCGAGCTGCTGCTCGCCACGGACCCGGACTGCGACCGCGTCGGCGCGCGGCGGTGAAGACCGCCGCGGGCTACCGGCTCATCACCGGCAACGAAATGGGCGTGCTGCTGCTCGACTTTGTCTGCCGGATGTGCCGGGCAAACGGCACGATGCCGGAACATCCCGTGGCCGTAAAAACCATCGTCACAACGCCGATGGCGGAGAGGATCGCCGCGCATTACGGCGTGGAACTGCGGAACGTTCTGACTGGGTTCAAATACATCGGCGAACAGATCGGGCTTCTCGAAAAGGCTGGGGAAGCCGGCCGGTACATTTTCGGCTTTGAGGAGAGCTACGGCTATCTGAGCGGCAGCTTTGTGCGCGATAAGGACGCGGTGAACGCCTCGCTTCTCATCTGCGAGATGTTCGTCTGGTACAAATCGCAGGGCAAAACGCTCGCGGACGCGCTCGAAGCACTGTACACACAATACGGCTTTTTATGAAGCGAAGCTCCTGTCCTTCACGTTTGAGGGTTCCGCGGGCTTCGCGCATATGACGGAGCTGCTTGATTCTCTCCGTGTTTCTCCGCCGGAAGAGCTGGCGGGCGAAGCCGTGCGGCAGGTCATCGACTACGACCGGGACGAAACAGGGCTTCCGCGCTCAATGTGCTGCGCTTTATTCTCGACGGCGGCGAAGTTGTTGTGCGTCCCTCCGGCACGGGCCGAAGCTCAAGATCTATCTCACCGCCGCCCGGGAAAGCCGGGAGAAGAGCCGCGCCATGCTTGCCTTGCTCGAAAAGCGGCTTACCGATTGGGCAAAATAAAAGGAGTGTCTATGGCAACATCCAAAGAGTATATAGAATTTGTCTGCGAACAGCTTGACGGGATCGAGAACGTCACCTATAGAAAAATGTTCGGCGAATACATGGTGTATGTCAACGCCAAGCCCCTTCTGACCGTGTGCGACAATACCGTCATGGTGAAAAAAGCGCCGGAGCTCGCCTCTCTTATGGAAGGCGCGCCCGACGGCATTCCCTATGAGGGCGCCAAGGTGCATTATATTCTCGACATCGAAAACCGGGAACTCGTCCGCAGCGTGATTGCAGTCCTGGAGCCGATCACGCCGCTGCCGAAAAAGCGCGCCAAAAAGAAAGCCGAATAATTGCAGAAATCGCCCCGCGGCCGACGAGCCGCGGGGCGATTTTCGTTTAACAAGGATTTTACAAAAAAACCGTAGCGCATTTAACATTCGTTCTGCTACGCTGATTTTGTAAAACAAATATCAGGAAAAGGATAATTTATGGACATTTTTGACACGCTTACGATGCTCGGCGGCCTGGCGCTGTTCCTCTTCGGCATGAGTCTGATGGGGCAGGCGCTCGAACGGCGCGCCGGCGGAAAGCTCCGCTCCCTGCTCGACAAAATGACCGGAAAGCCCATCGCCGGTTTTCTCACCGGTCTCGGCGTGACCGCCGTGATCCAAAGCTCTTCCGCAACGACCGTTATGGTCGTCGGCTTTGTAAACTCCGGACTGATGACGCTGCGCCAGTCGATCAGCGTCATTATGGGCGCAAACGTCGGCACGACCGTAACGGCGTGGCTTTTTGAGTCTCGGCGACATTGACGGCACGAGCGTGCTCGTCCGCCTCCTCAAGCCGACCTCCTTTACCCCGATCCTCGCCGTGATCGGCATCGTCCTTTATCTTTTCTGCAAAGCAGCCGCAAAAAGGATTCCGGCGTCATCCTGCTCGGCTTCGCGACGCTGATGTTCGGCATGGAGACGATGAGCGGCGCGGTATCGGGGCTGCGCAATGACCCGGTGTTCGTTAATCTCTTCCTTGCGTTCAAAAACCCGCTGCTCGGCGTGGTGGCCGGCGCGGTGCTCACGGGCATCATCCAGTCGAGCTCGGCTTCGGTCGGCATTTTGCAGGCGCTCTCCGCCACCGGCGCGGTGAGCTACGCCGCAGCGATCCCCATCATCATGGGCCAGAACATCGGCACGACCGTGACGGCGCTCCTCTCCTCCATCGGCACGAACAAAAACGCGCGCGCCGCGCCGCCGTGGTGCATCTGATGTTCAACGTTATCGGCGTCGTCGTCCTGCTTTCGGTGTTCACCGTAGTCGCGAACAGCGCTCGCCCGGCGCTGCTCGACGAGGCCGCGACCCGCTCCGGCATCGCCATTGCCCATTCGGCCTTCAACCTTCTCTGCACCGCCATGCTCCTGCCCGCCGGGGACTGCTTGAAAAAAGCTCGCCATCCGGATCGTACCGGACAGCGGCGAGAAGGAACAGCGCGTGGAGCTGGACGAGCGCCTGCTTGCAACGCCGTCGCTGGCGCTCTCCCGGAGCCGCGCCGTTGCCGCAGACATGGCCGAGCACGCCGTGCGCGCACTGAAGGATTCCCTCACCGCGATCGACAGCTGCTCCCCGCTCTCGCCGAGAGGATCCGGCAGGACGAGGAGCTGTGCGACCACTACGAGGACATTCTCAGCACGTACCTCGTAAAGCTCAGCGCTGAACCGATGGGTGCTGCGGAGAGCGAGGAGGCCGCCGCACTTTTGAAGTCCATCGGCGATTTTGAGCGCATTTCCGATCACGCGGTGAACATCCTCGAATCCGCCGAGGAGCTGCGCGACAAGAATCTCACATTCTCTCCGAGCGCCGTCGCCGAATTTTCGGTGCTCTCCGGGGCGGTCAGCGAAATTCTCGATCTTTCCCTTTGCGTGCTTCGAGAAGAACGACAGCTCCATCGCCGCCGAGGTCGAGCCGCTCGAGCAGGTGATCGATCAGCTCAAGGAATCGATGCGCACGCGCCACATCCGGCGCTTACAGCAGGGCGGGTGCAGCATTGAGCTCGGCTTCATCCTCTCCGATCTTCTCACCGGTCTCGAGCGCACGTCCGACCACTGCTCCAATATTGCCGGGTGCGTCATCGATACGGCGCAGCACAATCTCAACCTTCACGAGTCGCTGCGCGCCACGCGTCTTGAGAGCTCCGACTTCATCCGCGAATTTAACCGCTACGCCCGCAAATACGCGCTTCCGCGTCCGCGGCGGCCACAGACTGACTTTGTACTTTCTCTCACCCGGCAGCGTCGTTTTGTCCTTGTGACGGCGGCGCTGCTTCCTTTTTGCGGATATTCGACAGGTTTCCCCTTGCATTTATTCCTACCTTAATGGTATACTTATAGTTGATATGTTTCCAAAGGAAGTGGTTCCCATCGCTATCACAAGTGCCAGTCTGCCCGCCAAACGGCGGATCCTCACCGTATGCGTAAAGCTGTTTCTGGAAAAGGGCTACAAGAAAACGACCGTCGCCGAGATCGTACAGAAGGCGGATGTTTCCAACAGCACGTTCCAGAATATTTTCCACGCCAAAGACGGCGTGCTCACCGAGCTCGTCGAGTTCATGTTCGACAACCAGTTCGGCATGGCCCGGCGCATTACCGACGCGGACCTTCCGCCGGTATTCGTCTATGCCGTGGAGACCGCCATCCAGCTCACGCTCACGGAGCTCAACGAGAACCTGCGTGAGATCTACATCGAAGCCTACACGCAGAACGAAGCCTCGGAGTACATCTTCCGCCAGACGGCGAAGGAGCTGCACGCCATTTTCGGCTCCTACCATCCCGAAATGACCGAGCGCGATTTTTATATCATGGAGCTCGGCTCCGCGGGCATCATGCGCGGGTACATGGCGCATCCCTGCTCGGAGGACTTCCCGCTTGAGGAAAAAGCTCGACGCCTTCTTCCGGCTGAGTCTGGGCGGCTACGGCGTCCCGGCGGAGGAGATCGAGCGTGTCGTGCAGAAGATCCGCTCGCTCGACATCCGCGCCATTGCGCAGGGCGTCATGCAGCAGCTCTTCCACGCGCTGGAAATGCGCTACGCCTTTACTCTCGGCACGTCCTAGGCCTGATATATGTAAAGCCTCGCAGAGTTTGCACCCTATGGGCGCATGTTCTGCGAGGCTTCTTTGACAGACAAAACCAGCCGGACGAAAGCCTTTGTCCGGCCGGTTTACTTTTTACTGCAAAGTTTTCGCGGCTATAGTCCCCGCAGCGTCTGTATACGGCAAACAGTGACTTGTCACACTCGGGATACAGATAGGCGATCAGCTCGCCGATCTCTCGGAGGAGCTGTGCCGGTTCTTGCCGCAGGAAGCCCGAAGCTGTTCCGCGCTCACCATTGTCAGCTGGTGCGCCAACTCGTTCCGGCACTTATTGTTCATGTCTTCGCAGTTTTCCAGCAGCTTCCGGAAGTTTTCCGGTATTCCCGGCAGCTCCGCCAGGATCCGGTTGCACAGCACGATGTTCACATCGCTCGCCCGCAGACCGCCGGAATAGGACTGCGCAACGCTCCGATATACCTCCGGCAGAGACCGCTCCAGCATTTCCGGAACAAAGCGCGGGCGATCGGTATCCGGACGGCTGACAACTTCATCCAGCCGCAGTCCCATCGGGGCCAGAACCTTTCTCATAAGACGAAGCTGAAGACGCACCACCAGCGGATTCAGCCGGAGGATCATCTCCTCGTATTGCCGCCGGTGCAGACGGTTGAGCAGAACAAGGTATACCTCGCTCACCTCGTCAAAATCGCTTCTCCCAACCGCCGCCCGCCGCGGGTACAGAGAAAATGGCAGTTTGAGATTCTGCGCGCGGTTTCGCGCCGTTTCATAATCCAGCCGGTCCCGCGCTTCAAGATGCCCAACAAGCGCTTTTACCAAGTCCGGCATGCTGTTTTTCATGGCATACACGGCGGCATAATCCCGCTGCTCCAAAAGCGTGAGGATCTGCTCTCTCGCCTGCTGTCTCCGCAGATGCAGCATGGCCGGCACGGTGCAGCGGTCGGGCGCGTCCGGCAGCTCGTCCTCGTTGCATTCCAGCTCGTCCTCCACGCTGTAATCGGCCGCGTTCGTCCGTTCCGATGATCCGGCGGCCCGCTCCGGATTTTTGACCTGTATGCCCACGACGCGCGGAAACCGGACGTCCACCGCGAGCATCGTGAGCACCTGCTTCATCTGCGGTGTTCCGGAGCTCAGATTCAGCAGAAGCTCCGCCTCCGGCGCTTCTTTGGAAAGCGCGCGTATCGCCTCTGTGATCGGCCGACAGACGGCATCCAGATCCGACGGATCTGCCAGATCCGCATGCTGCACCGTGATCTCCGGACGGTAGCCGTCCCAGCGCTCCGCCATAAACGCCTTCACCGCCGCAAGGCGTCCGCCCCTTTCGGTCAAGCTCCCGGGCTTCGTCGGAGAGCAGGATCACCGCCTTTTCCGGCCGGTAATGGCGCAATATATGCAGCAGCGGGCCGTCGCGGTAGCCGCGCACCGGGTCGCTTGTTCCCATGCAGCTGAATAAAACTTTCATCGTTTCCCCCTCCGGCATCGCCCCGCAGCGCGAACTCCGCGGAAAAACGGTCTGTTTTTCCGGGCTTTTTCGCGGTTCGCACCCGCTTTGCGGGCTTTGCCTCGTTTTTCCTGCGTTTTATCTTGTTATGTTTTATTTTTCATGGTATCATTATACATGTAAGACAATCGCAAAATCAACACCGTTTCGGGATTTATACAGATTTGCCGAAACAACCCACACCCCGCAAGGGGACGGAAACTTTTCTGTGAAATTAGAGATGTTAACAACCTACACCCGCAAGGGGGACGGAAACTCGGCGCAGTCCTTACACGGGGCTATCATCGGCAGGAAACAACTCACACCCGCAAGGGGACGGAAACTACCCCTCCGAGAGCGAGCCGTCGTGCTTGCAGTAGAAACAATCTACACCCCGCAAGGGGACGAAAACCATTATTCAATTTCCTTTCCATCAAATATTTCGTGGAAACAACTTTCTCCCCCGCAAGGGGGACGGAACAACTTCGCAGACGCGTACATAAACACTTTCTGACGAAAAAACTCACACCCCGCAAGGGGACGGAAGCCCGAAAATGTGGTGCTCTTCGAACTGTTCAAAGAAACAACTCACACCCCGCAAGGGGACGGAAACAACGAGGCTGGCGGAACAACTTTGATTTTAGGAGGAAACGACCCACACCCCGTAAGGGGCGGAAACTTCTCTGTAAAGTTGCTAATGTTGATTTTGCACGAAATAATCTACACCCCGCAAGGGGACGGAAACAGCGTATGAAAAAGCGTTCCAGCCATTCCCGCATGCGGAAACAACCCACCCGCAAGGGGACACACCAACGCAAAGGTGTGACAGAATTTGCAGAAACAGACCCGGCAGGTCACCTATGGGTGTCTGCTGCACGACATCGGAAAGCTGCTTTACCGCGCCGGCGGAGACAGTGGCACGCACAGCCGGCAGGGGCTGGGCGTTTCTCCGGTCGCTTTGGCCGGAGGAGAAAGAAATTCTCCGCTGCGTGCAGTTGCACCACGCCGCCGAGCTGCGCGCCGCGGCGCCGGCGGAGACGATCTATCCTGGATCGCGTGCGCTGCCGACAATCTCCGCCGCGGCGGACCGGCGGGAGGCCGAGGAGGGCGAGGCCGGAACGTTCCGGCGGTATATACCGCTCGCAAAGCGTTTTCACGCATCTCAACGGAAGCACCCGGATCATTCCATCGCGCCGTATCCGCAGGACGGCACGCTCCGCATGCCCGAGCGTCACGCCGCGGCGCTCAGCGCTGAACCGTATCAGGCCGCCGCGGAAGCTCTGCGCCGGAGGCTGGCTGAGCTGCCGCGCGAAGATGCGTGGGTCGATTCGCTGCTCTGCCTGCTGGAGAGCTATACGAGCATGTTTCCCTCAAGCACCTGCGCCGGAGAGAGCCCGGATATATCGCTTTATGACCATTTGAAGACCACGGCGGCCATCGGCGTGTGCATCAGCAGTATCTGCTGAGCTCGGAGAGAGAAATTATAAAAAGCGGCTTTCTGGAAGAAAGGCCGTTTTCGGAGAAAACAGGCTTTTCTGCTGTATTCGGCGGATATTTCCGGCATACAAGAAATCTGTACACCGTGGCTTCCGACAAGGCACTCCGCTCTCTCCGCAGCCGGTCGTTCTTTCTGGAGCTGCTCATGGAGCACTATGCGGACAGAGCTTCTTCTCGCCTGCGGCGTGAGCCGGACGAATCTGCTCTACAGCGGCGGCGGACACTGCTACATCCTCCTGCCCAACACCGAGAGCGTCAAGGCGGCGCTGAGCGCGTGGAACCAGCGGTTCAACGCATGGCTTTCCGGGGAGTTCGGCGTTTCGCTCTTTCTCGCGCACGGCTGGACAGAATGCAGCGGGAACGACCTGACCAACACGCCGGCGGAGGACGCGCCTACAAGGCCATGTTCCGCCGCGTTTCCGCCGCCGTCTCCCGCCACAAAATGCACCGGTACAGCGCCGACGATCTCCGGCGGCTGAACCGGCCGACGCCCGCCTCGGGGGCGCGAATGCAAAGTGTGCGGGCGGACGGACGATCCTTGATCGACGGGCGCTGCCCGTGGTGTCGTCTTTGCGGCGCTTTCAAAAGATCCAGACGAAAGACGTGTATTTCGTCGGAACAGGCGGACGCGGAGCATGACTTTGCTCTTCCAACGCCGGACGGGTACGCGTACATTCTGCTGACCGACGAAAAAACGGCCCGTCTCCGTCTGGACAGCGGAGCGGCCGTGCGCAGGATCTATTCAAAAACCGGGCGTTTACCGGCCTTCGGTACAGCACGCGGCTGTACGTCGGCGATTATGCTTTCAGCAATCGGATGGACGAGCTGGCGCAGAACGCTTCCGGCGTGCGCCGTCTCGGCGTATGCCGTATGGACGTGGACGATCTCGGCCGCAGCTTCGTTTCCGGCTATGAACGCCCCGGCCGCGCAACGGCGGCGGAGACGCAGCACTATGTGACCATTTCGCGCACCGCGGCCTTCTCGCGGCAGATGTCACTGTTTTTCAAGTGCTACATCAACGACGTTCTCTCCGGAAAATACGGCGGGAAGCGGCCGCTGGCCGTCACGATCGTTTACTCGGGCGGCGACGACGTGTTTTCCTCGTCGGCGCATGGAACGACACGCTGGAGGCGTGTCTCCGCATCCGCGCCGCCCTCCGGCAGTTTTCCTGCGGCTCGCTCACGATCAGCGGCGGCCTCTGCGTGACGGACGACAGTTATCCGATCCGTCTGGCCGCCGAACGCGCCGGTGAGCTCGAAGACCGGGCAAAAGGCGAGCCGGGGAAGGACGCCATAGCGCTCTTTGACCCGTTTCTGGAGCATACATACCACTGGGAGGAATTTTCTGAAAACGTGCTCGGCACGAAATGCGCCCTGCTGACCCGGTTTCTTCTGTTCCGACGATGCCGCGCGCGGGAATTCCTTCCTTTACCGGATCGTTGATCTTCTTCGCTCGGCGGAGCGGGATGGAAACTCGCGCTGGCCCGCTATGCGTATCTTCTGGCGAGGCTCGCGCCGCCGGTATCCTCACCGGCGTATCGGGGCTATAAAGAGTTTTTCGGAGAAGATGTATGCGTGGGCGCTTGACGCCGCAGCAGCAAAGCAGCTGATCACCGCGATCTATATTCACGTTTATGAGAACCGGAGGGGGATACGGAATAATGGCATACAACAATAACCGAAGCTATGGCGGCTACGGCGGCAGCGGCACCCGCCAATACAACGATCCGGGCCGCCGCGGCAGCAGCCGTCCCGCTCCGCCGCCGGAGATCCGGCCGGAGACGCTGCCGAAGGACTATGTGGATCAGGCCGAGAAGATCATGGGTGAGATCAGCCAGCAGCGCGAGAAGATCACCACGAGCAAGATCCGAAACCTTCTGAGTCTTGTCAGCGATATTTATAATATTGAAAAGCTGCGCACCGCCGAAAAGAGCTGCTGCCGGACAGCGCGGCAAAGCTCGGCATGATGCGCGTGCGCACGGCATACGAAGCCGGACGCGACAGCGCAGTCAAAAACTTTGTGGAGCAGACGAAGCTCCTGCAATACATCAAAGGCATCAGGCTCGACCGCAAGGCGTTTCTGAACTTTGCACACTATATGGACGCTGGTCGCGTACCATCGTTATTACGGCGGAAAGGATTGAGAGAGATGTACGGAAAAATTCTTTTAAAATGCGATCTTGTTGTTCTCACCGGCATGCACATTGGTGGATCGGCACCTTTTCCGCGATCGGCGCCGTCGATAAGCCGGTCGTGCGCGATGCGCGCACCGGTCTGCCGATCGTTCCGGGCAGCAGTCTCAGGGGAAGCTCCGCACACTGCTGGCCAGAAGTCTCAGCCGCGATATCGAGAATATGCCGGTTTATGATAAGGACGATCCGGCCATCCGCCGTCTGTTCTGGCAGCGCAGAGCCGCCGGTCGCTGCGCGTCTGCAGTTTTTCCGACTGTTTTATCCGCAATGAGGAAGAGTTCTCCGCTGTTGGCGTTACCGAGGTGAAATTTGAAAACGCCATCAACCGTCAAAATGCCGTCGCCAATCCCCGGCAGATCGAGCGTGTTGTGAATCCCGGCGTCTGCTTCGGCGTGAACATCGTTGACGGGGTATGCGATCCCGAAACGCTTCTTGACGATATGACGCTTCTGGCCAAGGGGCTTTCGTCTGCTGCAGCTTGACTATCTCGGCGGCCACGGGTCGCGCGGGAGCGGGCGCGTGAGCTTCCGGAATTTCCGCTTCACTCCCATGGACACAGCGACGGATATCTCGGCGCTGAAGCACGGCTCTTCGCTGAGGTCGAAAACTATGAGCTATTTGCTGTTTAAGCTCGCTTTTGACGCGCCGGTCCACTTTGGCCCGTCGGACAGCGCGCTTTCCCTGTACACCTCCGAGGACTTTTTCCGCGCGGACACACTGTTTTCCGCTCTGTGCCATACGGCGGGCGATGAGCTGGACCGCCTTGTGAAGAGCGTCCAGAACGATTGCCTGCGTTTCAGCGACGCCATGCCCTGGCGCGGGGATACGCTCTTTCTTCCGAAGCCATGCTTCTCCGCGTAAAGCGCTTCGACATCTCTCCGGAGCTGCGCAAGAAATTAAAAACTGAAATGGACCCCCGTTTCCGCCATGAACGCGTTCACCGCCTCGCTGCGAGGCGAAGAGACGTTCATCCCGCAGGACGATGACCGCTTCGGCCGCCTTGTGGAGCGCACGCGCGCAGCCGTTTCTGACAGTGAGGACGCTGTTCCCTATCAGGTCGGCGCGTTTCGCTTTGATGATGACTGCGGTCTCTGGTTTATCGCCGAATGCCGGGAAGAGGATGCGTCATGGTTGGAGCATCTGGTAACTATGCTCGGATTTTCCGGCATCGGCGGAAAAAACCAGTTCCGGCTTCGGTGCCTTTCATCTGGACGATCTGGTTTATCTGGATGATCCGTTTGACGACGAGACCGAATGGCTCTCGTCCGCGCTGCACACGGATGCTGACCGCTATCTGCTTCTCACGAGCTGCCTACCTGCGGAAAGCGAGCTGGATGCAGTCATCCCTTCGGCGTCCTTTCAGCTTGTCCGCCGCGGCGGATTCGTCCAGTCGGACTCCTATGCTGCCGCACCGCAAAAGAAGCAGACGCAGTATTTTTCTCTCGTCCGGCGCAGTCGTCGGCAAACGCTTCAACGGCGGTCTTTTTGATGTCGGCCAGCAT
>VOFG01004806.1_pt1 | contig 30145 bp, 35 predicted proteins | sample 5384171 | NCBI WGS metagenome assembly VOFG01 (sample SAMN12384726, study PRJNA508395) | human gut metagenome | isolation source: healthy gut F | host: Homo sapiens
CTATGAGTGCAAGTGGGCGACCAATACCGTTGTGCATATCCTTGAAAACCGGGAATACACAGGCTGTCTGGTAAATTTCAAGACAGAAAAGCCCTCTTACAAAGTCAAGCACAGCGTAGAAAATCCCCCGGAGAAGCAAGTGATTTTCGAGAACCACCACGAGCCTATCATAGACACCCAGACATGGGAACGGGTGCAGGAACTTCGCAAGCAGCGCAAACGCCCCAACCGCTATGATGAAGTGGGCTTGTTCTCCGGCATACTGTTCTGTGCGGACTGCGGCAGCGTCATGTACCAGCAGCGATACCAGACGGACAAGCGCAAGCAGGACTGTTATATCTGCGGCAACTACAAGAAACGCACCCATGACTGTACGGCGCACTTTATCCGCACCGACCTCTTGACCGCTGGCGTACTCTCCAATCTGCGGAAAGTGACAAGCTATGCGGCAAAGCATGAAGCCCGGTTTATGAAGCTCTTAATTGAGCAGAACGAGGACGGGGGCAAGCGCAGGAACGCCGCTAAGAAAAAGGAACTGGAAGCCGCCGAGAAACGCATAGCCGAGTTATCCGCTATTTTCAAGCGGCTGTATGAGGACAGCGTAAGCGGACGCATTTCTGACGAGCGTTTCACAGAGCTTTCGGCAGACTATGAAGCCGAACAGCAGGAATTGAAAGAGCGTGTTGCCAGAATACAGGCGGAGCTTTCCAAAGCACAGGAAGCTACCGTAAACGCAGAAAAGTTTATGAACATTGTCCGCAAGCACATGAACTTTGAAGAACTGACCCATACCCTCTTGCGTGAGTTTGTAGAGAAAATCGTTGTGCATGAGTGCAGCTATGACGAAAACGGCACACGCAGACAGGATATTGAGATTTACTATTCTTTCGTCGGCAAGGTGGACTTGCCCGAATAACGCCCGACCTATCCGACACAATGCGCAAGTGCCGGATAGGAACGGCAAAATTTTTTACACTTCTATTACTTCTTTATCGCACATAAGTAAAGTCCCAGGGCATGAAACAGTTGATGGCGGGCGGCGGCGTTGCCCTTATCGGCCTTACCCTTGTCCCGCTGCTCTCCGGCCTGTTTGGATAATGCCACAAACTAACACTACCCGCCGCGCTCTCCCGCTTCCACGCGGGAGGGCGCGGGAAAGGAGGGATTAGCTTTTGATATGGCAGATGATTGAAGATTGGTTTCGCGGCATTTTGACAGACGGGATTTTATCGAACCTCTCCGGCTTGTTTGACAGCGTAAATACAGAGGTTGGAGAAATCGCAACGCAAGTCGGCACGAACCCCCGCCGGGTGGAACGCGGGCATATTCAATATGATACGCAGCCTATCGGAAAACGTCATTGTGCCGATTGCGGGCGTTATCATTACCTTTGTCATGTGCTACGAACTAATCCAGCTTGTAATTGAAAAAAACAATCTGCACGATCTCGACACTTGGATTTTTTTCAAATGGATTTTCAAAACCTTTGTTGCGGTGCTGCTGGTAACAAATACTTGGAACATCGTCATGGGCGTATTTGACATTACACAGAGCGTCGTCAACGACAGCGCGGGCGTTATCATATCCGACACAAGCATAGATATTGCAACCGTTATCACCGATATAGAAGCAAAGCTGGACGCTATGAGCGTCGGCGGGCTTTTGGGGCTATGGTTTCAATCCCTCTTTGTAGGGCTTACCATGAAAGCGTTGTCTATCTGTATTATGCTTGTGGTGTATGGGCGCATGATTGAAATATACCTTGTAACGAGTGTTGCCCCTATCCCGATGGCAACAATGGTAAATCACGAATGGGGCAGCATGGGACAGAACTACTTAAAATCCTTGCTTGCCCTCGGTTTTCAGGCTTTTCTGATTCTTGTGTGCGTGGGTATTTATGCGGTTTTGATACAGACAATCGCAGCAACCGATGACATATCCGGCGCGATCTGGTCTTGCATGGGCTATACCGTCCTCTTGTGTTTTACGCTTTTCAAAACGGGAAGCCTTGCAAAATCCGTATTCAGCGCGCATTAAGGGGGTGCAGATGAAGAAATACAAAATCATTTACGCCGATCCCCCTTGGAGATACGCGAGAAGCAAGGTACAGGGCGCAGCGGAAAAGCACTATCCCACTATGAGTATTGAGGAACTTTGCGCTTTACCCGTCAAAGAAATTGCGGATAAGGACTGTATTTTATTCCTATGGGCGACGTTCCCGCAGCTTAAAGAAGCGTTGCAGTTAATCAAGGCTTGGGGATTTACCTATAAATCCGTTGCCTTTGTATGGTTAAAGCAAAATCGGAAATCGCCCACTTGGTTTTATGGCTTGGGCTTTTGGACGCGAGGAAATGCGGAAATCTGCTTGCTTGCTACCAAAGGACACCCGAAGCGACAATCAAACAAGGTACATCAATTTATTATTTCCCCTGTTGAGCAGCACAGCAAAAAGCCGGATATAACGCGGGAAAAGATACTTGCCCTTATGGGCGACCTACCGCGTATTGAACTGTTTGCAAGGCAGCGGCAACATACCCCTGGTTGGGACGTATGGGGAAATGAAATCAAAAGCGACATACGGTTTGCCGGAAAGGAGGTTTGAAATGGCGTATGTAACCGTCCCAAAGGATTTAACCAAAATCAAGAGCAAGGTAATGTTCAACCTTACCAAAAAGACAATTACTCTGTTTCGGCGCGGCGGTGGCTATCGGGCTACCGCTATTTTTTTTTGACAAAGGACAGCGGGAACGACAACGGCGGCATTGTGCATGGTGCTTGCCATGCTGCCTATGTTCCTACTCGCTATGTACGAGAAAAACGGGCAACCGCTGGAAGTGATTATTCGGCAATTTGTGGAAGTGAAGTTTCTTCGCCCCAAAGAGCGACCTTATCAGACCAACAATTTTTATGCCGCCCTTGCGCGGCAGGAGCGATTAGATAAGGAGGTACGGGCGATTGTCAAAGGAAAAAGGAAAGACCCAAAACAAAAAAGCGTAAACTTACGCGGCAGGAAAAGAAACAGATCGACGCGCTTATCCGACAGGCAAAGGGCGACGGGAAGCCCCATACGGCGCAGGACAGCATACCGTTTGAGCGAATGTATAAGGACGGGATTTGCCGCCTTGCAAACGGGCGGTATTCCAAGTGCATTGAGTTTGAAGATATAAATTATCAGCTTGCGCAGCCGGACGACAAAACCGCCATTTTTGAAGCCCTTTGCGATATGTATAACTCGTTCGACGCTTCTATCAGCGTGCAGCTTTCCCTAATCAGCCGCCATGCGAACAAGGACGATTTTAAGAGCAGTATCACGATTGCCCCAGAATGACGACTTCGACAGTATCAGAGCCGAATACACCGAAATGCTGCAAACACAGCTTGAACGCGGCAACAACGGGCTTATCAAGACAAAGTTTCTCACCTTTACCGTTGAAGCAAAGGACATTAGATCGGCGCGGGCGCGTCTTGCCCGCATTGAAACGGACACCCTCAACCATTTTAAGGTGATCGGCGCGGCGGCGCGGGTATTGGACGGGAAACAGCGTCTTGAAGTGCTGCATGGGATTTTTTTCCACCCGGACGGGGAACGCTTTAACTTTGCGTGGGAATGGCTACCCGCAAGTGGGCTTTCCGTCAAGGACTTTATCGCCCCGTCCTCTTTCCGATTTGGCGACGGGCGAATGTTTCAAATGGGCGGCAAGTTTGGTGCGGTTTCCTTTTTGCAGATCGTCGCGCCGGAACTCTCCGACCGTATGCTTGCCGACTTCATGGACGCGGAAAACGGGATTATCGTTAATCTGCACATTCAGAGTATCGACCACAACGAAGCAATCAAGACGATCAAGCGCAAGATCACCGACCTTGACCGCATGAAGATTGAGGAACAAAAGAAAGCAATCCGCAGCGGCTACGACATGGATATTATTCCGTCTGACCTTGCCACCTACGGCGGGGAAGCAAAAAACCTACTCCGCGATTTGCAGAGCCGCAACGAAAGAATGTTTTTGCTTACGCTGTTAGTTTTGAATGTGGCAGACACAAAGCAGAAATTGGACAACGACGTATTTCAGGCCGCAAGTATCGCACAGAAATACAACTGTATGCTCACCCGCCTTGACTACCGGCAGGAACAGGGGCTTATGTCCTCTATCCCGTTGGGGGAAAACCTTATCCATATCCAGCGCGGCTTGACGACCAGCAGCACCGCCGTTTTCGTTCCCCTTTACGGTGCAAGAGCTGTTCCAAAGCGGCGAAGCGTTGTATTACGGCTTAAACGCCTTTTCCAATAACATGATTTTGTGCGACCGAAAAAGGCTGAAAAACCCCAACGGCTTGATACTCGGCACACCCGGGCAGCGGCAAAAGTTTTTCTGCAAAACGCGAAATCACCAACGCTTTTCTCATTACCGCAGACGATATTATCATTTGCGACCCGGAAGCGGAATATTACCCCCTTGTGGAACGGCTGAAAGGGCAGGTTATCAAGGTTTCGCAGAACAGCACGCAGTACATTAACCCGATGGATATTAACCTCAATTACAGCGAGGGCGACACGCCCATAGCCTTAAAGAGCGATTTTATCCTTTCCTTTTGTGAGTTGATTATGGGCGGTAAAAACGGGCTGGAAGCTGTTGAAAAGACCTTGATTGACCGCGCTGTTATCAGCGTGTACCGCAACTACCTTGCCGACCCGAAGCCTGAAAATATGCCGATTTTGGGCGACCTCTACGACGAAATCAAGAAGCAGCCGGAAAAGGAAGCGCAGCGTATCGCGGCGGCATTGGAACTCTATGTAAACGGCAGCTTGAACGTGTTTAACCACAGGACAAACGTTGACATTCATAACCGCCTTGTCTGCTTTGATATTAAGGAACTCGGCACGCAGCTTACGAAAAGTCGGTATGCTCATTGTCCAAGACCAAGTTTGGAACAGAGTTACGATAAACCGCAGCGAGGGCAAGGCGACGCGGTACTACATCGACGAGTTTCATTTGCTGCTCAAAGAGGAACAGACCGCAGCGTACAGCGTTGAGATTTGGAAGCGTTTTAGAAAGTGGGGCGGTATTCCGACAGGTATCACCCAAAACGTGAAAGATTTGTTATCGTCCCGCGAGGTGGAGAACATTTTTGAAAACAGCGATTTTGTGTATATGCTCAACCAAGCCCAGGGCGACAGGGAAATCCTTGCAAAGCAGCTTAACATTTCGCAGCAGCAAATGACCTATGTAACCCATTCCGAAGCGGGCGAGGGGCTTATTTTCTACGGCAACGTGATTTTGCCCTTTATTGACCGTTTCCCGCAAGATACGGAACTCTATCGTGTCATGACGACCAAACCCGGCGAGGTGTCGGCATGAGGATAGAAATGGACAAAATCTATTGCGGCGACAGCTTGCAGGTGCTTCAAACCTTGCCGGAAAATGCAGTTGATTGTTGCGTAACGTCCCCACCCTACTATGCCTTGCGGGACTACGGCGCAGACGGGCAGATCGGACGGGAAGCAACGCCGGAGGAATATGTTTCCCGTATTACGGCGGTATTCCATGAGGTAAAGCGGGTGCTTACGCCGGAGGGTACTTGTTGGCTGAATATCGCGGACACTTATTGCGGCACAGGCAGCAAAGCCGACCACCAAGACCCCAAATACCCCAAAGGCAGGAACGGGCAGCAAGTGGCGTTCAACCACCGCGCCCCCGGCTGCAAGCCCAAAGATTTAATTGGTATTCCGTGGCTTGTAGCCCTCGCCTTGCGGGGCGACGGTTGGTATTTGCGCAGTTCTATCATTTGGCACAAAACAAACCCCATGCCGGAAAGCACGCGGGACAGGCCGACCCGCTGCTATGAATATGTGTTTCTGCTTACCAAGTCAAAGAAGTATTATTACGATTGGCAAGCAGTAGCCGAGCCGATAGCCCCCACAACGGCGGGGCGGCTGAAAAGCGGAGTTAGCAAAGGAAATAAGTATAACGTTACTGTTCCGGGGCAAAACCAACCGCAGAAAATCAACCGCCCCCGCGAAAAGGGCGCATACGCCGACGAGTTGATTTCTCCCGTCCGCAGCCGCCGCAACGTTTGGCAGATTAACAATGTCGGCTATCATGGCGGGCATTTCGCAGCGTTCCCGCCGAAACTTGCGGAAACGTGCATTTTGGCGGGCTGTCCCGTCGGCGGGATTGTCCTTGACCCCTTTTTCGGCAGCGGCACGACGGGCATGGTAGCAAAACGGCTTAACCGCCGCTATATCGGCATTGAGTTAAACCCCGACTATTGCGAACTTGCAAAACAGCGGATTGGAGGTGATGAAGATTGAGCAAGGAATTGAAAGCCCCGGACAAGGTAACGCAAGAAAATGACCCGCGACGGTGCGGTTGCGGAAAACCTCACGACGGGCGAAACGTCCAGTATCAGCGAAAGGCCGCAGGAAGAAAACTATTCAGCCCCCGCAGGGGCGGCAGCGGAAAAGGTTGTGCAGCATATCGGCGCAGAGATTGAGCGACACGCAGCAAAAGGCGCGGAGAAAAAAGCCCTTGACGCGGCGCAGCCTAAAACCCATTCTTCCCGCTTGCAGTTTTCCGAAGCGGAACGGGCAACGCCGGAACTTCAAAAAGCGATCAAGAAATCGGATAAGGCGGCAGACTGTTTAGACGCAGCGCGGGCGGCTATCCCCAAGCAGACCAAAATCAAGAAAGAGCGCGTTTTTGACGAAGCGAAAGGCAAGGCAAAGACGCGCCTTTCCTTTGAAAAGACGGATAAGCCCCCAAACGGCAAGTTGCGGCATAACCCCTTATCCCGTCCGGCACAGGAGTTAAACAGTACCGTACATGGGAAAATCTACGAGGTAGAGAAAGAAAACGTCGGTGTGGAAAGCGGGCACCGGGTAGAACTTGCCGGAGAGAAAGCGGGCGGCATGGCGGCGCGGGCAGTTAAGGGCGGCATACGCCGCCATAAGCTGAAACCCTACCGGGCAGCGGCGGCAGCGGAAAAACAAGCGGTAAAGGCAAACGCAGATTTTCTCTATCAAAAGGCGTTGCACGATAACCCCGCGCTTGCGCACTCCAACCCCATTTCCCGTTTTTGGCAGAAGCAGCGCATTAAAAAGCAGTATGCAAAAACGCTGAAAGCGGGCGGCAAAGCGAAAAAAACCGCTGAAGCCACCGCAAAGGCGGCGAAGAAAACCGCGCAGGAAACCAAACGGGCGACGTTCTTTGTTGTCCGGCATTGGAAAGGCTGCTTGATTGTGGGCGGGATTGCCTTTATCGTGCTGCTGCTTTTCGGCGGGCTGTCCTCTTGCTCCCTCTTTGGCGGCAACAGCGGCAGCGGCTTGATTGCGTCGTCCTATCTCTCCGAGGACGCGGATATTACAGGCGCGGAAAGCGCGTATGCCGCTATGGAAGCCGAGTTACAAGATATGCTGGACAATATCGAAAGCGAATACCCCGGCTATGACGAATACCGGGTAAACGCGGACGAGATCGAGCATGACCCCTATGTGCTAATTTCTATCCTTTCCGCGTGGCATGAGGGCGTGTTTACACTCGATGAAGTGCAAAGCACCCTTGAAATGCTCTTTGAGAAACAGTATATCTTGACGGTCGAGGAAGAAGTACAGGTACGCTACCGCACCGAAACGAGGACGGACAGCGAGGGCAACCCGTATACGACGTTGAAGTACCCTATAACTATTACATTCTCCATGTGGATTTGGAAAACTTCAACCTCTCCCATGTCCCCGTTTACATCATGGGCGAAGAACAGCTATCCATGTACGCTATGTATATGTCGTCGCTGGGAAACAGACCCGACCTTTTCCCGCAATCCGGCTATGTGTCTAAATACTATGAAAACCCGCCCGCCGATTATGAAGTACCCGCCGCGCTGCTGGGTTCCGATGAAAAGTTTGCGCGGCTCATGGAGGAAGCAGATAAATACGTCGGTTTTCCCTATGTGTGGGGCGGCAGCACCCCGGAAACCTCTTTTGATTGCAGCGGCTTTGTGAGTTATGTGTTGACGAACAGCGGCCTATACAATACGGGCAGACTTGGGGCGCAAGGGCTTTACAACATCTCAACCCCTGTTTCTAACCCGCAGCCGGGGGATTTGGTGTTCTTTACGGGTACATACGACACCCCCGGCGTTTCCCATGTGGGGATTTATGTGGGCGAGGACGGGGACGGAAGCCCCGTCATGCTGCATTGTGGCGACCCTATCCAGTATTCAAAGCTGGACACCAGCTATTGGCAATCCCACTTTTACGCCTACGGGCGGTTAAATTACAATTAAAAGGAGTTGAAAAATGAATATTGTATCTTTTGGCGGCGGCACGAATAGTGCCGCCTTACTTATTGGCCTATACAAGCACAAAATCCCGATTGACCTTATCACCTTTGCCGATACGGGCGCGGAACACCCGCATACCTATCAATTTATCGAGATAATCAATCAATGGCTTGCGGAACACGGTATGCCGCAGATTACCGTTGTGCAGTATGTTGACCGCTACGGCAACCGCCTATCTCTTGAAACCGAGTGCTTGCGCTCTCATACGCTCCCGTCGATTGCCTACGGGCATAAGCGTTGTTCGCAGAAACACAAAATCGCACCGCAGGAAAAGTTTTGCAACCACTATGCGCCTTGCCGCGAAGTATGGCAGCGCGGCGAGAAAGTCAACCGCTATATCGGCTATGACGCGGGAGAAGTGAAACGGTATGAACATTCCCGCAAGTACAACGAAGCCGACAAAAAATATCATAACCGCTACCCCCTCATTGAAGAATGGGGCTGGAACAGGGACGATTGTATCCGGGAAATCAAAGCGGCAGGATTGCCGCAGCCGGGTAAATCGTCCTGTTTCTTTTGTCCGAGCATGAAGAAACAAGAGATTTTATATCTCAAAGAACACTATCCCGATCTATTTAACCGGGCGGCGACTTTGGAAGAAAACGCTATGCCCTATCTTAAAACCGTTAAGGGATTGGGGCGCAGCTATTCATGGAAAGAACAGTTTGGAAAGGAGTAAATGACTATGGCGAACACGAAACTTGACCGTATCGAAAGGGATATTGAGAAAACGAGGGCAAAAATCCTTGAACAGCAAAAGAAGCTGAAAGACCTTGAAGCGCAGAAAGTCGAGGAAGAAAACGCGCAGATCGTGCAAATGGTAAAGGCGGTACACCTTGACGGGACGCAGCTTGCCGCGTTCCTCTCCGCTTACGCCAGCGGCGAAATCACCTTGCCGCAGCCGGAAGCCACTTACCCCGCCGAACAGGAGGACAACGACAATGAAGAATAAAAAGATAATCCGAAAGTTTACCGTATTGCTTGCCGCACTGGTTATCATGTGCGGCTTTTCTGTTACCGCTTATGCGGGCGGTGGCGATGAAAGCGACGACACGCCTACCCCCGTAACCGAAACCGAGCCGGAAGAAACGACGGGCGGCTATGAGCCGCAGCCCTTACCCCGGAGGGCAACATGAGCCTTGTGGACGACATAACGGGCGAAGCGTCCGGCGATAAGCAGTTTATTACCGTCGTTACGAAAAACGGAAACTATTTTTACATCATCATTGACCGCGCCGAGGACGGGGAAAATACCGTCCATTTCCTTAACCAAGTGGACGAAGCGGATTTAACCGCCCTTATGGAGGACGGGCAGACCGAAGCCCCCGTTTGTAGCTGCACTGAAAAATGCGTTGCCGGAAGCGTCAACACCGATTGCCCCGTTTGCAGCGTCAATATGAGCGAGTGCGCGGGCAAGGAAGCCGAGCCGGAGCCGGAAGAAACCGAGCAGCCGCCGGAAGAAGAAAAAGGCGGCGGCATGGGTATTCTGCTTGTCGTGCTGCTTGTTGCCGCAGCGGGCGGCGGCGCGTTCTACTACTTTAAGATTTTGAAGCCCAAAAAGGACGCGGCGAAAGGCAGCAGCAGCCTTGACGACCTCGATTTTGACGAGGACGACGAGGAAACGGAAGTAGAGACCGAGCAGGAGGACGAGAAAGTATGAAACTTGTAATTGCAGAGAAACCGAGCGTCGGGGCGGCGATTGCCGCCGTTATGGGCGCGAATGAAAAGCGCAGCGGATATTTTGAGGGCGGCGGCTACCTTGTGTCGTGGTGTATCGGGCATTTGATTAGCCTTGCAGACGCGGCGACCTACAATGAACAATTCCGTAAATGGAAGTACGACGATCTTCCCATTGTCCCGCAGGAGTGGCAGTTTATTGTTGCCAGCGGCAAGGAGCAGCAGTTTTCCATTCTCAAAGACCTTATGCACCGCAGCGACGTTACCGAGATTATCAATGCTTGCGACAGCGGGCGCGAGGGGGAACTCATTTTCCGCTTTGTCTATGAACAGGCGAATTGCAAAAAGCCCTTTTCCCGCCTTTGGATTAGCAGCATGGAAGCAAGTGCAATCCGCGAGGGCTTTTCAAATCTCAAAGACGGGCGCGGCTATGACAACCTCTATCAATCCGCGCTTTGCAGAGCAAAGGCCGATTGGCTCATTGGCATTAACGCGACCCGCCTTTTCTCTATCCTCTACCATAAAACATTGAATGTCGGCAGAGTGCAAACGCCCACCCTTGCTATGCTGGTAAACCGCGACTATGCAATCAGCAGCTTTAAGAAAGAGAAATATCATGTCGTCCGGCTGGACGTTGGCGGCGTTGCCGCCCTTTCCGAGGACGACGAAGCGGCGGCGCGGCAGATGAAAGCGGCTTGCGAGAAATCGCAGGCCGTTTGTACTTCCCCTTAAAAAAGAGAAAAAGACCGCAGCCCCGCCGAAACTGTTTGACCTCACCGCCTTGCAGCGCGAAGCCAACCGTCTGTATGGGTTTACGGCGAAACAGACCCTTGATTATGCGCAAGCCCTCTACGAAAAGCGGCTTTTGACCTATCCCCGCACCGACAGCAAATATATCACTTCCGATATGGAGGGCAGCACAAAGGAACTTATCACCGGCCTTTGCGCTGCTCTCCCCTTTATGCAGGGCGTGAAGCTGCAAGCCGACCTTGCGAGGATTTGCGACAACAGCAAAGTAACCGACCATCACGCCATTTTGCCGACAGCGGAGTTTGTGAAAACGGGCTTTTCTTCCCTTGCCGAAAGTGAGAAAAAGCTAATGACCCTTGTGTGCGCAAAACTGCTTTGCGCCGTTGCCGCGCCCTATGAGTATGAAGCGGTTACGGCGGTTTTCACTTGCGGCGGCTATACCTTTACCGCAAAGGGCAGGACGACGCTTTGCGAGGGTTGGCGCGAGATTGAAAGACTATCCCGCGCCGCGTCCGAGGAACAGGACGAGGACGCAGAGCCGGAAACGGTTTTGCCGCCGCTTGCCGAGGGGCAGACCTTTGACAATCCGGCAGCGGAGATCTCCGAACGTTACACGCAGCCCCCAAAGGCATTTACCGAAGATACGTTACTTTCGGCTATGGAGAGTGCGGGCAAGGAGGACACGCCGGAGGACGCGGAGCGCAAAGGGTTAGGCACCACCGCGACGCGGGCGGGTATCATTGAAAAACTCATTAGCGCGGGCTTTGCCGAGCGCAAGGGCAAAAAGCTAATCCCCACAAAGGACGGGTATAACCTTGTCGCTATTCTGCCCGACAGCCTTACGTCCCCGCAGCTTACGGCAGAATGGGAAACGCGCCTTACCGGGATTGCCAAGGGCAGCGACAGCCCGGACGATTTCATGCGCAGCATTGAGGAAATGACAGCGGGGCTTGTCAAGACCTATTCCGCGATTTCCGAGGATAAAGCGAAGCTGTTTACCCCGCAGCGGGAAGCAATCGGCACTTGCCCCCGTTGCGGCGCGGCGGTTTACGAGGGCAAGAAAAACTTTTACTGCTCCGACAGGGCTTGCAGCTTTGTGATGTGGAAGAATGACCGCTTTTTTGAGCAGCGCAAAAAGGCTTTCACAAAGGCGATTGCCGCCGCCCTTTTGAAAGACGGAAAGGTAAAAATCAAAGGTATGTACTCGACCAAGACGGGAAAGACCTTTGACGGAGTTGTGCTGCTTGCCGACACAGGCGGCAAGTATGTAAACTTCCGCGTCGAGCAGAACCGAAAATGATAAGGCTTGATGAAAAGCAATACCGCGCCGTAAAGAAAATGACCCGCGCCGCTTGTGCAAACAACGATTGCGGGAATTGTCTGCTGCTGGACGACGGGGAAACTTGCGTTTGTGTGCAGAGTATCAGCTATTCGCTGCTATGCCGCTATTTCCGCGAAGCGGTATTACCCGCCGACAGGCAGCTTTGCGAACAGATCACCCGCAGCGGGGAAACCGATTTGAAGCGTTGCGCGGTATGCGGCAGCACGTTTGCGGCGGGCAGCAACCGGGCGAAATACTGCCCCGATTGCGCGGCAAAGATACGCCGCAGACAGAAAGCCCAAAGCGAGAGAAACAGGCGTTTACGGATAAAAACAACTACATAGCAAGCACAGCAAACGAGTACCCGTTTGCGAGAAATGCCCGCGCTTCCCATAGAGAGCGCGGGCATTTTGCTTGTTGGGATAGTCCCAAACCCTTATATGACCGAGAAAGGACGTGATGAAAGAATATGCCGTATTCCTCATACGACCATGACAAATTAGAAGCCGCCGAAACCATGCGGATAGAACGCCGGATATATTTTGAAGCAAAGGACAGGGAGATTGCCCCTTATGCTTCCTTGCCGATTGCGCAGCTACTTTCCATGCGCAGCGAAAGCGCGGCGGCAGAACAGGCGATTTTTGACGACCTTAAAGAACGCGCCGCCGCATGGGAAGAACAGGCGGGAAGAACGCTTTTGCTGGATAAAACACTTGAATATGTGAGAACGCCGCACGTCCAGCACACCGCTAACGAGTGGCAGACCACCGAGCATAACCGCCATATTCGCAGCAACCGGGTATATCAGATGAATTACTACATTTACGAGAATACCCGCTACGACAAAGAAGCGCAGAAATCTATCCCGTATTCATGGACGCTTACATGGAGCGTGCGCACCAACAGCCCAAGCAGAACCCAAGCGAAGATTGCCGGACAAGATAGAAAGGTTTTCACCGACAAGGCAGCTATGGAAAAGTATCTGAATGGGCGTATCAAAGCGTATGACCGCTTGTTTACGGAAATCTCCCCGCCTATCCCGCAGGAGTACGCCGACTATTTCAAAGTAAACGGTATGCTCATGCCGGACTACACCATAGAGGGCGAAGAACCCCCGCAGCAGCAACAGGCGGCAGCTATCCCCGAAAATACCGGGCAGGAAAAGGAGCGTGAACACATGAGCGAACAGTTTTCTATTATGATAGGCAACCGCAGCCGCTTTGACGCGGGCGACCCCGGCGGCTATTGGTTGGATATGCCCGCCACAAAGGAGCAGTTGCACGAAGCTATGCGGAACGTCGGCATTACCGCCGACAACCCGCAGGATTTTTCCATTCGCGGCTATTCCGACGACCCGGAGAAACATATTGCCTTGCCTTATGAAATGGTATGCGCCGCCGACGTGGACGAACTCAATTTCCTTGCGGCGCGGCTCGAACAGCTTGACCCCGCCGAGGTTGGCAAGCTGAACGCAGCTTTGCAGCAGAAAAACGGGCTTGCAAATATTGGACAGGTAATTGACTTCACCTACAACGTGGATTTCTACGTCCATATCCCCGAAGTACATAACTACCACGATTTGGGCGACTATTACTTAAATCAATCCGGCATGGTACAAATGCCCGAAGAATGGAAAGGCGGCATTGACCTTTCTACTTTTGGCAGGAACGCTGCCGCGCAGGAAAAAAGGCGCGTTTACCGAGTACGGCTATATCGTGGAAAGCGGCGACGAGTGGGAACGGCAGTTTGAGGGGCGCGAAGTGCCGGAAGAATACCGCATTATGAGTTACCCGCAGCCGGAGCGCGGCGAACAGGACAAAGCCTATATGGACGCAGCCGAAACGCAGCAAGCAGACGCACAGGCCGCAGAGCCGCAGCAGCCCCGCCCCGTCGTCCCCATTATCCTTACTTCCGAAAAGCCCGCCGAAAAGGTAAAGGAGATCACCGCGCGTTTGGAACAGGGCGTACAGGCGATTTTTGACAGCGACCGCTACAAAGAGTTTCTAACCGCTATGTCAAAGTTCCATGATTATAGTTTGAATAACACTATCCTAATTGCTATGCAGGGCGGCAATTTGGTAATGGGCTTCCGTCAATGGGAAAAGGAGTTTGACCGCCATGTAAAGAAAGGCGAGAAAGGCATTAAAATCTTTGCCCCCGCGCCCTACAAGGTGAAAAAGCTGGTTGATAAAATCGACCCCGAAACGAGAAAGCCCATGCTTGACCGCGAGGGAAAAGTGGTAAAGGAAGAAAAGGAAATCACCGTCCCCGCCTTTAAGGTTATAACCGTCTTTGATATTTCGCAGACCGAGGGCAAGGAGTTTCCCGACCTTTCCGTTAAACCGCTGCTTGCCGATGTGGAGCAGTACGAGGATTTTTTCGCCGCCCTTGAAAAAGCGTCCCCCGTCCCGATTGCATTTGAGCAGATCACAAACGGCGCAAATGGGTATTTCAGTTTGACCGACAAGCGTATTGCAATCAAAGAGGGCGTGAGTGAATTACAGGCGGTAAAGACCGCCATTCACGAAATCGCCCATGCGAAGCTGCACGACGTAGACTTAAACGCCCCGCCGGAGCAGCAAAACCGCGTTGACCGCCATACCTGCGAGGTAGAAGCGGAAAGCGTCGCTTATACGGTTTGCCAGCATTTCGGCCTTGATACTTCCGATTACTCTTTCGGCTATGTGGCTGGTTGGAGCAGCGGCAAGGAAATGACCGAGTTAAAAGCGTCCCTTGAAACAATACAGACCACCGCAAAGGAACTCATTACCGAGATTGAGGGGCATTTTACCGAGTTGCAGCAGCAGCGGCAAGCCGAGCAGGAGCAGGGCGATACCTTTTCCATTTATCAGTTAAAGCGCGGGGACGAAACAAGGGACTTGCGCTTTGAGCCTTATGACCGTCTGCAAGCGGCTGGACTTACCATTGACCGGGTAAATTATGAACTCGTCTATACTGCACCGCTTACAAAGGATATGACGCTGGGCGACATTTGGGAAAGGTTTAATATCGACCACCCCGCCGACTTTAAGGGGCATAGCCTTTCCGTTTCCGACATTGTTGTGCTTCATCAGAACGACGAGGACACCGCCCACTATGTAGACAGTATCGGTTTTCAGCAAGTGCCGGAGTTTTTGCAGGAGCAGCAGACCCCCGTATTTGACAAGCTGCCGCCCGAACAGCAGCAAGCCTTGTCCGACACCGTACAAGACACTTTGCAAATGCTGGTTGACGCAGACAAGCGGATTTATGGCGACGTTACGGGCAAGACCCTTGAAGCAATCGCGGCGCAAGGATATTCCTACAAGGACGGGCAGCTTGAAAAGCAGCAGCCGGAAGCGACCCCCGACAGCCTTTTGACGGGTGAAACCGTTAGAACGCCGAGGGGCAATTTTCATATTACCGATATGAGCCGTGAACAGATCGAAGCGGCGGGATTTGGTTTTCACCATGCGTCGGAGGACGGGAAGTATCTCATTATGGGGAATGGCACACAGGCTTATGCCATAGCCGCCGAGCAGCCGCAGCGGGATAATCCCTTAAAGCACGTCGAGGACACCATAGAGCAGAACGACAACAATTTTGACGGGCTTATCAACAATACGCCGCAAACGCCCACCGTTGCAGATTTTGAGCAGCGGGCAAAGGCGGGGGAAGCGATTTCCGTTACCGACCTTGCAAAAGCGGTAAAAGCCGAGAAACGGGAACAGCCGCAGAAAAAACCGTCCATTTTGAAGAAGCTGGACGAATACAAGAAACAGGCGGCGCAGCAGCCGAAAGATAAACAGAAAGAGCATAAAAAGGATTTGGAGGTTTGATAGCATGAATACCCGCTTTACCATTGAGGAAGAAAACATTGTTGCGATCTACGCCGAGGACAGCCGGGAAACAACGCTTGAAAATATCCTTGCCGCCATGCCCTACATGGACGAGGATATGCGCCAGCTTGCCGCCGCAGCGGTGAACAAGCTGCAAGCCATGACGGACAGCGAGTTTTCCGAAAGGGAGTTTATCTTGACCGACGAGGAATAGCCATAGAGAACAGGGGCGCGGTTGCCGATTTCCGGCACCGCGCCCCTGTTCTTTTTTTTGTCCTTGCGTGGACAATTATAAAGCCGGTTTTGCGGGGTTGAATATACTTTATCGTCTATGTCGTTTTCATGCGCTGGAAGCCGCAGAAACACAGGCGTTTTCAGCCCTTAACATTCCTTGCCACCCCATGTTTTGCGCCTTATCGCTCCTGCTCCCGCGCCCTGCTTTGGGACGGGTAAAGAATACTATCGACGTTCTTTTTGACAATGCCGTATTCTTGCATTTGCTTCTTCGCTTGGCGGTAATCCTCATACAATTTGCTTTTTCTGTCGTTTAAGCTGCTATACTCCTTGCGCAGCGCGGCGAGATCGGGCAGCTTCTTTATCTGCATTTCCTTTAATGCCCTTGCCGCAGCTTCAAACAGGATAATTTCGCTTTCATGTCCCCGCAGATACTTTTCCTTGTCCGGCGATTTTCGGTATTCATCGTAAATCGGTTTTAACTGTCGGTATGTGGTGGTGTGCTTGATAAGCAGCGACAAATCAGACATACGCTGTTCCACTTCCTTAACCGCCCTTGCCGCCGCGTCATGGGCGGTCATAATATCCGCAATTTTGCTTTCAAGGTCGCTGTAATACTCAATCTTATTTTCGGTTAGGAAGTTCATGCTTTTAGCAGCCTGTTTCAGATTATGGATTTTCGCCCACCGTTCATAGCCCGCCGACTGTTGGGCTTTGATACTGTTTTCAAGATCAACGACAAGCCGGATTTTTTTATCTTCCCGCAGCGTTTTTGTTTTGGCAACATACACGCCCTTGATACGCTCCTTTATCGCTTCTTCCGTATAGGCCGCGCCGAGCGTCTTTGTGCGGGTAAACCGTTCCTGTCCGGCAGCGCGAAAGGAAATGTATTTGCCCTGTTTGATTTCATACCCCATTTCCTGCAAGCGGCGCAGCAGTTCGTCAAAATCTTTCACTTGGGGAATGAGAGTATCTATCGCCGTTTTCAGCTTTGCTTTGTAGCTTGTCCCTTGCTTTTCGGCGGTGTATTCTGCATAGCTTTTTCCCTTGTCCTGTCCCGGTACGACGACGGATAGCCCATGCTCTTTACATATCCTGTCGCTGGTGCGCCGGATAAAGTGATAGCTTTGCTTGTTGGAATGGTACTTTTTGTAGTCAACGAAGCTAACCGCGTTGAAAATCAAGTGATTATGCAGATGGTCTTTATCGACGTGAGTTGTCAAAACAAACTCATACTTGCCGCCTAATACCGCCCCGGCAAGTTCCATGCCGATTTTGTGCGCTTCTTCCGGTGTGGTTTCTCCCACCGCAAAGGATTGTATCAAGTGCCGCCCTAAATGTGTGCCGCGATCTCCGGCAGCTTCCCGCGTCCATGCAAACTCAATATCGGCGGTTTCCAGCCCGCAGCCGAAAGAGGACGCAAGCAGCTTCCCGTCTGTCTTTTCGGGATTTAAGATATAGTCTATCGCAGCCTTTAAGGTTGATTTAATAGGGTGCGTCTTTGTAACCGCCATATCTCGTCCACCGCCTTTTTAATGTCCTCTATATCCTGCCTGTAAACCGTCCCCGTCGCATTGGCGCGTTTTGCAATTTGGTTGATGTTCCGGCTCACCGCTTGCAGTTCCCGGATATATGCTTTTGTGTCGCTTCGGTCAACGACAAGAATATACCCGTCTATCGCCATTTTACGGAAGTATGCCCCATACTGCTTTATGGGAAGCTGCTTCATCTTCTCGTCGATCAGCCGCTTTTCTTCTTCCGTAACGTAAAACTTCATCTGTATATTTCTCTTTCGGTTTTCCATTTCCGCACCGCCTTTCGGTATAAGGGTTTGGGATTATCCCAACAAGCATTTTCCGCAAACGGGTACTCGTTTGCTGTGCTTGCTATCTACTCCATACCCCCACCGAAAGGCGGTATTTGTTGCGCGTTCCTTTGATTTTGGACGCAAAAAAAGATTGCAGCCGCCATGCGCTGCAATCTCCCGATTTCTCATATTGTGAGGTTAATCCTCTGCTTTTTCGACTTCCGTTATCTCCCTTGCTGTTGCGGTTACAATCCGTATGCCTTTATCGCTCATACCGTCCAGCAGCGCGTCAAGCTGCCGCCGCCCGGTGGATTTCTCCGCATTGCTGTTCGGGAAGAAAAATTGATCTACGAAATATGATACCGGGTTACAAAATCATAGAACACCTGTAAACTCGATTGCTGTCCCTTGTTCTCGATATTCGCAAGGTAGCGCGGGGAAATATATAACTCGTCGCTTACCTTTTTGCGGCTCTCGCCGTATTCATTTCTCGCGGCTTTTATAGCTGCCCCGAAAGCCTTAAAGTCGTACAATGGTACGGGTCTTTTTGCCATTTTCATTCACCCTGTTACATTTTACAGTTCACCTTTCTTTTTTGGATATGTCCACACAATTCATATCATTAGGTTAAATACTTCCTGTTGTGTATTGACAGTAGACTGATTTTCTGATAAAATAAAATTTATGTAAAAGGAGGCGGCGTTTATGTTGCATAGCATGCGTATTAGATAAGCATTGAAAAAAAGGATTTTCCCATTTTCAACATGGGCTTTTTTGTCATGCTTATTTTGCGGATGCTATACAAAAAACTAACGACGTATAGATATAGTATAGACATAGTGCAAGCTATGCCTTAGTTTTGTTGTACTGCTCTGTGCATTATAAATGCAGGTCAATGCTCATGTTGAGGATTGACCTGCATTTTTTTTGTGTAAAAAGGACGAGTGAAATATAATGCTTAAAAAATATTGGATAAAATGTCCGATTTGTAACGGAAAGACGAGAGTTCAAGTATTTCATAATACTGTATTAAAAGATTTTCCTCTTTTCTGCCCTAAATGCAAATTGACGCATATCATTGATGTAGAAAAATTAGAGATTGTAATCAAAAATACAGAAAAACAAACTTTTATTATTTAGAAGAAAGGATATAAAAATGAAACGTTTACCTAAATATACGCCTGCGGAAGTACGGAATGATCCATACGGATTTACTTACAAAGAAATGTCGGAAGTTATTGGCGAGAATGAAGCAAAAGCCTTATATGAAGAATTATATAAGCAATTACCACGCAAAAAAAATCTATCAATGTTGGTAAAAAATATTTGCAAAAGCAGTGATACTGAAAAGTATGTTTACGAACTGAAAGACAACAAATACATTGAAACGGTTTTTATCAAGCGGCGAGATGGTGGAACTGTTTGCGTGAGCACACAAGTCGGTTGTCCTGTTGGTTGTATTTTTTGTGAGTCCGGGCGAAATGGCTTTGTTCGTAATCTAACATCGTCAGAAATCGTACAACAGATTATATTGTTGCGTCGAAAAGTAAACCGTATCGTTTTTATGGGTATGGGAGAGCCTTTATTCAATTATGACAACTTGATAAAAGCAATCCATATTCTCCGAGATAGATATGGGCTCAACTTTCCAACCGACGGCATTACCATATCAACAGTTGGTCCGGTCGATCAATTAAAAAAATTGCGCGAGGAACATCTTAAAATTCAGTTGACAATATCTTTACACGCAGCAACACAATCTGCAAGAAATCGTATTATTCCTCACATGCGCATATATGCTATTGAAGATGTTGTTAAGCAAGCCTTATCATATTCTGAAAGGCATAATCGCAAAATTGTCTTTGCGTATTTGCTTTTACCGGGTATAAATGACCGGCCCTCAGATGTAAGACAACTTGCAAAATGGTTTCGGGGCAAAAAAGTTATGATTAACGTGTTACAATACAACCCAACAAGCAATTCAAGAATTAAAGCACCACAGAAACGGGAAATAGTTGCATTCAAACATCAATTAGAGCAAGCAGGACTTGAAGTTACTATGAGAGTTTCTCATGGCAGAGAGATTAACGCGGCTTGTGGACAGTTAGCTAACACATATAATAAATTCAAAAAAAAATGATTAAAAGTGCCAGACGCATAGACGCAGAGCCGATAACGCATTAGGTCAAAAAACCTATGTGTTATCGGCTTTTTTATTTAATATTGCGCAAAAGCCGCTGTTCCCTATTATAGAATGGATTGCGGGTAGTGTATTAAAGTCGCCCTTTTTTAAGGATACGGCGGTATCGGGGAGGTATCGCCGTGTCCATTTTTATTTACTGTAACCCGCCTAATGCTTTGCGGTCAAAAAAAGCTATGCTCCGCAAGCGGGATATTCCGGCTATGAATGTGAACTGTCAATACATTTAGCTACTGCTTACATTTCCTTTGCGCCCGTCCGCGTCTTGCGGACGGGCGCATTTTGCTTTTTTCAACTTTTTTCTGAAAAGCGCACTCAAGAGCCATCTCCCGAACGGGTACGGAGCGAAAGGGGCAGAGAGGACAAGCCCTTAACTCCCGTCCTCTACTCCACGCGGGAAGGAGGTGAACTCTATGGAGCTATCTTCTTCCGACAAGGAAAGAATACAACATCAGTACGACGCATTAGCAAAGAAAACTTTGGTCGGCGAAGCGAAAAGCCACCGCCGCACTCTTGCGAAACGCGCAGCACGCGAAGTTACTTTTTCGGATTTGAGCGAAAGCGAACTCGCGCAGCTTTTCACAACGGACGAATACGAAAGCGATTATTTCCGTTTTCAAGTGTCCGGCTTTGATGTACTCGTCAAAAATGAACTGCTTGCCGAAGCCCTTAACGCTTTGCCCGAAAGGAAACGCGACATTATCCTTTTGTCCTACTTCTTGGATATGAGCGACGCGGAAATTGCTGAACTGCTGAATGTTGTACGCACGACGGTTTTCCGGCACAGTAAATCCGCGCTTGCGAAAATCAAACAGTATTTGGAGGGAAAAGCAGATGATGAATACCGTTAGGAAATCTGAAAATCTGTTGCCGTTCCCTGTCATTTCCGCAGCGGCAAACGGCGACACAACCGCCATGTGCGCGATCTTGAAGCACTACGAGGGTTACATAGCGAAACTTTGTACCCGCACGCTGAAAGACGACGCGGGCAATACCTATTCCTATGTGGACGAGGAAATGCGTAACAGGCTGCAAGTGCGCCTTATTACCCGCACCCTTGCTTTTCATGTAGGATAACTCTTTTAGCCCATGCGGGGAGCGTGTCCCCTTTCCACGCTTCCCGTTATGGGCTATTTGTCGTTCCGCAAAAGCATATCCGCTGTTGATACTGTTCTCAAAGTATTGCGCGGCGCACCCATAAGCATGGGCCGGGGTGAAACTCCCGTGAGGTTGCAGCTAACAACCGCCCGTTTTGCCTTTTGACGAATATAGTTTATCCATACAGGAAAAGGAGGTTTTTCTAATGGATAAAAAACAGACAATTACAACCGAACGCAAAATAGGGAAAATCACCTATCTTGTTCAAGCGTTGCCGAGTGAAAAGGCAACCGATACAATCCATAAAAAGATTGAGAAACTCATTGTAAAGGATTTGCAGAAAAAGCCCGGAAATCCGGGATTTTTAGCGTCCGAGTAGTGCATTAGGCGGCGGGATATGGTATAATGATAGCAACACATTATACCTGTTTATTCGGCTGTCGGAAAGGAGGACTAATGTTACAGTCGAATAAAATCACCGCCCTTTACTGCCGTTTAAGTCAAGAGGATATGCAAGCCGGAGAAAGCGGAAGCATACAGCACCAAAAATGATACTTCAACGCTATGCGGACGAACACCATTTTTTGAACACAAAGTTTTTTGTGGACGACGGATTTTCCGGCGTGAGTTTTGAGCGCGAGGGGCTGCAAGCGATGTTGCAGGAAGTGGAAGCCGGACGAGTGGCGACGGTCATTACCAAAGACCTTTCCCGTCTTGGCAGAAACTATCTGAAAACGGGCGAACTCATAGAGATTGTATTTCCCGAAAACGGAGTACGCTATATCGCGATCAACGACGGAGTTGACACAGCGCGGGAGGATAACGAGTTTACCCCCTTGCGGAACTGGTTTAACGAGTTTTACGCCCGCGACACAAGCAAGAAAATCCGCGCAGTTAAACAGGCACAGGCGCAAAAAGGCGAGCGCGTCAACGGGGAATATCCATACGGCTATATCCCAGACCCGAACAACCGCCACCACCTTATACCCGACCCGGAAACCGCGCCGATTGTCAAACAGGTTTTCGCTATGTTTGTTAGCGGCGTGCGTATGTGCGAAATCCAAAAATGGCTTGCGGAAAACAAAGTCTTGACGATTGGAGCGTTGCGCTATCAGCGTACAGGACAGGCGCGGTATCAGCGGGCAATGATCGCCCCCTATACTTGGCCGGACAAAACGCTCTATGACATATTAGCAAGGCAGGAATATTTAGGGCATACCATAACCGCGAAAACTCACAAGGTATCCTACAAGTCGAAAAAGACCCGGAAGAACGAAGAAGAACAACGCTATTTCTTCCCAAACACCCATGAGCCGCTTGTTGACGAGGAAACCTTTGAACTTGCGCAAAAGCGGATTGCTACCCGCCACCGCCCGACAAAAGCAGCGGAGATTGATATTTTTCCGGCTTGCTGTTTTGCGCTGGTTGCAGACATAAGATGTATTACCAACAGGGCGTAAATATCGAGCCGCGCAGGTTTTCCTATTCTTGCGGCGCATGGCGCAACAGGGCAAGGACAGGCAGCGAGTGTACCTCTCATTATATCCGCAAAAACGTACTTCTTGATTTAGTGCTGGAAGATATGCGGCGGGTTTTGCAGTATGTTAAGGAACACGAACAGGACTTTATCTGTAAAGCTACCGAGTACGGCGACATGGAAGCGAGAAAGGCATTAGCGCAGCAGCAAAAGGAACTTTCCAAAGCACAGGCGCGTATGACCGAACTTGACACGCTTTTCCGCAAGCTGTATGAGGACAACGCATTAGGCAGACTGACAGATGAACGGTTTGTGTTTCTAACTTCCGGCTATGAGGACGAAAAGAAATCCCTTGCCGCAAGGATAGACGAGTTACAACAGCAGATCGCAACCGTTACCGAGCGAAAAAGGGATATATCAAGGTTTATTCAGATTGTCGGGAAATACAGCGACATACAGGAATTGACCTATGAAAACGTCCATGAGTTTATCGACCGTATTTTGATACGTGAATTAGACCGGGAAACCAACACCCGGAAAATCGAAATCCATTATAGCTTTGTCGGACAGGTTGATACCGAATATTCCTTTCCTGTCATTTTACAAATCCTGATACAAAAGTTCTGTCTGGCCCGTCTGAATACAGGCTGTATCAGTATCCGGTTTATCCAATCAGGGCTGTGGATATGCCCGTGCAAGGAGAGCAGCGGCTGTTTCTCTTCAGGAAATCATAAATATCCACAGGAGCCTATATCCAAATCCTGATACAAAAAGCTGCCCCAGCCTCAATCCGCAGGAGGCATGTGCATTACATAGACTGTCTGCCTGGGATTTTCCGGTTCCGGCAAATCTTTCAGAATATCACACATAAGCGGAAGTTCTGTCCTCGAATACTCCAACCAGTTATATATCCTGTATAGCCGTATTCATTGGAAATACCGGCGACAGGGCTTAGCTGCCTCTGGTCGGGATATAATGCGTTTCTGTGACAACCTGTCCTTGCACCCGAAAGGATGGTCTAAAATATGGTTCATTCCAATAAACTCATATTCACCGACATGGACCTTTTACCGGCTATATTATGGATATTTCCAAATTCCCTACAGACTGCATCAAACAGTCCATCTACCGACAGAAAATCGTCGTTCCCAAGCATGGCGAGATATGTAATGCCGTGCTTTTCAGTTCCGAAAAATAATCCCTTAAAATCCTGATAAACGACGGCTGCTCCAGATGTCTTTTAATTGATATTACAGTTAGGGTGGAGGATGTATATGCTTCCTTACCACACCCGTCAGGCTTGTCCCGCCGAATATGTCCCTCTATTATTCATTTCATTTTTGATGGTTATTTTCGGGGTTTGTTTCCATTTTTTCTAAAATTTTTTCAGACGCCGAAGTCCGCGTTGGATTCCTTCATGTACAGAGCTGACGCCGATTCCTTCGCTTTTTGCAATATCCGATAAACTCATTCCCAACAGAAAATGTGAAGTGATACGGTTACGCTGTTTCTCCGGCAACGAGGCAAGCGCTTCATATAGTCTAGCGTTTTCTTCCTTCTGTTCAAAAATATCTGCTGGTGTCAAAACAAGCACCATAGCCTCATGTTCCACATTGATGTCATAATCCAAAGAAAAAAGGCTTTATGCCGGTATGTACGCAAAAAATAAGCTGCTTCAGCAAGTTTATATTCCCGGAGAATGTCCGCAACTTCATCCGGCACCTCAACGATCATGTCCTGTGTATAATACGGGTAATAATCCCGAAGATTGATTTTCTTCATAGTAATTTCCTCCAATTTCGATGTTTGTAGAGTAAACCTACAATAGCGGGCAGGACTGGCGAAAGCGCCTGACCGTACAAATGCCGGGGAACCCCATATTAAGTGCAAAAGCCAAGATCCAACCTCATAGGTAGACGCACGATAACCGCGTCCAGTAAAGCGTTAATCATAGCGACATTTGCCGCACCGACACCAATGGCAAAGGAACTCCAAAGTACATAGCGGCATAAATCAAACTATTGAAACCGCAACAGATACGCGCAAATAATAAACACCATCATTTACTACTTTGGGCTGGTACTACCGAAAAGCAAAATCAATTTGTTTTGCAAAAAATCTGTATGCTAATTACGACAACGAGCGTTACGGCGAACATTCATCAACAAACTAATTTTTACCACCTTTCGGATGCGCGTTTGACTTGTCCAGCCCCATACACTGACCGACCATCGCCGTTACTGCCTGTCCAATAGCCCAGCAGGGCATACCGGCAAAATGTGTTGATTTGCAGTCCTTACATTAAATGCAGCAGATACTGCAGTACCAAACTGATTGAGCATTCCCGTCACAAGCAGATAGGCTGTGTTTACCACGACCATCTGATGGCTGTAGGCAGACCGACTTTCAAATGGCGGTCAGCTTATCCCATTGAAACATAAATTTCCTTTGAGTTTCCATAGAAAAAATATCTTATGTCGCTTCAAATAGAATAGAGAAATCACAAAGGAAATCCTTTGTGCAGTAATTGTTGCAACAAGCCGCTCCTGCTGTTCCCATTCCAAAAGGCTCCCACCAAAATAATGTCTAAAACGACATTGATGATGGTAGCAATTCCCACAAAGTAGAGGGAGATTTAGAATCCCCCAATCTTCTTTTAGCACAGAGCAGACCGCATTATATCCAAAGACGAACACAGTCCCACAGCAAATGATTTTCATATAGCCGCAGGCATCTTGATATGTGTCTGCTGGAACATTTAACATCTTGAATAAAGGCTGGTAGGTTGCCAAACTCACAATAGTCACAAGCAGAGAAGATACCAGTGAAAGCAAGGCCAGCATCTGAAAGGACTCCGCCTGCCCCTTTTTATCGTCTGCCCCCTTATACTGAGCAATCAACACGGCTCCGCCCATCGTCATACCAATACAAATTGAATTGATGATATAGCACAATTTAGAAGCGTTACCAATGGCCGCAAGGCCTGTATCGCCTACAATTGGCCGACTACAAGCATATCTACTACATTGTAAAATGATTGCAGTATATTTGCTAAAAGCAACGGGAAAGCGAAAACGACCAGTTTTTCGGCACACTCCCGGTCAACAAACTATGTTCTTCAGTCATATCTATTTCCTCCAAAGAAAAAGGGTACACTACATCGTGCACCCTTTGCATAGTCACTTATAAATAAAAAACAAAAGGCCACAAACAAAACATTGTCTGTGGCCTAAACAGTAAATTATCGATTGTTGATTTGATAAAAGGGTATAAAAAGCAAAGACAGTCTTATATCTGCCTTAGCCTTTCCACTTTTATAAATCAACTTTCAGAAAAGGCTCCCACAATGTTTCATAGTATAAACTTGTGTGGAGCTGAATCCAATACAAAAACTTCCCGAACAACATCGTGTTCACCTCTCATGTTTTACTGTAATAAATTATACGTAATTTGCACTCTATTGTCAAGTCAAGCCTTATAGGCAGATACTTCTGATCTTGACGATTACCCGCATTAAGCGAAGCAGATAGATATCGGCAACCACACCTCAGCTACATCCAACTACCAGCCAATTTCATGGTCAATATTACGGCATTTCAAATTTATAACCAACCAAAAATTATCTCATTTCAGGCCGGAGAATGACTCGTCTGAACAGGAACATGGTCGCACCGAAATAGGTCAGGTATATAGCGCAGAACAGCAGGATTGTGACCAGACCATAGAACAGCACCAGTCCTTCCTGCAAAATTGCTTCCCTCGAAAAAAGGACTGCGTCCCCACAATCAGTAGAACTGTAAGAACGATAGAAAAAATAGAGGATTAGAATACGGTAGACAGTTCCTTGCGGATGAGGGAAGCCTGCCTGTGACCTGATACACCCAGCCGGTCAATCACCGCGTAATTTTTCTGGTCTCGGTCGATGGCGGAAAGCTGCTCAAAGGCCAGCACTGAACAGGAGAGAATGATAAAAAATAACGCTCAGATACAAGCCGCAGAAAGAAAGTGTCGTGAATCCGGTCAGTGAATTGGCAACGCCCCACGCCTTTACTGTTACCCCCATCGTCACCCGTTCCGGCAAATCCTGTCCAAGCTGGATGTCAGGCTGCCATTTACCGCTGTTCAGGAATTGCTTGAGTTCGTTTTTCAGTTCCGGGTATCTGCTATCCTCAAGTTTCATCACCAGACGGATTTTCTCCCCGGACAGCCGGGAAGCCACTTCATCTGGCAGAACCAGAACATATCCCTTTGTTCCGGCCATTTGATACTGCTCCATTGGCTCTGTCAGGATCAGCATTTCCGCAGGGGTCAAAGTCCGGCCGTTTAGTGTAATCTCCGGCTGCTGTTCCAATCTCTGCTGAATGCCGTCCATATAGTTCCATGTATCACAGTGAATCAAAAATTCATTGTCGCTCATGGAAACAGGCGAAAGCCCCAGAATCTCTCGGAGGTGATTGTAGTCAGACAAGGCCAAGGCTTCAATGGCTTCATTCGGAACCGCATACAGGTAATAGGTTACGCTGTCCTCTGCCTCGCAGCGTTCCTCCACAAAGGAACGGACGGAATCCATGCTGTTCTTGGTTAGGGCGCGTCAATGGCAACACCGGCATCATAGGGGTAATACGCCTCCATGTTGGCCTTATAGCCCGCACCCATTGTCAATCCCACAAACATGGTCGCAAGCGAAACGGTCAGCAGGATCGCCACAACAGCCATTGTCCGTCCTGAAGATTGGATGCGCCTGCCGATCTGTCCCAAGAAAAATAGATTTTCTCCCCGATACTTCCGGCGCGGGTTTCTTTTTGCCAGTTGGTAGAGCAACACAGGGAACCTTCCGGTGCAGCTCATAAACGCCTGCAAGAATCAGCAGACAAGCCCCGCTCCAATACAGCATCGCTTCATTGGTCTGAATGTGCAGCGCCCTTTTCCAGCAGAATTACGCCCGCCACCATAGCGGCAAGGGAGAGCAGACCGGTCAGAACGATCCGATATAAGGGCTGGTATCCAACTTCCTCATTCTTCTGGTTGTCGTAAAGCAGTTCAATCACTTTCCGGCGCCGGATGACCTTTGCCGCACGAAGCATACTGAATCCATACATCAGGACGAAAAAAGAAAAGGGTCATCCCCAACGCACGGAGAGAACAAGACCTGATAATGATGCGGAACTTCAAAAATATTTTGAACTACCTGATTCAATAACCCGGACAGTCCGGTTCCAAGCAGCAAACCCAGCAAAAAGGCGGCTCCGCCAATCATGCTGTTTTCCACCAGAAATAGGTTTCGGACGGTTTTCACCTCCATACCCATCAGTTCATAACTTTTGCATTTTGGACAAAAGAGAGGAAAATTTTTTAGAATGGTATCTTCCCGGATTTTGTCGCGTGTTTTATTCCCGCAGACTGGGCAGCGGATGAACTCTGTTTTCTCCATATTGTTCACTCCGAATTGCGATCATTCTTTTTCTTATCCCGATTTTTCCGTATGAGTTTATTACGGATAGGAACGCCAACACCAATCAAAAGCACAACTGCCAAAATTGTGAAATCCATACAATCATCTCACATTTCTTTGTTCTTCATAATCCGAATGGACAAGAAGATTGAAACCGCATACATCACGACAATAGCAAAAACCGCAAGGAAAACGAGAAGTATCGGAGAAGATTCAACGACTGAAATAATTGATTTCCCGATGGCTGGCATTTTAGAGAGAAGAAGTAAAGTCACCAAAAAACCGGCCACTGGAATATACATAAATACCCGTCCTTTGATTGAGCCGTACTTGTAATATCCTGGAATCTGGAACACGGTATAGAGTGCAAATAAGAATACTCCTGCAATAGCGGCAGTTACAATGTCAAATACGCCAACTGTTTCACCCAGCACTTTCAAGACAAGCGGCTGTGCAATCAAAGAAAGAATCAGGGAAAGAAGTCCCATGGCAAGGACGAAAACATAGCGTCCGATCACAAGCTCGCTTTTACGAACAGGTAAAATACCAAACAGACGATCCATGCTGTTTTTTCTGTGATGGAAAAGGTATATCCCGTCGTCATGGCAATAAAGCACATAGCAAATGATACCCCTGTCAGCAAAGAACGATTGATTGCGGCAAACACAATCGGCAGGAGCAGGGTAGCAAATCGTCTTAAAATATGGTTTTACCAATGCAATATCTAATTTTGTGGATTTCAAAATATTACTCATAATCGTCACCTTTCTTGCTTGTAAACACTACAATTTCATCAATGGTGGCAGGATCAACGGTCAGGTTGGGGAAACCGCTAATATCTTCGGTTTTCATCAGAGCCTCAAATCCCGTAGGGAATGTACGAATACCAGCCGCCTTATTTTTCAGATCATCGGACAGTTCCTCAATTCCACCTTTTACAATGCGGAACATATCTACAAAATCATCTTTGCTGCCAGTAAAGTACAGCTCGCCATAACTGATGTAGGTAATATAATCGGCTGCACGCTCCAAATCGCCTGTGATATGGGTGGAGAACAAAACACTATGCTCGCCATCTTCAATATACTCTGAAAGAATTTTCAAAAGTTCATCTCTGGAAACCGGGTCAAGTCCACTGGTCGGTTCGTCAAGGATCAGCAGTTTTGCGTCGTATGAAAACGCACAGGCAAGCATTAACTTCATCTGCATACCTTTGGAAAGTTCTTTTACCTTTTTGGTGGGTGCAATGTGAAATTTCCGTAACATATCCGCAAATTTCTGGCTGTCCCAATTTGGATAAAATACCGAAATGGATTTTTCAACCTGCGACACTTTCCAATCATCACTGAAATAATTTGTATCGAAAACAACGCCCAGCTCTGATTTTTTACTTTTTGTTCTTCTGCGATATTATCCAGCCCCATCACTTTGACTGTGCCACCGGTGCGCTTGAGCATATTCAAAATCAGTTTGATTGTCGTTGTTTTGCCAGAACCATTCGGGCCGATCAAGCCCATAATATATCCCTTTGGCAAAGTAAAGCTGATATTGTGAAGCTGGAAGGAATCAAAAGATTTTGAAAGGTTCGTTACCTCTAAATAATTAGTCATCTGTTTTTACCTCCGTTAAAATGTCCAAAAGGCGATGTAATTCCTCTGTGGATAGATTTGCCATTCTTGCAGCTTTTAATGCTTCGATAAGATTTTTTTCTACTTTGCAAATAAGCTGCTCTTTAATCAGTTCTGAACCAGACCCCATTACGAAACATCCGCGTCCCTGCACATTTTTAACAAAGCCCTCTTGCTCTAATTCTGTGTATGCCTTTGTCACTGTTAAGACACTGATCTTTAAGTCTTTAGCAAGTGTTCTAAGGGAGGGCAAAGTTTCTTCGGCTTGAAGCTCGCCAGATAAAATAGCCGCCTTAATCTGCTGCTTAATCTGCTCGTATATGGGGACGCCAGATACATTTGAAAT
>VOFG01004174.1_pt1 | contig 30141 bp, 43 predicted proteins | sample 5384171 | NCBI WGS metagenome assembly VOFG01 (sample SAMN12384726, study PRJNA508395) | human gut metagenome | isolation source: healthy gut F | host: Homo sapiens
CAGCAGATATTGCCATCATATAAAAAGCAAACGCATAACTCTGGCAGACACCTTCTTTATGTAACAATACTCCACCAGCTCCATATGCCCAGTTTTCCGCGGTACTATAATCTCCATTATTGACATAATTGGCATGATAGATTAAATAATCATGAATGGCTTTTACTTTCTCTTCCTCACCCATTCCATCCTTCACTACCTGATCAACTGCTGCAAAGGCCGCATCAAATACAGCTTTTCCATCCTCTGTATATCCTCTTGCGTCTTTTTTTTATCAGCGTATCCTTGACCGAATAACTGACACTAATTTTTTTGCTATATATCTCTTTTCCGGCAATAACAGTAAATGTATGATCTCCCGGAGTATAAACAATCTGATCCGGCAATGCACTGCCATCCATCTGAATTTCGATGCCTTTATTTTTTAACTGTTTATAATGGAATGATTTCCCCAAAAATTCCCATTGCAGAGAATCTGCATCATAGTTTACCCCAGCCTGGGAATTCTCTATTAATCCATCAAAAATCACATCTTTATCACAGATGTACAGGGTAATATTTCTGGTAAACTGCCCATACGAATAATAAAGCGATCCACTTGCCTGATAACCATTATATTTCTTGAAATTACAATTTCCCCTGTGGTCAATTTCCTTAAAGGCACTATCAACATACAGCTTTACCTGACTTGTATCATACTTATCGGATACTAACTTTAACTGAACCATCTGTCCGCCAAGAATCAGTTCCTGATTAAGTCTTACATCACTTTTCTTTTCGGAACAACCGTGATCGTATAGCTTTTCTTTTTCGTACCGCTTTTTACTGTGATGGTTGTAACGCCCAGACGAAGAGCTTTTAATTTTCCCTTTGCATCTATGGAAGCCACCTTTGGATTCGTACTTGAATATTTACAATTTTTTATATCCTGACGGTGCTTTCACCGCAACCGTCTTCCTGCATACAACCGTTGTTGACTTCGTAATATTTTGCACAGTGGCGCATATGTCGTTTCCACTGTTGGTTTCACTGCGCTCATTGAAGTACATATAATTGTCAATGTAAGTACAAACGCCATGCACCGTTTCGTCCACCTGTTCATCTTTAAACTCCTCCATCTTTTCCTTTATCTGTTTTTTAATATTATTCTTGGGCTGATTTGATCGTCAGCCCAAGAAGTTCGTTAATGGAATCCGCTCCCTTTTAATTTACTTTAGTTTTTAATCCAGTAATTTTCCATCTCTGTATGACCATTCAAGGTAGTCTGGATTCTGATAATATAAATCCGTATTAAATTCTGAAATTTTATCACTGATAAAAGAAGAAAAAAATATTAATTAATTCCTGTACTTCTTCTCCCTGTTTTGCGCAGTCTTCAATCATAATACTATATAGTTTTCCTATATCAAGATAACTTGGAATATCATATTTACAATTAGAAATTGTATCAAAATTTCCCTTTTTAATTTTGTAATAAGAAATTACTTCATCACTGACCTGCTCAAAACTAAGGCAATGATCCATTTCCGCATCATGTAGTAGTTTCTTAATACCTTCTTCACCGATGGCTTTAACGATATCACCTCTGTGATTCAAGGTCTCCCCTTGCAATATACTCAATCAATGCACACACAAAAAATAATCATTTCTTTCTTTCGCTGTCATAAATTACCTCGCTTTTTTATGAATGTCAAACAGTCAAGTGCAGACAATGTATGGAAACTGATCTGATGTGTGGGATACCTGAACTCAGCCAATGCCCAAAACTGCTTTCTGTTAATTCGTCCAGAGAGAAAATCATTTACATAATTCCAGACCGTATCATTCGCCATGGAATTCCTTCCACAATATCATATATATGTGTTTTTCCACTCCTACATTTTGCAATAAAGTCCAACCACTCATCTGATATTTCTGAAAATTTTAAAATATTCAAATTTTTATTTGGCTTATATTCATAATAATTGATTATCGGTTCACCCATTCCTCGATTTGCCCATCTTATTGCCTGCTCCATATTATTGGTACAATAAAATCCCCATGAAAAATCTTTGGTATATTTTTTGCTTTTTCTTATTTCAGGATATCTCACAATCTCCTTACTTGCATGATATAATTCCATACTTACTTACCTCATATAAAAATCTTCACGAAAAAAAATCGCTATACCGTTTATTACAGTATAACGATTTTTTAAAAAATTACAATTTTTAAACTAGTGTCCAGAGATGTCTTTATAACAATTGCATTTAACTATAGAATTATCCAGGTTTAAAACCCTTACTCACCCCCAGCAGGGTGAGCATATCAAAAGCAAAGTTCACTTTCACTATAAGAAACATCATAAACCCATATTCATCTCCTCCTTATTCTTTCTGAAAATCATGTTAAAAGTTATTGCCATAGTTAAAAACGGGTTCAGCTCTTGAATTCCATTTTATTTTCATCCGATAAACATGACGATTGTGATCATACAACGGATCACCTATAATTTCATCATACTGTCTGGCATGATAAATCATTACATCATTACCTGTTTCATATTTTACAAACGAATTATGTCCCATCCATATATTTGCTTATCAACATCAGTTTTCAAAACAGGATTACATTCCTTCTTCCAAGCACGAGGATTCAAAATCTCTTCATTTTCGCCAATGCTCAGCATTCCCATACAATAGCATTCTCCCGTTTCACTTGCTGAATATGTCAAGAAAAATCTTTCCATTATGTTTGATTACTGCCGTCCTTCATTTACCCAAAACCAACCCTTTCCCATTCATAATCAGGAGAGGATAAAAGTACTTGCGCTGTAGCAAGTTCTGTAGGAGACTTCATCTCTGCAATATACAAGTTAGATATTTTCTTACCGATATTTACTTTCTCAGCCCATACACAATATCTCTTACCTTTGTTTTCAAACACCGTCATATCCAATGAAAAATCATTGAAAGAAAAAAGCATCAGTTGCCTTTACCATTCCAAGTTCTTTCCACGGATCATTTAACGGATTCTGTCCTTCACACTAACACATATGGTCTTATAGCCCATATATCATCAATATCTCCTCCTGCATAATAAATAAACCATTTATTGTCTAGATAATGAATCTCTGGTGCCCAAATATGCACGCTCATGATTCCCTTATCATGCTTTTTCCATATAGTTACTTCATCTGACTCTCTTAACCCGTTTAAAGTATTACCTCCGTCGCAATACTATTCTGTCATACTCCGGCACGGAAGCTGTAAAATAATAGCTTCCATCCGAATGCCTATACACATATGGATCTGCACGCTGTCTAATAAATGGTTTATTGTACTCAGTTTCTATATAATTGTTCTTATTCATATTCATATCTCCTTTTTATTCGCACAGGAAATATGAATACGGTAATTATAATGTATCTCTATCTAATATTTTGTGATTCAAATATATAGACTTAGGCGAATATACTTCTGATTCTATCTGTTGGATAAGTTCCACTACCGCAGTAGATGCAACTCCCTCAACATTTGTCGAAACCGTTGTAAGTTTTGGAGAAATATATTGTAAAACACTGATATCATCAAATCCCATTAATCAAAATCTTTTGGAATTTCATAGCCTTCCTTAGCAGCCCATTGCATTATCATCAATGCATAGCTGTCTCCTGAACAAAGAAAAGCGGTTCTTTTATCCAGATTATTTTGCAAACTGTTTGCACTTCTTGTAAAAATTCATTTTTTCCAATTACATGCATATTTACATCTGGATACATCCCCATAGCATTTCTAAATCCCAATTCTCTCTGCTCATGCGTATAAGTATTTTTCACTTCTTTCATCTCAAGCGGAGGACAGATAAACAGAATCTTCTCATAGCCCTTTGATACAATATGTTTTACCGCATCCATGGTCGCAACCATTTCATTTACCTGCACAGTTGTAATCTTTTCTGATACCTGATTGCCAATACATACTACCGGAACATGCAGTGATAAGAGAAAATCTTCAAATTCTTTTCCTTTGTTTATTGGGTTAATCAATATCCCTTCCATTTGACGTTCAGCCAAACCCTGAATAAGTTTTTCTCCCATTCAAGGCTATCATCACAAACTACTATATTAGTAAAATATCCTCTTTTTATCAGCCTCTTTATTAATAGTATTTAATGATTGTACAAAGTACATGTTTTCGATATTGATTGTTACAACCCCAAGTGACATTGTTCTTCCATGATTTAAGCTCCTAGCCAGAAGATTCGGGCGATAATTATTATCTTTAGCAACCTGCAATATTCGTTCCTTAGTGTCCTTTGACACACTTCCACCATTTAAAGCTCTAAGAACTGTCGTTCTGGAAACACCACACTGCTCTGCTATCTGATTTACTGTAATTGCCATATCCGTACCCCCGTATATTTCTAGTCAGAGTATACCATAATCGCCTGTTATCATCAATGAACTCACGATTTTCTCAGGATTCACTATATATTCCTGTTACTGATTTATTCTTAATCTAACCACATTAAATGATAATGGTTTTAATACTACTTTCGCCTCCCCATTGCCCAGTTTCACATTGTCAACTGTTTCCGGTTTAACAGCATCATGCTGAAATTGATTTGTCATTTTTTATCTGCTGCTGTCATACCGATACTTTCGATTACACTATCTACTTCAAAATCCGACAATTGAAGTGACACTTTCTGTTTATTATCTTCATCACGATTTACTGCAAAAAGACTAACTCTCCATCCTCATCATTCCATACAACAATAGAATCTACATAAGGCACATTGTTAAATTCTTTACAGTCATATACTGGCCAGTACTCGAGACATTTAAAACTATCCCCTTAGCGTAATTTGCGAAATAATAAAATGGATAATATATAGTCTGTAACCAATGCCCCCACCCTTTTCTGTCATAATACATGCACTTATATTAGTAAGAAGTGACTGGCATGCGATTTTAATTGCATCTGCATTTCTAATTATTACCATCTGCATCTCTGCAAACAATAACGCATCTTCAAGGGTGTAAATCTGTTCACTGATTGCGGGTGCTATCTGCCATGGTTTCTCATCAATTTCATTATTTACAGTATTGCTTGGCACAGCCCATACGCCCCACTCATCAACGCTAAACTTCATATCTTTTTTAGAACGTTTTTTTGCTTGATAACCTGTGCAACAGATCTAATAGTATGAATATACTCTTCCATATCAACCGATTGTGCCAGAAAAGTTTTTGTTCCCTTTTCCTGTCCTGCATAATACTGATGCAGTGCCAGATAATCTGCAACATCATAAGTTTTATCCAATACTTCCATATCCCACTCAGGATATGTATCCATACTTGACAGAGAACTTCCGCATACAATCAGTTCTATATCAGGATCTATCAACTTCATAACCTTTCCGGTCTCAGCCGCAATCTTTCCATACTCTTCCGCTGATTTGTGTCCTATCTGCCAGCTTCCGTCCATCTCATTCCCCAAACACCACATTTTTATTCCGTATGGCTCATCTACACCGTGAGATTTACGCATGTCACTATACTGTGTTCCGCTAGGAAAATTACAGTATTCAAGATAATGTGCAGCATCTTCAACACCCCCGTGTTCCTAAATTTACCGTAAAAATAGGATTAACATTTGTTTTTTTGCCCATTTCATAAACTCATTTGTACCGAATTCATTTGTTTCAATTGACCTCCATGCAAGATCAAGTTTATGCGGTCTCTTTTCTTTAGCCCCAACACCATCCTCCCAATGGTATGCAGAAACAAAATTACCACCTGGATAACGTACTGTTGTTACATTCATTTCTTTTTTACGCGATCAATCACATCCTGCCTAAAGCCGTCTTCATCAGCATTCTTGTTGTCAGGTTCATATATTCCAGAATATATGACTCTTCCCATATGCTCAAGAAAAAGAGCCAAACAATCTAGAATCTACTCTGTCAATTTGAAATTCTTTATTACATACTACTTTTGTAGTTTCCATCTTCCTCAACTCCTATCCTTTTAATCCACCACTGCTCATGCCTTCAACAAAGTACTTCTGTCCAAACATATAAAGTACAAACATCGGCAGTAATGAAACAAGTGCTCCTGCAAAAGCAGCACCATATTCAATAGTATTTTGTCCTATAAATAATGCTAATCCATTTGCAAGTGTTCTCATTTCTGTACTGCTTGTAACAATCATCGGCCATAACAGATCATTCCAAGAGCCATTAACACTTAAAATAACCAATGTTATTACCGCTGGTTTTACCTGCGGAAGCATAATTTTCCAGAATATTCCAAATTCCGACAGGCCATCAATTCTGGCTGCCTCTGCCATTTCTTTTCGGTATCCCCCGTAAACGCAGCTCTCATCATAAATATTGAACCAGCAACTGCCACTCTCGGAATTATAAGTCCCCAATAAGTGTCATACATTCCCATCTTGTATACACCAAGGAATAACGGAACCATAATTACCTGAAAAGGAACCATCATTGTTGCCAATGTCATCAAAAATGTTCCTGTTTTACCTTTAAATTCGTAAAATGCATATGCATATCCAGCCATACTATTTACGACAACAGCTAAAGCAGTTGTTACACCTGCATATATTACAGAGTTTGCAATATAACGAATAATGTTAATCCGCCCCTGCACGTCCACAAAGTTTTCAAGTGTAAATGTTTTAGGAATAAATGTAGGTGGCCATGAAATGATCTCTCTTTCTGTCTTGAAAGCACTAAATGTCATCCAAATGACCGGCACTAAAACCAGCAAAGCAATTATGATCAATATCAAAGCAACCGGTACATTAAAGAATACTTTCCCAATACTTATCGTCTTTTTCTTTTTCATACCGTTAGTCCTTTACCATTCTTCTATACATCAAGACAGTAATGAACATAATAATAATGAAAAGTACTACCGACATTGCCGATGCATATCCCATGCTTGAATTTGATGAAAACGCTCTTGAATATATATAACTAACAGTTGACTCTGTAGTATAATTTGAGTCCACCGTTTGTCGTTACATATATGATATCAAAACCTGAAGACCACCTGCAAATCTGGTCATCATGATATACCAGAATGTAGGCCGTATGGGAAGGAACTGTTATATGTAAAAACTGAAGAATTTTTTCCCGCCCCATCCATTTGAGCTGCTTCAAATAATGAAGGTGATACCTGCTGGATTGCAGTAACATATATTATTGTCGAAATACCAAAGCTTCTCCATATTGATATAAACGAGATTACAAATATTGTAAGTCCCGGAGTATTCATAAAATTAATTTTTCCTAATCCCATTGACTGTAAAGCAGCCGTTATAAAGCCTATATTTGAATGTAAAATCATTCTCCACATAATACCTATTACAGTTGCAGAACAAATAACAGGGAGAAAGTACACTGCACGTAAAAACTTATTTCTCTTATTATTTTTGCTAATAAATGCTGCTATTACCAAGGCCTAATACTTGCACAGGTACCTCAATGCCTGTAAAAATCGCAGTAACCTTTAAACTGTTTATAAAGCGTGGATCATGAAATGCTTCTACAAAATTATCCCATCCTACGAATGTAGCATGATTCATCGTAATAGGGACATCAAAAAAGCTTAAACCAAATGCCATAATTAAGGGAATTATATTGAATAATATCAATAAAATTATTGAAGGAGCGATAAAAACATATGCACTTCTGGATGGTCTATTCCAATACTTTCTTATTTTTTCCATCTATTACTTCAACCTTTCTATTGAAAGGGCGACCTTTTATTAAAGCCGCCCCTTCTTTTTGCTATTTATGTTTCCTGCTATTTGTTGTATTTATCAACTATCTTCTGGGTCGATTTCTGAGCTTTTGCTAACGCATCTTCAACCGATGAATTACCAAATGCCACTGAGTTGATCATCTCTGGAATAACATCTGATAATACAGAATTAATGCCAGGGAAGTTTGAATCAACTATAAAATCTGTAGGAGCTTCCGGATTAGCTGCCGACATGGCGCTCAGTTTCTTATTAGCCTTATATTCTTTGTTATTTTGAACTGAATATGTATATGCCGGGAATCCATTCTGAAGAGACCACTCTAAAGCAGGACTGCTTCCATCTTTATCCTGGGTATTCCACCACTTGATGAATTTATAAGCAGCTTCTTTTCGGCATCACTTGCTGCTGTTGTAATACCAAATCCAATAACCTCAACAGAATTCATATCTCCTGCATCGCCCTGTGGAATAAGCCCGATACCATACTCCACCCCGGCAGTGTCAAGTCCTGCTGTTACCCAAGGGTACCTCCAACAGTAATTCCAACCTGTCCAGCACTCATCATTGAATCCGTATCTGCTTCAAGAGGATTATCGCCATCGTCCACCATATCTTTGTACATGTTAAGGAAATTCTCGTATCCCGCATTATTTTCAAAATTAGCCTTCCACGTTCCATTATCATCAGTAACAGCCAATCCCCCAAATCTCTGCATAATGTGTGCAATTTGGTAGGCATAATCATAAGAAATTCCTGAGCCGTAAATATTTTTGGTTGAATCAGAAATCTTTGCTGCATCCTGCTGCCACTCATCCCATGATGTAGGAGGTGTCTCAGGGTCAAGACCAGCCTTTTAAACAGATCTTTGTTCCAGTACATATAGTATCCAACTACCTGGAATGGGACGAAATATGTTTTATCACCATCAGAACAATAATCCAAATATGACTGAATAAAATCATCCTTATTCAAATCTGTCTTATCAAACACATAACTAACATCCTGCAAATAGTCCCCATATGTAAATCTGTAAGCACTTGAGCTAAGAATCATTGTTGGCCTTCTTCGCCAGCTGCAAATGCTGTTGATAACTGGCTGTCAAAATCTGATGAAATATCCATCTTTACTTTGATCCCATCAGTATTTTCCTTATTAAATTTATCAACCATCTTTACCAGCATATCTCCATCAGCTCCGGTAAGCTATTCCAGAAAGTAACTGTTGTCCCTTTTGATGAATCTGATTTCTTATTTTTGCATTACCTGTTGATCCACCACAGGCTACAAGTGATGTAACCATCATTGCCGCCAATCCCAATGCCATAAACTTTTTAAACTTATTCATATATCCTCCATTCTGAAATATGTCCAATTATTCTACTTCGTCAAGCAAATAACCTTCAACTATTCTTGCTGCGTCGTGTTGTACACGTGTACATTTATCTTGTAAATTAAATATATTACCTGTTCTTGTTAATGTCAATATTCTTTTGCATTTTGTCTGTAGTGTCATATTTTCCATTAGTTTTTGTGCATTTTTACTATTTGCAACATTTGTACTCGTGTTCATTTCAGAAAATTAAAATCTCTGTGTAAAGTATTATATTATTCTTCGCAATATTCTAGGAAAATGCATCCATATTTGCCTGCTTTATAAACATCATACGATTTTTGCTTTGACATCCACAGGTGTCAGTTTAAACAGCACACAATCAAAAACTATATATATATAACAACTGACTGACCAAAAAAAGATAGTACAAGATGGGTATCAGATGCTTCTGATTCAATAGTATAGTCTTATTTTCGTCACCACCACGCTCGAAATATGCCCTGACTTGGGCTCACGAAAACTGAAATGAAATTGATTGAATAATTATTCTCCTGAGAATTTCCTGATTATTTTATACTATATAGAAAACAAATATTTTTAGAATTGATTATGTAGATTGCGGTTTGAAATTTTCCAGATGGTTTACTGCATACCTACAACAGGGAACGCTCCTGTTTGCAGTAATTCCACTGGAAAAGTAACCGCCTGTTTACCTCGATTCCGGCAAGTACCGTCAGTTTTGCTTTGTAAAATGATTAAAGACCGCAATCGTACGCCCTACAAGGATCACGGCAAGCACCGTTCCGATCCCGATACCATGCAACCGCCCGGTGCAGACCAGACTGATCACAATCGTAATTGTCACGTTGAGCACATCAAAACAGTTCTTCGTAAATCCGACACTTCTGTGAATACAATCCGCAATCGCCTGTACGATTCCATCGCCAGGATTCGGAACAATCCGCATATTTAAAGACATTGCTGCACCGATTCCTGTACAGAGCAGGGCAAGAAGCAATACGAGCAACCGCTGCACCATAACCGGTGCTGTCATATTTTCCTTCCGGAAATGCCGGCAAAACCGATGAAAACACATTTAAAACCGCGTAAACACGATGCTGAGTGGCATCTGCAAAATATCCATAACAAAAATAAGCTTCCGGTTCATCCGGTTTGCATGTTTCAGCAAATCTTCCGTGCCGTTTTCTGTCTCCCGAAGTGACTTTTCCACCCTTTTTTCATACTGCTTTTCCCGGATATTGTGCAAAACCAGTTCCAGTATTACGAAAATTGTGTATAACACAAGTGTTGTATTTCCGAAATTGTGATGTGTGATCTCCGATACGCTGTAAGATACCGAAATGATTGGAGATACGCCAAGTCCTGCTTTCGTATTCAGGGTAAGACCCATCGCCAGGATTAATAATCCTGCAATATAGATCAATACACGATAGATCATTGATTTTTTCATAGAATAATTTCCCTTCCTTCTATAACCTATTATGCAATTTTTTATTTATTTTTCAATGCCTGAGATTCCTTCTTTTTTTACTTGACATTTTGTATTATTTGTATCATTATAACTAATACAAAATATTGTATGATATTTATGGAAGGAGAAAACATGGTAATTTCCATCAATGATGCCTCCGAGATTCCGATCTACCAACAGATCCGCAATCAGATCGTGCTCGGCATTTCGGACGGGCGGCTTGCTCCGGGCGAACAGCTTCCCACCGTGCGGGCACTGGCAGAGGAGATCGGTATCAACTCCATGACCGTCAGCAAAGCCTACACCCTCTTAAAACAGGAGGGCTACATCTACACCGACCGCAGAAGCGGTGCCCGCGTGCGGCAGGAATTTGAAACGAATAAAGAATTGTCGGAAAAATCCCGGGAACTGCTGCGCCAGATCATTTCCGAAGCGAAAGTAAGCGGCATGACGCAGACAGAATTTTTCGACTTATGCAAACACATCTATAAGGGGTGATTGTTATGATTATGAATATTATCTTTTTTGCAACCATGTATCCAATCGTCTTTATCATACTGTTTTTTATTTTCCACACAAAATAAGTATGAGAACGGACGCCTGTTTGCCGTAAACATGAAAAAAAGAATGGATAAAAAAAATGCCACCGTCGCAGACATCCGGCAAAATTCAAAAGGAAATGCGTTACTACGCCATTCTCCTTGCGATTGTTCCATTTGTAAGTCTGCTGACCTCCCATATGTCCATTCAGCTTACCATCTGGATGTTCTGGCTTCTGGCAGCGATTTTTCTGCTTTCCCTGCCGATCATGCGTGCGAATCACCGGCTGAAAACATGGAAAAACGCAAAACCATCTGTACGAAGACCGGCAGCCAGAACATTATGTGGAATTAAAACAGGCAGGCTCCGTAAGAAAAAGTCCGTTTTCTCCCGTTTTCCTGCCAAATATCATCAGTATCGCAAGTGCCCTGTTGCTGCTTCCAAAGTCCAGCGGGCTTGGGATTTCCTGTCTGATCGGTGCCTCCTGTGGGCTGGTCTTCTGGCTTGTAGCTGTATGGATGACCGCCAGCCGGTTTCCGTCATCAGTACGGACAGTGATGTGAATATCAATTATGCACGCGCAAAGAAAAACCTCTGGAAGAACTTCTGGCTGATCTCCTGCTGGCTGAACACGGCACTGATCCTGTTTCTGGAGATCCTTACCCTGTCTGCCAGACACATGGGAATATGTTCCATCGCCGGCATGATTGTTTATACACTGCTTTTACTCCTGCTGTGCATTTTCTGCATGATAAAGCTGAAAAAAATTGACCGAAGCTATGCACAGAAACGGAATCTGACCAGCGATGAAAATGATGACAGAAACTGGATCGGCGGCATCTACTACAATCCATCCGATCCCCATACGATGGTAGAACAGCGCGTCGGCATCGGGACAACGGTAAATATGGCCACATCCCTCGGAAAAGGACTTACTATTTTCAGTGCCATTATGATGCTTTCCTGCCCTCTGTTATGCATATGGCTGATTCAGGAGGAATTTACTCCCATTGATCTGGTGATCCAAAACCACACACTATGCGAACAGCATCTGAAAACAGATTATCAGATTCCGCTTAGTGAAATCAAAGATCCCACACTTCTTACCGCAAGTGATCTGCCGGACTGGACCAGAACATACGGCACCAGCATGAATACATTGGAAAAAGGCACATTTACCATCTCCGGAGGGGAGGATGTCAATGTTTTCTTAAATCCAGAAAATAATGCGTTCATCCAATTTTCCGCAAATGGGAAAACTTACTATATGGGCGGTGTAGACGATACCCAGACAAAGGGGATTTATGAAGAACTGCTGACCCATTAGGCCCGCAGTCTTTATTGGAAGGTCGCAAGACTTTTTATATCATACGTCCCCTGTATGACTGGATTTACTGATAAAAGAAGACATCTCTGTTCCGAAAAATTTAATTGACCGGTATATTCACAAAACGTCTGTTTCAGAATCTGCAGATGAAGAACTTGAGGATGTGGAGGTTTCCTCGCCTTTTTTGCATATGTCCCACCTTCCATACAAATTCTGATCCCCGTTATTATATATTTACAACTGCAATTCTTACAGATCCCACCATTGTTTTCGCATTTTGATACAAACGCATAATAGTTTACAAAAATTTTACTGTAAATTCGTATATCCTCACAAATGCGTTATTATGTAGATGATGTTATAATACGTAGAATAAATACAGGAGAAATCTAAACATATGTCAAAAGTGGTTCACAGGAAGAAAAGACTTTCCTCCTTTAAATTAATTGTACTGGGCTTTGCTGCTGTCATTTTGTCGGCGCACTGCTGCTGATGCTTCCGGTCTCTTCGGTTTCCGGTACACAGACTCCTTTTCATGAGGCACTATTCACCTCTGTTTCAGCGGTATGTGTCACAGGGCTTGTTGTACAGGACACCGGCAGTTACTGGTCTTCTTTTTGGTCAGGCAGTTATTTTGCTGCTGATCCAGACCGGCGGGCTGGGTGTCATCACCGTTGCTGTTTCCTTTGCCATTTTATCCGGACGGAAAATTTCGCTCATGCAGCGCAGTACAATGCAGGATGCAATTTCTGCACCGAAAATCGGCGGTATTGTCCGCCTGACCAAATTCAGCGTACAGGGTACATTATTTATTGAATTGCTCGGCATGACTGCCATGCTTCCGGTTTTCTTCCGTGATTATGGCATCAAAGGCATCTGGATGGCAGCCTTTCACTCTGTATCTGCATTTTGCAATGCCGGTTTTGACCTTCTGGGAACTTCCAGCCAGCCGTTTGTATCTCTGAGCAGATACATCGCCAACCCACTGATCAACCTCGTAATTATGCTTTTTGATCATAATTGGTGGCATCGGCTTTCTGACGTGGGACGATATCTACACCCATAAATGGCATATCAGACGTTATCGCGTACAGAGCAAAGTCATTCTTTGGACATCGGCTTTACTTATTATAATTCCGGCCGTATTCTTTTTGTTGTGGATTTTACGGGTTCATCAACCGGCACCAGACTGCTGGCCTCCACGTTTCAGTCTGTAACAACAAGAACTGCCGGTTTTAATACCGCAGATCTTACAGCAATGACACCGACATCAAAATCTGTTATGATTCTGCTGATGCTGATCGGAGGATCTCCCGGCCTCTACTGCCGGCGGCATGAAAACAACAACTTTTGCAGTCCTTATTTTAAATATGGTTGCCACGTTCCGCCAGAAAGAGGACATTGAAATTTTCGGTCGGCGGCTTGACAGTCATGCCATTAAAAAATGCGGCCACCATCGTTGCTTTATATATCATTTTTTTCTTTATTGGAGGGATTGCCATCAGTTCCATCGAACACCTTCCTCTTCTGGACTGCCTGTTTGAAACGGCATCCGCTGTCGGAATCGTCGGACTTACACTTGGAATTACACCAACTCTTGGCATCTCGTCCCAGCTGATTCTGATCCTTCTGATGTTTTTCGGCAGAGTCGGTGGGCTTACCTTAATTTATGCGGCAATTTCCGTAAAACAAAACGGAGTAAAACTGCCGCTCGAAAAGATAACAGTTGGTTAAAAAGGAGTTGAAAATACCATGAAAAATATATTATTAATTGATTAGGAAGATTTGGAAGACATGTTGCCATACAGCTGAACAATCTCGGTCACGAAGTGATGGCAGTCGACAACAACGAAGAACGTGTCAATGAGGTTCTTCCGTTTGTCACCAATGCTCAGATCGGTGACAGTACCAATGCCGATTTCTTAAAATCCCTTGGCATTGGTAATTTTGATGTGTGTATGGTAACGATAGGTGGAAATTTCCAGAATTCCCTTTGAAACTACTTCCCTGCTCAAAGAACTCGGTGCAAAAACGGTTGTATCGCGTGCAGAACGGGATGTACAGAAAAAATTTCTTCTGCGAAACGGTGCAGACGAAGTTGTTTATCCGGAAAAACAGATTGCAGAGTGGGCTGCTATACGGTATACTGCCGATCACATACGCGATTATATTCAGGTGGATGAGGCACATGCAATTTTGAAGTGGAAGTTCCGGAAAACTGGATTTCCAAAACAATCGGTCAACTGGATATCCGGAAAAAATTCGGAATCAATATTGTTGCCATCCGGGAAGACGACAAAATTAATATGGCAATTTCTCCAAATACCGTATTCCAGTCTGGTACCACATTGCTTGTTCTCGGTGAATATAAAGAACTTCAAAAATGTTTCCGTATGTAGTTTCTATTTCCATAACAGATTCCACAGGTTCTGATAAGCAGCTGTTTCATACAGATTTATATAATTACATGCCGTACTTCTCTGCCGGAAAGCCGGATATAAAAATCCTGCTTCCGGCAGCCCCGGCTCATATTCTCCCACCAGTATCCTACGGCACACAGCAGATAATTATATACTTCCTCGGAACCTTCCTGCCATTCCTTATCGGTTCCTTTCACTGGAACATCATACGTTCCATGAAACAAAAAAACAATAACTTTCTTTTCCCGGTGCAACATGTTCCCCGATCATTTCATAAAGCAGATCCAAAACGCATCGTTCTGCAGCCCGGACTCTTTGATTCCATCCAGAAGCTGCCAGATACTTCCCGGCTTTCTTTGCGGTTTCCGGAATCGGTAATCCTTCAGCTGTTTGTTGGTCTCTGCCTGTAAAACTGCCTTCGCCAGTTCCAGATTTTTCGTTTTTTCTGCTGTGGAAAGTTTTTAAAAAATGCGTGTTGAATGTACCATCTATATATCCTTCTGCATCATAATATGCACCGGCGATCCGGTCAATGTGTGACCGCGCCGGAGTCATGCGCCGTGTCAGTTCGAGCATGTCTTCCCGATTAATCATGATTTCCTTCTCCGATCTTCATTTAAGAAAATTATACTGGTATTTTCCAGATTTTCCAAGAGAATATCAGATTATAATTTACATAATCCTGTTATTTTGTATATTTAATCGCATAATAGTATGTAAGTGTGCTGTTTCTGCGGAAATAGTTGAGTCTGCAGGCATTCCTGTGATATGATATATTTACACGGGCAAACGTGTAATTAGAGGAGGGTACTGCATGGGAAATTATTTAAACCAGGATGGAAAAAAATTTTACGAAATTACACATTCTGATATCTACGTGGATAAGACAGAATTATTGACCTATACAAATTCTGTCTTACAGACTCTTGCAGAAATATATATGTATCAGCCGTCCCCGCCGTTTTGGGAAATCAATAACCGCCAGCATGATTGCTGCCTACTACAGCCGTGGCTGTGATGCAAAAAAAGAACTCTTTTCCCCATATAAAATTGCCCGAATCTGGATTTTGACACCTATCGTAATAAATACAACACCCTGTTTTTAATGAAACGGCTGGTACTGCGGGATTTAAAACGGGAATACCCGAATGTTGATTATTTTGATGATACAGATCTTATTGAATCCATGCAGGATGTATATCAGGAAACTAACTGTCCTTTGTCGTAATCATTGATGAATGGGACTGTATTTTCCGGGAATACAAACAGGATAAAAGAAGCCCAGGAAATCTATCTGGATTTTTTTGAGGGATATGCTAAAAGATAAGTCCTGTATTGCACTCGCTTATATGACAGGAATTCTTCCGATCAAAAAATACGGAACCCATTCCGCTTTAAATATGTTTGATGAATTTTCCATGATAAATCCGGGGACCTCTTGCATCCTATGTCGGTCTTTACCGAACTGGAAGTCGCTGCCCTTTGTACAGATTATCATATGGATCTGGATGAAATAAAAGCATGGTATAATGGATACTCTTTTTGAAAAAATACCATCCATCTATAATCCGAGGTCTGTTGTAAGCTGCATGCGTTTTGGGAAAATTGGAAATTACTGGAACCAGACAGAAACGTTTGAGGCTTTGCAGATTTATATTGATATGAACTTTGAAGGATTAAAAGATGATGTTCTCAGTATGATAGCCGGGGAATCCGTTCCTGTCAATACTGGAAGTTTTACAAATGATATGACAACTTTCCGTACCGAAGACGATGTTTTGACTCTTTAATCCATCTGGGCTATCTTAGCTATGACTACGAAAACAAAACCGTAAAAATACCAAACAATGAAGTGCGTGAAGAATACGTTAACAGTGTTTCCGTATCCGACTGGGGCGAAATCTCTAAAGCCCTGAAAAATTCAGCAGACACCCTGCAGGCAATCTGGCAGGGAAGACCAGAACAGGTAGCACTTGGGATTCAGCAGGCGCATTTTGAGACATCACATATCCAGTATAATGATGAAAATGCGTTAAGTTATACGGTTTCACTGACTCTATGCCGCACGCAATTTCTATACGATACACAGGGAATTTGCCGGCGGTAAGGGATTTGCGGATATGGTATTTCTTCCACGGAAGAAGTTTCCGGATAAACCAGCACTTGTTATCGAATTAAAATGGGATCATAGTGCACAGGGCGCAATCACGCAAATTAAACAAAAACAATATTGTGAAAGCCTGAAAGAGTATCATGGAAACCTTTTTACTGGTCGGAATCAATTACGATACCAAAAGCAGGATTCATACATGTAAGATAGAACCATTTTCTTTAAGAAACGGAGGGCACTGCCCTCCCATCCCATTTCTTATAGCATTTTTTCAATTTCTTCTTTCTCCGGCATCACGCGGAGCGCGCCTTTGCGCGTCGTGATCAGAGAAGCCGCCGCATTGGCAAAACGAAGCATCTCTTTCAAATTTTTTCTCTTCAAGCCCCTCCAGTCCATGCTCCAGCACATAATGCAGAACACACGCACAGAACGTATCTCCCGCACCGGTCGTCTCAATCGTATTTGCTGAAGAAACGGCTTTGCCTCCACAATTCTGTCTTTATAATACGCCCGGCTTCCCTCTTTTCCCATGGAAACCAGTATGAGCGGAACCGGATAGCGTTCCCGTATCCAGCGGACTCCATCCGTATAATCTTCTTTACCCGTCAGCCACTGGATTTCATTATCCGATATTTTTAAAATATCACACTGTCCCAGACCATATAACACCTGTTCCCTGGCATCTTCCATGGAGTCCCAGAGCGGTTTGCGGATATTCGGATCAAAGGAAATGAGCGCGCCTGCTTCTTTTGCGACCGCGATCGCTTTTTCGTTGCTGCGCGGACACCTGGATGCGTCATGGACAACGTTCCAAAATGAAAGATTTTTGCTCCGCGGATTATTTCCTCCGGCAGTTCTTCTTCCGTCAGCATCATATCCGCACCAGGATTACGGTAAAAGGAAAAAATCCCGGTCTCCATCCGGATACGTATGTACCAGCGCCAGCGTCGTGTGCACCTTTGTCATCCTTTAAAAGTCCGGCTGCATCAATCCCGACTTCCGTGATCGCATCTTCCAGCTGCTTTCCGAAAAAATCGTTTCCTACTTTTTCCGATAAAAGCCGTCCTGTGTCCTAAGCGTGACAGCATTGCCAGCACATTGCACGGTGCGCCTCCCGGATTTGCCTCAAACAGCGGATTGCCCTGCCCGCTGACTCCGTTTTCGGTAAAATCAATGAGCAGTTCCCCCAAAGCCACTACGTCCATGTTCTCTTCCTCCTGTTACTTTTTATAATACAATATCATACTTTTCGACCGTAATATACATCTTTTTATCGCTGAAAAACCGGATTTCCTCTGCCTCCAAAGGGGTACAGACCGCCGTTGTTGCCACCTGCTGCCCATCATTGATAAAAAGCTCAATGGACTGACGGCATCCAGAATAAACCGCATTTTTTAAGTCCTTTTGGATCTGCAATTTTAATTTTGCGCACGCAGACCACATCTTTTGTCACACCACAGTATGTGCGGTCAATCTCCAATATTCCTGTTCCCTTATGATAAGTAAAAGCGGTCTCGTATTCCTCATCTGCGGCAAGCTGTATGGAAAAAACGTTAAAATCCTGTTCATCCATTGTAACAGTCAGATCCATCGTCCGTCCACAAATGCCGGAAAGTGCTGTCTCACCATCAATCTCTGCATGCTCATAATGGCACGGATTCTTATGATACTGCGCAATCTCCCGAACCGGCTGCTGCCAGATCTGTCCGTCTTTTACTTCCAGTTCCCGCGGAAGAGTCATCATGCCCTGCCAGTCCTGCGTATCCGGCACCACACAGGCATCCCATGACTTCATCCATGCAATCATCACACGCCGCCCATCCGGGAGAAGTGTGGTCTGAGGTGCATAAAAGTCCAGTCCGTAGTCAATCGTATGCGGTTGTTCTTTTTCAAATATATGCGAATTTTTATCATAATTTCCAAGAAAATAAACAGAATTATTTCCATTGTGGAATTCATATTTTTCCGCTTTCATATTCTGTGGGGAACAGATCAGTACATGTTTATCTCCCAGTGGGAAAAAGTCCGGACATTCCCACATCGTTCCTACTTTTCCGGTACTGTTTGCCGCAAGAACGGTCTCAAATTTCCATTCTTTTAAATCTTTGCTGGAACAGAGCACGACCTGTCCGATCTGCCTGTTATCCTTGCTTCCCACAATCAGATAATAGGTGTCCTCTTCCTTCCAGATTTTCGGGTCACGGAAATCAATCCGGCTGCAGTTTTCCGGCAGCATCTCCCCGGTCACAACCGGGTTGTTTTCATACTTTACATAATCCCTGCCATCCCCGAATGCGATGCACTGGTTCTGTCGTTCCTCTTCCCTGCCGTCCGGCAGTGTAATCTTTGTGACACCGGTATAGACCAGCAGATGTTTGTTATCCGCTTCAATAGCACTTCCGGAAAACATCCGTTCCGGTCATAGTCCTGATCCGGTGCAAGTGCTGCCGGAAGCTGTTCCCAGCTTATCATATCTGTTGTCACACTGTGCCCCCAGTGCATCGATTGTCCCCACTCCCTTGCATATGGATAATACTGGTAGAACAGATGGATTTTTCCATCGTAAACGGAAAACCGTTCGGATCATTGATCCATCCGGCAGGTGCCGAGATATGAAACAACGGTCTGGTATTTTTATCGGTCTGTGCTGCTTTTTCTGCCTCATATGCTCGCTTTTTTTTAACATCTCACTCATACAAATTCTCCTGTTTATTTTTTCTTCTTTCAATGACTCCTGATACTGATCGAAATATTTCTGTTTGATTGCCAGATAAGCGGAAAGCCCGTATTTCTCCATTTTCTTTAAATAGGAATCCCACTCTTTGTCGATTCCGCCATTTAAAATCCAGTCTGCTTTTTTTCTGCTCCGCATATTTTTTAATATCGGTATCATACTGGGATACTTTATTGGTATCGTCAATACTCATAAACACATTCGGATATACATACTTGCTTTTCATATCCTTCAGATATGTTTCATGCATATTGTCCAGACGCCATTTGGCATCCGCCGGCTGTGTGACATACATATCATAATACTCATTGAGAACTGCAAGCGGACCGTTGACGGACTGCGCCTCACGTACCTCTACCGGTGACTGGTCGCCCAGATCCAGATGCTTCAACATTTCACCGCCATCTTTATTTGTGGACAGTTCAAAAATATTAAACGAATCCTTTTTCCCCATAACTTCCCCAGTTATTCTGCGGGGACTGAAGCGGCGCATACATCTGATCAATCCAGGCTGCCGCCAGTGCCGTGTTCCGACAGCTGGATGTAAGCACACAGCGGCCTCTGTCAAAACCACTTGTTTCACTGTTATTCTGTCTTGTGATATTTCTGGCTCCCTCCGGACCGGTCAGTGCCGGAAGCATCACATAATCGGTATTATTGTCAATATTTGCAATATCCCAGGTAAAGCAGAGACCGTAACGGTGATTTTTACCTTTTGCCACATAGGTTGACCACTCCTGCGTAAATGCCTCCGGATCTACAAGATCCTCTGTTACCAGCTTATGCAGCCATTCGATGCCTTCTTTGTAACCTTCCTGCACGGTCGTATAAATCACGGTTCCGTCATCTTTTACGGCAAAATGATCGCCCGTATCTCCATATCCTTCGCCAAATCCGTTGATGAGAATCGCCGGATCCTGATCGCCATTGTTGATGATAAATGACATCGGAATCACATCTCCCCTCGATATCAAACTGTTTTTTCAGATCATCCGCATGATCCCGGAACGCAATCAGCACCTGTTCCAGTTCATCGGTTGTCGTTGGAATATCCAGTCCCAGATAATCCAGCCACTTTTTATTGATATAAGGAATATCCCCCGATTGCCTGAATGGCTTCTTTCCCTGCGCCAAGCTGCTCAATCCACGGAAATGAATAAATATGTCCGTCCGGTGCGGTACACATCGTCCGGTATTCCGGATATTTCTCAAAGACCGCCTGAAGGTTTGGCATATATTTGTCAATCAGATTTTCCAGCGGAATAATAATTCCCTGCTTTGCATAACGAAGCAGATCATAATCGCTCATTCCTGCATTAAACAAACCATCCGGAAGGTTTCCAAACTGTGCCAGTGCCAGATTCTTTTTATCGGAAAACTGGTCTGCCACAAAAAACAGGTCCAGTCAATATGTACATTCGTCTGTTTTTCGAGTCTCTTAAAAATAATCCGCTCGTTCGGATTCTGCGTAGAGGTTGCCGGAGCACTTGTGATAAATGATAATTCTGCCTGTTCTTTCAGTGGAAACTGTACTTCTGAAACCGGTATATCCGGATTGATCTCTGCCTCCAGATGCTGCTCTTTTCCGCATCCTGCCACACCGGTCATCATAGCAAATGCCAGTCCGAGTGCCAGACATTTTTTAATTTTTTCTCTTCCACATATCTGTACCTGTCCTTTCTGCTTAACCTTTTACCGATCCAACCATAACACCTTTGTCAAAGTATTTCTGGAAAAATGGATACATAATAAGCAATGGTAAACTTGATACTACAATTGTTGCGTATTTTAACTGTTCGGCAACTTTTGCCATCTCCGCGGTACTCTGAATGTCCGCGATCATGCCCGGCTGCGGTGTATTCTGTACCAGAATGGAACGCAGAACCAGCTGCAGTGGCTGTAAGTTTGCATCATTTAAGTAAATCATCGCATCAAAATAACTGTTCCACATACCGACAAAAGACCACAGTGCCAGCACCGCGATAATCGGTTTGCACACCGGCATCATAATCTGGAAGAAATGCTGGATCTCATTTGCCCCGTCAATTGCGGATGCCTCCCGCAGTTCTTTTGGAATGGACTGATAGTACGTTCTTGCCAGAATCATATTCCAGACATTAAATGCTCCCGGAATGAGAATTGCCCACACGGTATTTACCATATGAAGCTGATTGATCAAAATAAACGTCGGGATCATTCCACCGCCGAAAAACATGGTAATCAGAAAAATCACGTTAAAAAATTTTCTTCCGACAAATTCTTTTTTTCGACATCGGATACGCTGCTAACAATGTGACAAATACGGAAATTGCCGCAAATGCCAGTGAATACAAAAACGAATTTAAAATCCGCGCCAGATCATTCCGTTTTCCAGTACACGCCGGTATGCATCCAGTGTCCAGTCCTTGATGTGAAAACTCAGTCCCTGATTATTCAATACCGTCGGGTCCATAAAAGATGCTAAAACAACATAGACCAGCGGAACAACAATTGAAAGAACAAACAGTCCAAGAATGGCATAACCGATTCCAAGCACCAGCCGGTCTGTCCGTGAATATTTCATTTTACTAACTGTTTCCATTTCACGTTCCTCCTATAATCCTTCTCCATCGTTTAATTTCTTTACCACCCAGTTCACAAATATAAGCAGGATCACATTGATCACCGAATTAAACAGTCCCACTGCCGTAGAATAACCGTAATCGCCATTCAAAAAGACCTATCCGGTATACATATGTAGATAAAATTTCTGATGCCGGCAGGTTCATATCTGTCTGCAGTGCATATGCCTTCTCAAATCCAATGCTCATAATATTTCCTGCCTGTAAAATAAACTGGATCACGATAATATCCTTGATTGCCGGAAGTTCCACATACCAGATCTGCTGCAAAAGATTTGCACCGTCCACAATGGCTGCCTCTTCCAACTCTTTGCTCGCATTAGATAATGCTGCAGTATACATAATAGATGCCCAGCCTGCGTCTGCCAGATTCCACTTGCTATATAAATAGTACGGAAAGCGGACGGCATGGTCATCCAGTTTGTATTCATCCCCAACAGGCGGTTTAACGGTCCTACCGGAGATAAAAACATACGCACCATACCACAAAGGACAATGACGGAAATAAAATTCGGTGCATAGATCAGCAGCTGGATTTTTTTCTTAATCCCGCCTTGCGGATACGGTTCAGTAAAAGTGCCAGAATAATTGGTATCGGAAAACTCCAGAGAAGTCCAAAGATACTCAGCTTTAATGTGTTCAGCAGGTAGTTCATAAAATCCGGTGATGATAAAATCTCCGGAAATATTCCAGCCCCACCCATGGGCTTCCCAAAACTCCTTTAATGACATTGTAATCCTCAAATGCAATCAGAAGTCCTCCCATCGGAAGATACTTGAAAATGATTGTGAGTAACAGTGCCGGCATCAGGAAAAAAACATACAGCTGCCAGTTTTTTTCGTTATATAAGACAGCTTACTCCCCATGGTTTGTTTTTTTCGCAGAGCCGACTTGTTTTGCCAGTTTTTTCATGCGATTGCTCCTCCCTTTTCATCGTATTACTCGTTCTGCTTTGATGTAACCGGTAAAGTAACCGGTTACTTTATATTCTGATAGTACAACAAAGTTTCCGATATGTCAACACTTTTATTCATTAAAGTAACCGATTACATAACCAGTTTTTTCATTGCTATTTTTCTTTCCGGTTGTTATACTATGGATAAAACAGATAAAGGAGACAGCTTTCAGATGGGAAAGAAACAGGTAACATTTGCAGATATTGCAGCATATACGAATTTTTCAAAGACAACCATTTCCAGATATTTTAATCATCCGGACTCCCCTGACGCTTGAAAATCAGGAGAAAATTTCACAGGCTCTTGATACTCTGGGTTACAAAAAGAATAAGCTTGCAAAGGTTCTTGCCAATGGAAAGAGTGAATTTATCGGAATCATTATTCCGAACCTTTATCTGCACTATTATTCGGAAATGCTTACACAGATTCTTTCCAGCTACCGCGATTTTCATTATAAATTTCTCGTATTCGTCAGCGACAACGGACCGTCCGAGGAGGAACAGTACATTGATGAATTGATGGCATACCAGATTGAGGCCTGATCGTGTTAAGTCACACTCTTTCTTCTGAAAAACTGGCTTCTTACCAGATCCCGGTCATTGCCATTGAGCGCGAAGCTGAACATATCTGTGGCGTAACCAGCGACAATTATATGGGTGCGCTCCAGGCGGCAACGCTTCTGATCCGGGACAAATGCGATGTACTGATTCACGTTAATGCGGATGTTCCAAAGTCCATCCCTGCCTATGACCGTATCCGTGCCTTTGAAGATACCTGTCAGGAATATCACGTTCCTTATGAACTGAATTTAAATGTAATAGGGGATTCTTATCAGGACATTTTTGCACAGATGAAGCACATTTTCTCTGATATTGATGAGAAGTACCCTGACAAAAAGAAGGGATTTTCCTCGCCAATGATACCTATGCAAATATGTTTTTAAACCTGATTTTCCAAAAATACGGATGCTTTCCTGACAGTTATGAACTGGTCGGATTTGACAATTCTCCGATTGCCAGCGAGGCAATCCTTCCGATCACAACCATCGGGCAGCAGATCGACCTAATCGCAAAAACCGCAATAGAACTTCTGGTACAGCAGATGGAAGAACGCAAAAAAGAAGACCGGTTCCTCTTTCGGAACCGGTCCATAAACAGATTACACCGGTACTGATCCGCAGGGATACGACCAGCTGATGTTTTATAAATTTATGATTTTTCTTTCTGCTCCATCCCCGTATGCGTCAGATCCTTCACCCACTTATATTTCCGAAAAATGATAGAGCGTCCACGGAATTTTTCCAACCTCATCAATACAGGTACACGCGTATACGACAATCACCGGCCAGTGGAACCGGTAAGTTCCAAGCGCAGCAAGTGGAATCGCGATTCCCCACATTGTTACGGCAAGGCTGTACACATCAAACATTGTATCACCGCCGGAACCAAACACGCCATTGATGGTAATTTCGTTGACGGAGCGGCCAATCATATAGACGCAGAGCACAACAAACATTCCCTTTAAATATACGGCTGCCTGCGGTGTCAGTTTGACAAAATACAAAATAAACGGTGCCGAAATTCCCATGAGAACCATCATGGCAACTCCGCACACAAAGGAAATCTTCATCATCCGCGTACCATATAATTTCCCCGTTTTAGGTTGCCGGCACCAAGCTCATTTCCGACCATAATCCCCGCCGCACCGGAAATTCCGGCACTCAGGCAGCAGATGATATCACGGACAACCGCCGCCACAGAATTGGCAGCGGCCGCGTCTACTCCCAGATGTCCCATAAAAGAAGAATACGAAGTAAATCCGACTCCCCAGAACAGGGACGCACCGAGAATCGGCATTGCGCATTTCCGGAAATCCCGTGCCAGTTCCCGGTTTCTTTGAAACAGACGGGTCAGATACGGACGGATGTAGCCCGGACGGCTGGAAACCAGGATACAACAGGCCAGTTCTATCATCCTTGCGCTTAATGTCGCTGCTGCTGCACCCCGGACACCCATCGGGGTAATACCCAGTTTTCCGTAGATCAAAATGGCATTCAGTGCAATATTGATCCCTACCGTGGCAGAACTGATCAGTGCCGTTGTCAATGCGTGCTCGCTGATTTTCATAACCACCAGATAGCATTGGGAAATTCCTGTAAGCAGATAAGAAAATCCGGCAATCCGCAGATACTGCACGCCATAACCAATCAATACCGGTTCATCCGTAAAAAACAGCATCAGATACTGTGTGAAACAGATACAGGCAATGAAAAATGCAATCGACACCAGACCACAAAGCCGCAGTGCCATACAGAAAATATCATCCAGCGTTTTGATATTGCCCCTGCCCCAGTACTTTGCCCCGAGAATCGCCAGTCCTCCGGTTGCAGCAGAAAGAAGCATATTCTGAATAAACTGAATCTGCGTGGCAAGTGAAACTGCCGACATGTAATTCTTATCCATCCTCCGAGCATAAACGCATCTGCCACGGCAACCAGTGCCAACATCAGGTTCTGCAGCATCATCGGAAGCATAAGACTCCAGAGTTTTTTATAAAAAATCGTATCGTTTGTAAACATAAAATTCTCTTTTTTCCTGTGTCATTTCATCTCAATCCATTTATTATATTGCCTTTTTCATCATTAAGCAACATCAATCATTGCCACTTGCCTCTATACCTGTATATAAAGTTTTGTTTCTTCGGAAAAAGAATTGTGACGCGAAAAAAAGCCGCCGCAGGAAAAATACCTGTAACGGCTCAAAAATCAGGGGATATTTATAAAGGATTACGCAATGGTAATATATTTCTTTTCTTCTGTCTTTGTCTTATCTTCCTTTGGAACAAACAGGGTAAGAATACCGTTCTGGAAACTTGCCCGGATATCTTCCTGACGGAGATACTCGCCCACATAGAATGATCTCTGACAGCTTCCGGTATAACGCTCGCGGCGCAGATACTTACCTTCCACGGTCTCTTCTGCACTCTTGGCTGAACTGATCGTCAGATAGCCTTTGTGCAATGCTGCCTGCACTTCTTCTTTCTTATAACCAGGCAGTTCCATCTGCAGCTCATATCCGTCTGCCAGTTCTCTGATATCTGTCTTCATCAGATTCTGTGTGTTTTGCGGTGCCTGCTGCTTCGGGGCTTTCTTGTTATATTCACTATCGTCATACCATGGGTTAAAAATGTATCAAATAAATCGTACATAAGTCATTTCCTCCTGTAAACGTTTTGTTCTTTGTTTATGCTCCTATTATATCACGTTATTAGCACTCGTCAAGTATGAGTGCTAATAAAATTTCTAAAAATTTTATTAAGTCCCGGTTTCAAAAGAATTTCCGGATTTTTTCCGCATCCGTTTTTCGTAGATCCCCATGAATATTGGATTCAAATGTTACATACTCATAATCTTTCTGATATTTCTTTAGCTGTTTTACCAGCTTATCCGCCTGTTTTTCATATGCCTGCAGATCTATTTTTTCATATTCTGAAACCCCTGATTCCGCTTCGAAAACGGTCTGCCCTACTGCGGATCGGAGGAAGCATTAAAACAGATCATACAGATTTTTTACAACACCATCGACAGCAAATCCAAAAAGATTGAACAATGTCTAAAGGAACAATTAATAAAGGATTATACGATTGAAGTCCACGCATTAAAAAGTTCCGCATTGCTGATCGGTGCCCCCGGTCTGTCCGAAGCTGCAAAGGAACTGGAAATGTATGGAAATGCACAAAATCTTGCTGCACTTGAAGAAAAACAGGACCGGTGCTTGCCATGTACCGAAGTCTTAAGTCCCTCCTGCGTCCTTATGTGGAGGATAACGAAAGCAGCAAAAAGGAAGTTTCTTCTGATGACTGGATTACCGTTCTTGAGCAGATGCATCAGTGTGTAGAACAGTTTGACATGGATGGCGTGGATCATGCCATGGAAACCATGGATACGTTTCAGACACCGGATAAGCTCAAAGACCTGATGGAACAGCTGCGGGTCTGCGTTGCAGATGTGGAAATGGAAGAAATTATGAAATTAACTGATACAATGGTCAATTTATTACAATAGAAGGAGAGACATCATGCACGAAATAAAAAGCCCATTTCTCATCCTGATGGAGGAACAAAGTTATCTCGCACAATCATTAGAAAGTGCTTTTGAAAAACAAAATGTCAAAGTAAAAATTGTAACGATAGCAGAAGCCAGCAGCATTGTCATCTCGGAAAAACCAAGTGGTTACCTGATCTGCACAAGCCCGGAGCTTTTAAAAAAAGCGATCAGCGTAAAAGTAATGGTTGACCAGGCGATAAAAAACAAGACTCCGGTATTTATTATGGGAAACATAGATGAACTGGAACTGCTGTGGGAGACCCTCCCACAGCAGATGATCATTGATGTGTTCACCCGCCCGATTACGGTGGGCGATATGGTCGATAATGTCTGCACACAGATGAACGATTTCTATCAGCTGAAAAAACGCACGATTCTGGCCGTGGATGATTCCGGTATTATCCTGCGCAAAATCAAGGCACTGCTTGAAGACACCTATCAGGTTGTACTGGCAAACTCCGGTGCAATGGCGATCAAATACCTGACCTTAAACACCCCGGATCTGATTCTGTTGGATTATGCCATGCCAATCGTTGACGGCAGCCAGATCATGCAGATGCTCCGGGAAGATCCGGAATTTCACCATATTCCGATCATATTTCTGACTGGAAAAATGATGCAGAAACCGTAAAAAATGTCATGTCTTTAAAACCAGATGGTTATTTATTAAAGAGCATGAATCCTCAGAAACTGCACACGCGGCAATTGATGACTTTTTTGCATCACGGGGCAAATAAACCGGTTACGATACCCATCGCTTTTTGCGGTGGGTATATTGATATCCACAAAAATACTTCCTGCAGGCGAACGTTTTCCCTGCTGAAAGAATCGCTTTATTTTCTCTAACGCTTTTATCGCACGGATAAATTTCTAAAATACTATTCTGCACTTGATGCAGCCATAAGATATAGTTTTCCTGCTTCATAAGCCTCCTTAAAATTCGTCTCAAATTCTTTTTTCATTGCATCTATCATTGCTTTTCTCGCATTTTTCATTCCACGGCACTTCTGATAGACATCTAACTTTCCTACGCCAAATTTCATAACCGGCTTAATCTTCAGCACATCTGCTGCCACCGCAGCAACTGAACTGATCCGTCCACCCTTTTTTCAGATATGTCAGCGTGCTGAGTCCCACATAAATGACCATATGCTGTCTGTTTTTTCGAGAATGTCTTTAATTTTCTGTGCACGGTATCCTTTCTCTGCAAGCTCCACGGCATCGAGAACCGAACGGTGCATCGGCGTAGACACGCGTCCATTATCTACAACAAATACTCTTCCGGCATACGGCTCCTCCTGTGCCATTGCCTGTGCCGTCATGCAGGAACCGCTCAAACCGCTGCTGATCGGAATATAGACAAGTTCTTCATATTCCTGCAGCATGGCTGACCACATATGCATCACACTCTCCGGTGACGGCTGGGATGTTGCCACATCCGCACCTTTACGAAGCATTTCATAAAATTCCTCTCTGGAAATATCCACCCTTCACGATATAATTTTTCATCAATATAAAAAGGCATTGGCAGTACGGCAATCCCCAGCTTAGATGCTTCATTTTCTAAGATGCCACTGTGGCTGTCTGTCATGATTCCTGTTTTTTCATAGAATAGTCCTGTCCTTTATCGTTTTGTTTTAGTATAACACAAAGCAGGGGACAATTATACTGCTGGCGTAAACTGTAACAAATATTTCCCCAGTTCCTCCATAATCATCTGCTGGCTCTCCCGAGTGTGAATCAGTGCATAATAATTTCTTCCGTATTTTGCCTGTCTCTCCTCCTCCCGGATTCCTACGGCTTTTCCCTTTTCCGTCACACGCTTTATCTTTTTCTTCTCCCTGCATGGTTTCCTCAAGATATCCTTTTTCCACAAGCAGCTGATTGATAAATGAAGCGGTCAGTTTCTTTCGATCGTTCTCTTCGCAGAGCGCATTGATCCGGTTTGTCAGTTCTGAAAGCATACAGGTGTCGGTCAGTTCCACCTCATCAAGTTTTTCCGAGCGATATAAAACGGCAGCTTTTTTTTCTTGCCGGAGCTGCTGTTGTGGTGTCTACTGTCATGCCGGAAAAATGCCTCCGCTGTGGCGGTATCTCCACCATGCTCGTTCAAAAATGCTGTGATAACCTGCGTAAAACGCGCACCGTAACTTTCGATTTTCTGTGCATCCCCATTCCGTACACGGCTGCTTGTAGTAAGGTCCAGCTGCTCGGCCGGGATCTCGCCGCGCTCGGTGGCAAAATACCGGGCAGCCGTTTGCCGCCGTGGTCGTTCACGCCGCGGACAGCCTCTTCCACAAAGATATTCAGGTGGCCGGAGCCGGATGGCTGTCGCCAAAGGTGCTCTCCACCATGATCTGGGGTTTGGAAAGATCCTCGATCTTCCAGCCCATACCCATGCGCAGGGGGTCCATCTCAGGGGACAGGGAACGGACCTGCTGACTTTTCAGCATTATATTCAACTCCTTATAAAACTCTCAGATACTCTCTCACAGGGTCAGGCGGCGGTCACGCGCAGCGACCTTCCACCAGCCTGTGACCTTGCCGTTTCCACCACCGGGACCGCCGGGTACAGGGCGCTGGTGGGGCAGACGTGAGTCGGGATGGCAAACAGCTCGGTCCCGATGGGCGGGATGTCGGCGATGTGCTCTTCCGGCACACGCACCACCCAGTGCTCCTCGTTCTGGATCACGGTGCGGGCATACTCCATGCCCACGATCTCCGCGCGCT
>VOFG01001943.1_pt1 | contig 30118 bp, 41 predicted proteins | sample 5384171 | NCBI WGS metagenome assembly VOFG01 (sample SAMN12384726, study PRJNA508395) | human gut metagenome | isolation source: healthy gut F | host: Homo sapiens
TTTTAATATACGGAGATTTGAAAACAAGCGTCAAGGATTTTCACAAAAGAAGAAAGGCTGAATTTTCTGCCTTGATGTAGCGGGCGGAATCAAAGCTTTTTGAAGAACGAGGGCAATATTCGTCGTTGAAAATGCTCGCTTGTGGTGTTCGGCGCAACGCAAAGGCGCAAGGTAGCAAACGAGGGGTGTGTTGATACTCGAGAACTCGGTGGGTATAACCGAGGGGCGTTTTTCAAAGCGCGGAATGGAAAATTGATGAGCCGCTTTATAATCATCACCGGGCAAAAAGGGCGCAGTTTGTGCAGCGCAATTTGGCGAGCGGCGCAACGCGCACGTTTTTCCAGGAGCTGAAGCCAACCGCCGAAAAGGCGCTTAGGCTAAAACTGCGGGCGATACCGCCGTTATGGTTATAACTCCGCGCAAGCTATGAAAATAGCGATATGGAAATAGAAGTCGGGGATTATATTATAAGCGAGACCGAACACGATATGATTAAAAATGTCGCGGTCTTTTGAAACGTGATTTTGGTATCGGTAATATATCAGTTTTCCGACGGGTTTAATTACAGAATACATACACCAATCATTTGGGGAGTAAACGGGAATCTTGCCCTTTGCGGATATTGTGACGGGGAAATAAATCCGTCGGGCAAGCTGCCCGTAACCCTGCACGGCATTTTGAGATTATCCGTCATCGGCAAATTTCGGTCAGCGGCGGCGGACTGTTGCAGGATTACACCGAGGATATTTTCGTGGGCTACCGCTATTTTGAAAGCTTTGAGAACGAGATACCGAAAGATTGTTTTCCGTTCCGGTTTACGGACTTTCATATACGTCGTTTGAAATTACGGATAAGGAATATAAAGGAAGACAAATATAACCGTTTCTGCAACAGCAAAACATCAGTAATACTGCCGGGAAAAAGAAGTACCCACAGCTTTTTATTATTCCGTACCGATGTAAAGGACGGATGGTTTTTGTCGGCGGGGTAAAACAGCTTTGCGGTTTTGAAAGACAAGGCTTTTAAAGTCAAAGCCCGAAACCAAAAAATTAACATTTCGTTTAAAGGCCGACGGTATGGCGTGCTTTGACGATACCGGCGTTTTGGGCGAAAAAAACGTTTGGGTTGGGTGGGAAAAGGGCGAATACAAAATAATGCTCGGCAATAATTCGCACGAAACAGAAAACAGTAGGCATACATACCGAGCCTGAAACGCGCGTGCTTGAGCGCTGCCATGAATGTAACAACACTGACCGTCAGATGACCCGCGGCGGCGAATACAAAGCTGCCGCAGGCAAACACAGGTGACGGTTATTATGGATAAGCGCAATAGGCAAAACCGAGCTTCCGCCGCCGCCTTGATAACGCGCCCGAGAATTTCGGCAAATTTGCGGCAGACAAGCGCTTATACATATTCGTTATTGCCGGGTACGGGCGGAGAGTACCGACTGAGCTTCTAAAGGAAAATGGCATCACCCGACAGACTTTTCTGGATATATTTGTAAACGGCGTTAAAATAAATCTAAAGCCCGAGAATAATTCCGTAGCGCTTAATCTTCCGCTTGAACGCTGTACTTAACTCTGAAACCGAAAGGACTGCGCCGCCGAAACGCTTGGTTTGAAAATCAGATACCAAGACCGTAATATCCCCGAACGAGTTAACACGGTTGATGCGGCGAATATGTATGATCGCGGATTTTAAAATCACAACCGCAAATTACGAGGATGACGGATCTGGTGTGAGCGGGCCCATACGTTACGGATTGAATTGCGGCGTCTGTTACCTAAGCAAATTATAGTTTAAAGAGCGGGGAATTGACGCTATAAGCTTTAAATATGCATACTGCGAAGACAGACCGATGAATTTGCGACGTCAAGAAATTTGCTTAAAAAGACCTATAACAGCGGAGAGACGAAGAAAATGACAAGCGATAAATTCGCCGTTTCACTGCCGCAGGGAAAGGTGTATTTGAAAATAGCGGCGGAAAATGTTCCATTCCCCGATATAAGCCTTATTTACCTTGAAAAGTAGAATTGCGAAGTAACCGCAAAGGATATATTGCTTGACGATATAAAGGGCGCAATTCGCAATTTCAGGCGATACCGCGCGTAAGCTGATTGACGACCCCGCAAATTACCCGAAAAGGGAATACAGTTCGGTGACGCTTACCGTGACCCCTGAGATTATAAAGCCGTTTTTGGAGCAGCTTTTCAAACCGTGAGCTTCCAACGATAGTGTCGGGAACAGTAATAACCCGATCCGGCGGATGTCGGTTGCAATTCTCCGCTGCACGAACGCGGAGTACCCGCCGCACAAACGGCGGACGGCTCCCTTGACTGGCGGCAGTTCGACCACCGATAGCATTCCCCTGTGGTGGTATGGTGCTTTTCGGCAACATTCAACAAAGAGCTGCCGATTACGGACTTTTGTATGGCTGAAGAATGCTTAAAAGTACAGTGTGGATTACCTTTGGGTCCTTCATAAACATTATTCGTAACCCGCGGCGGCGCAGAAACTCTTATCATTCGGAAGACCCGTACCTTGGTGGAATTACGGCGTGGCGTATTATAAACGCTTTGCAACAAGGATTGTTATGGTGCTTAAGCATCATACGCCAAGGTTTGAACGGCTGAACCAACAGCCGAGACGCACGGGCGTACGCGAGATATATTTGAAAGCGTTTGAAATTGTTAAGGCAAGCGACCCGTGGGGGAATGATGAGCTCATACAACCGTGAACGATAAAAAGGTGCAAAAAGTGAGGACTACGTTTATAACCGAAATTCCGCATAACGAATGGTGCTGGGACGGTATTTTTGGCTAATCGACCGGTGGAAATCGATTCCAAAGTTTACGTTTCGGAGCTTAAAGCGGGGCATGACCTTAAAATGTCCACGGGCGATATTGACGGAGTGACAAATGCACTCGATTCGGGCGTTCTTACGCGCGCAGGTGTGTGCGCCGAACCAAATGTAAAACCCTTATGAAAATAGGAAGAATTAAAAAAGCAACTTGAAAAATAAACTGAAAGAGTGAAATAAATATGCGACATTTACTTAATTGGCAGGTAGGCTTTTGTGACAAAGGGGATGACAGACCAAAGGAATATTTTTTCGGCAAATCCGTACCGGCGCGGTACAGCTCGATGCAAGGGCATACGGTTTGCGGATTACAATAAGGGGCTTAACTTTATAAGCAGTATAAATGGACAGAGAGGATAAATTTGGGTTTACACAGCGGAATTTGACGCGTCGAAACGGACGAAAACCGTTTTTATATCTTTTTTGTCAATGGGATAGATTACCGCTATGAAATTTACGCAAACGGCGAAAAATATGTGATTACGAGGGAATGTACAAGAAACAGCGCTTACCGCTCACTGAATTTTCAGGCGGCAAAATAAAGCTTGAAATTGTAATTCACCCGATTCGAAAAGCGATTGACCGATGTTCACGCCGATTCGCGCGACGAGGCAAATCAGTGCTGCAAGCCCGGCAGTCAGCTACGGTTGGGATTTTCACCCGCCTTGTCGCTGGTATTTGGGAAGATATTTACATAGAGGAATCGAAAGGGAAAGAAATTTTGAGCCTGGAAATTCTTACACCCTGTCGGATGACCTTGAACGGCTCACTTGCGCCTTTCGGCAAGCGATGCAACAAATACGCACTGGGAAATTACAGATCCGCACGGTAAATCGGTGTTTTCGGGTGACGGGAAACGCTTGAAACGGATATTTCAGGTGTTTTGCTTTGGTGGTGCAACGGCTACGGCGAACAACCGCTTTATACCGTTACCGCAACAGACGGATATGAGCACGGTAACACGCAAAAATAAGCTTTAAAGAAAATAGAACTGGTAAAAGCCGAGGGTTCGTGGGAGGGAATCGCTTAAGTACCCTATGGGGCGCAACACGCCACCGATTACCGTTCGCCTTAACAATACCGTTATTTTGCAAAGGGATCAAACTGGGTATGCCCCGAAATATTCTACGGTATGCTTAATACCGCACGCTACCGCGAACAGCTGGAGCTTGTTAAAAAACGCCAATCTCAACTTTTTTAAGATGCTGGGGCGGCGCGGTAATAAACAAAGGAAAGCTTTTTGAAATATGCGATGAGCTGGGAATAATGATTTGGCAGGAATTCGCTTGCCTGCAACTGCTATAAGGGCACAGAACATTATGTTTCGGTGCTTGAAAGCGAAGCGACTGCGATAATCGACCGTGTAAAAGCCGCATGTTTGTCTAATGCTTTGGTGTGGCGGGAATGAGCTTTTCAACAATTGGTCGTGCATGACCGATCAGGATAAACCTATTCGCCTTATGCATACCCTCACATTCCTTAAAACGCCCGAAATTCCGTTTTGCCCACTTCGCCTGTTATGGGTATGGCGCACGGACCGTATGCGTTACAGAAAGTCATAACACGAACATCACTGGAGCCTGTGAAAAGCCGCCGCGCGCACCATCGAGATTTGCAGATGATTTCCGTGCCCAGAGGGCTCACGGAGCGGAACAGCGTGATCGCCGTTGCGACCGGAGCCGGCAGGAACAGCCGGTTGAACACGCGGCGGCAGACCGTAAAGACCAGCTTGTCCTCATACTCGCGGTTCAGCGCGCGGGATGTGTGCCCGGCACAAGCTCCATTGTCTCGGCCCGCTGGAACGAAAAAGGCCGCCAGCGCCTGCACCACAGCGGCGCGGCAGTCCTGACAGGAGACAACGGCGTCCTGCGTCCGGTCGAAGACCTTGACGTCCACCACACCGGGCACGGCGCGCAGATAGTATTCCAGAATATCCGCCTCGCGCAGCGACATCGCGCGGCACGCCAGATGGACGCGGATGCGCCCTCTGGATTCATGTAAAATCGTACATTTCATAGTATGAACCTCGCAAATGGAAAACGAGCCGCCGCGCGGCTCTGCGTGATACCTTACGCTTCTTCGACCGGTGCGTCCTCGATCACGGCCGCGGCCTCTGCCTCGGCACGCTTGGCATTGATGTCCTTCGCGTCGGCGTAGATGTCCTCCCGCGCCCCTCGCGGACGTTCGTGACGGCCTTCATGACGCAGTCCTTCGCACGGATCGCGGCGGCGGTGGTGTGGGCGTAGACCTTCTTCGCGTCCTTGCTGCCAAGGAGCTTCAGACCGGCAGTGCCGAACAGGACGCCGGCGGCAAACAGACCAATATGTTTCATAGCAATACCTCCATGTCTTCGGAATTCGCCGGATAGAGGACTTAAACTTTTGTAAAAGAACTCAAACTGTAAAAAACCGGCGAGAATTCGAACTTTCTTATGTAAAAAGAATATAGCACAGAGCAGAGGAAAATGCAAGTACCGTTTCCACAGAATTTCGAAAAAAGGGATTGCGTTTTTTCGTCGATTTGATATACAAATATAAAATTTGAACAGAGAAGGACAGAGGCGTGCGGACTTCGCAAAAAGTCCGCAGGCGGAATGGGGTGCAAAGCCCCGCGAGTCGGTCACTGTGATGCCCGAGAGGGATGAGTCAGATACGCCGAGCCGTTGTCCCGTGCTGTGCCTTCACCGCAGCCGAAATCGACGCAGTCTCTGCGCCCGTTTCCGCGCGGCCAACGGCCGGGCGGTATTTTGTACCCAAATGGGGACAAAAGCGCCAGAAGTCCGGCGAACAATCAATGAAACAACCAATCATCGATGAAAATGCCCGGGGCATTTTGTCGTTGGCAGAACGCCAACGACAAATCATCCTGCTGAGAGATCCGCCCCCGATCTGGGGCTTTCATATATGATTTCACGAAGATAGAGAGGACAAAAGCATGAAGAAACGAATCATCGCGTTCCTGCTGGCCGCTGTGCTGCTGCTCGGCTTGATGCCCACGGCGCTCGCCGCAGGTGGCGTCCCGCAGGTTCATTCCAGCGAAGGCGAAATCACGGTCAAATTTGACTCAAACGGCGGTTCCACGGTCCCGAACAAGACGTTTGCCAGCGCAGAGGCACTGTTGGCGGCCACGCTGTCAACGCCTTATCGGTATCCCAAGGTATTTGAAGGTTGGTATCTCAAGGACGAGACTAAACCAGACAACTTCGGCAAGGCGCTGAGCAAGGCAGCCGCGGCCGATTTCGAGGGCAAGACTGAGGTGACGCTGATCGCCAAGTGGCGCAACCGGCAGTATGTCATCAAGTTCCAGCCGAATGGCGGCACGGGTACAATGGCCGACCAGCGGGGCAGACTTCGACGCAGATGTCAAGCTGAATGAATGTACCTTCGTGAAGGAAGGTTTCGAGTGCGCCGGCTGGGCAACCTATTTCGGCGCTTCCAAACCCACTTATACGGATACCATCAACCGTGAATGGGACGATGGTGACGAAGACTTGGGGGAAGAAGGCAGCGAAGATGGCGAGGGAGGTCGAGCTCTACGCCATCTGGCAGAAGCAGCGGTCGGAGGAGGAAAAAGAGGCTGAGGCCAAGCTCAATGCGGCGATCACCGCGCTGGCCGGGCGCTACTTCCCGGTCTGCGGCACGGACACCAATGTGCTGGAAATGTTAAAGAAAGTGCTCACCGACAAGGGCTGTGACGCGAACATTACGCTCTCCATGAAGGAAGCTGTCAGCATGAACGACGCCGGGATCGACGCCAACGGCCAGATCCAGTACAAGTATAACGCGGAAGCCCCGTTGTATATGGGCAATACAGCCTATATATGGCCGGCGATCGTTCTGACGCTGGACGGCGTGTCCCGCGTGACGACCTCCTCCCCAGTTCCAGATCGGTCTGGATTCGGTCAAGCTCGAGAAAGACTTGACCGCGATCATGGATCGTATCGAGATCCCCAGTGTGGTGGAAAAGCCGGAGGATCTGACCCAGCTGTTCCAGTACGCGCCGAAGGCGGGCGTCGATCCCTCGAAGATCGATTACAACAGCAATACGCAGCTCATCACCTGGGCCACGCTGACGTGGGGTACCGATGAGAAAGATGGTGCGCATAGCATCGGCATCGGCGAGGCCGGCAGCGGCTACACCCCTATCCCGTCACCGTGACCCTGCCGCAGACGGAAAAGACCGTCAAGCTGACCGGCACGATCGCGGTCAACGGCGTGGGAACCATCTGTGCTTCCAAAGAGTTTACAGTCACGGTCAAGGCCGCACAGGCCGCGCCGGTGGACTATACCAAGCTGCTGAACGCCGCGCTGACTGCGCCGAACGCGCTGCGGGACGCATCCACGGGCAAAGCCGTCTCGAAGGACGCAGTCGCGGGCGATGTGTTCGTACCGAGCGCACCCTTTATCCGCGACAATTTGAGCAATCTTGGCCCAGAGTACAAACACTTCTATAACGATAAGACGCCGATCCGCTTCTTCAGCGGCGATCCCTCGGTCATCACCATCGACGGTACGCGCGCGACGGTCTATCGTCCGCTGCCCGGCGACCCGGCGAAGAAGGTGACGCTGACCGCGCAGATCCGTCTGCGCCCCGAGGGCGCACCGCCTGCGGACTTCGACCAGTTCAACCTTCTGGCCGAGCAGAGCATCGAACTGACCGTCCTGCCCATGGTGCAGAGCGAGATCGACGCGGCTGCGGCGTTCATGGAAAAGGTCTGCACCTCCGACGTCTACTGGGCGGGCATCAAAGATACCAACACCGCGAAGGACGATATCACGGCAGATCTCCATCCCTTTGCGGAGATCGTCCCGGATGGCGATGGATATCGCTTTGTGTACGGTGTAGTTGGAAAAACGAATCAGAACGTAGAAGTGGACGATCTGTACGATACCTCGGATATCAACCAGACCGGCATTCCGTACAGAACGTTCCGTTCAAGCAACAATGCTGTGATCGCGCATGAGAGCCTGCTTGTGACCAAGCCGGAATATGACAGCCAGATCAAGATCGACAGCCTCCTGACGCACTCGGTCTACGGCAAATACTATGAAAAGTTCAAGGACAATGCTGCCTATGCCGGTTTTGCAAAGTTCTACAAGCAGCCCGTCAGTGTGACTGTCACCGTCAAGGGCGAGAAGGGCGCGCCGAACCCGCCCGCCCCGGCCACCTCGGTCCACGTGACCGTCAGCATCGACGGCTCGCTCGCCACGCAGCACAGCTTTGTCAATACCACCAGCGCAAGCTATGCAACCATGAGCGATGCGGGCAAGACTGCGTTGGACGCAGTGACCACCGCGCTGACCAGCAATCGCTATACCTATGACTATGACAGCGGCACAAGCTATCTGAAGAGCGTCACAGACACGAACAATGTCACGCTCGGCAATGCCGACACCCAGAAGATATACGGCAGCTGGTCCGGCTGGATGTTCACCGTCAACGGAAACAGCCGGTTGGCGACAATGGCTATGGACTCACGCTCGACGGCTATCAGCTGAAAGCCGGCGATGTGATCCGCTTCTACTTTGTCCAGTGCGCGACGGAAAATGGACTCCACCAATTCGAGGAAAAGCCAGCCGTTGCCGCGACCTGCGTGACCACGGGCAAGACTGCGTCTAAACGCTGCGTCGCCTTCGGCGAATACGGCTGCGGTTTCACCGTCGGCGGCGAGATCATCCCGGTCGATCCGGACAACCATACGCATCTGGAGCCTGTCGCCGCAGTCGCCTCGACCTGTACGGTCAAGGGTCACAAGGCCGGGCAGAAGTGCGCGGACTGCGACGCGATCATCGGCTGCGCTGAGCTGCCGCTGGCCCCGCACAGCTGGGATGCGGGCGTCGTCACCGTAGCGCCGACCTATGTCTCCACCGGCGTGCGCGTCTATACCTGCTCCGTCTGCAAGCAGACGCGCAGCGAAGTCATTGAAAAGCTCTTCAGCACGAACACCGGCACGAATACCGGAACTCCGGCAGTGCCGTCGCAGCGCCCGGACAGCGAGCTTCCGCGCCAGCGGTTCGACGACGTTCCGCAGAACATCTGGTTCGCCTCCGGCGTGCAGTTCGCGGCGGAACAGGGCCTGTTCACCGGTGTCTCCGCCAACGAATTTGCGCCCTACGATCCGATGACGCGCGCCATGCTCGTCACGGTGCTCCACCGGCTGGACGGTGCGGATGCCTCCGGCACGAACAGCTTTACGGACGTGCTGAACGGCAAGTGGTATACCAATGCAATCGCCTGGGCCAGTGCCAATGGCATCGTCGAGGGCCTGAGCGGGAACCGCTTCGCGCCGAACGCGCCCATCGCGCGCGAACAGCTTGCGGCCGTCCTCTTCCGTTATGCGAAGGCCTGCGGCTATGACGTGAGCGCCCGCGCGGAGCTGACCGCCTATGCCGATGCCGCGCAGGTCAGCACCTGGGCCGGCGACGCAATGCGCTGGGCCGTGGCAGCCGGGCTGATCTCCGGCCGCAGCGGCGCACAGCTTGCGCCGAAGGGGCGAGGCCACGCGCGCAGAGGTCGCGGTGATCCTGATGAACTTTGTTCAGAAGGTCGTAAAATAACCGATCCATCTCTTCGGAGACTCCTCCCCAAGCAGGCCGCCCGGCAATGGCTATCCATTGCCGGGCGGTTCCTCGGCTTCGGTTTTGCGATGCACCATGTAGGGGCCGATGCCTTCACCGGCCCTGCGGGCGACCAATGGTCGCCCCTACGTTCACCGCTGGAAGTGCGATAGGATTCGTAGGGGCGGCCATTGGCAGCCCGCAAACCAAAAACCGCGGCTCATCGAGCCGCGGTTTTCGCTTACTGTTCCGGATCAAATTTCTCAAAAATGCCGATCGAGCCGAACTTTTCACATGCCAGCAGATCCTCCTTGCTGCGGATCGTCCAGCTCACCTCCTGCACGCCCCAGACGCGCCGCGCGAGGTCCAGACAGAAATTGTCCCTGTCAGAGAACTGATAGGCGAGAAAATCCGGCCGCGTGTACCAGTTCAGCAGGACGTTCGTCATCAAAAACCGCTGATACCACGGCAATCCCGACGGCTCCTTCAAAAGTTCATGCTCAGCTGCCCGCGGCAGATGCCGGGCCGCAGCTTCCGCACGTCCGCGACCGCGAACGGGTCGAACGACTCGATGCAGAAATCGCCCTGATATGAATCCAGCCGCTTGCAGACCGCCTCGGCCAGCGCGCGGTGGTTGCCCTTCGCGGCCTTCAGCTCGATGATGAGCGGCTGCTTGCCCCTCAAAGAGCGCGAGCACGTCGTCAAACAGCGGCACCTGCTCGTCCGTCCCCTCGAGGCGCAGCTTGCGCAGTCCTTCGAGGTCGAGATCTCGATCTGCCCCTCGACGTTGGTGCAGCGCTTGAGATCCGAGTCGTGGAACACGGCGAGCGTCCCGTCGCGCAGCAGATGCACGTCCAGCTCCGCACCCCATCCGTGCTCGATCGCCCGGCGGAACGCCGGCATCGAGTTTTCCGGGATCGCGGGCTTGTCGTGATAGCCGCGGTGCGCATAGCGCTGCGGCTTCAGCTTTGCCCAGGTTTCATTGCCCTTCCGGCAGCGCAGCAGAAGCAGCAGCACCAGATACAAAAATGAGCAATACCGCGAAGATCCATACGATGACCATACCAACATCTCCTTCTTTGTGTCAGTCATCCAAGGCTTTTTGTGACGGGGTTCCAATTATCGGGCGCATCTTCTGGATGCGCCATCCAGTCGTGGAACATGTGCTGTTCGCTCATCGTGCGGCAGCCCGCGGGCGGGCTGTCGTAATACGGCGAATGGAGTCCCAGCTCCACAATGTTGTCGTCCTCGTCCAGCCGGAGCGAGAGTGTGTCGGCAAAGCTGCCGTCGTAGATCTGCTCCGCCTTCTCCCACGCATCGCCGGGCCGCAATCCGCGTGGGGTTGCGATATTGGGGTCGGACGTATACACGCCGACGATCGCGCCGTCGTGGTCGCCGGAAAACTTCCGTCCCGTCCGGTCATCGGCCGCAGCACATGGACCCGCAGCCCGCCGCGCATATATTCCACGACGTTGTATTCGCCGATCGAGCTTTGTCCAAGCATCCCGCTCTCCGCAAAGCCCTTCGCGCTGCACCTCCGGCAGCTCGTCCCAGTTCTGCCAGACGGCAATCCTGCCGAGGCCCGCCTCGTTCCGCTGCCCGTTCAGGATCGCATAGCCCGCTTCTGGGTCATAGGTGCTGCTGCCGAACAGCCACGGGACGGACTGCTGCCCCATCCCCGTCGGAAAACGTCAAAATCCAGCGGCAGATAGACCACGCTGTCCCGCCGAACCGGCACACCCGCCGAGCAGCTCTCAACTGCTTCGCCGTTCAGAGTAAACGCCCGTTCGCCGACCGTCAGCTCCAACTCCTGCGTGACCGGGTCGCAGGGGCCGGAGGGAATATCCGCCGTCCGGCGCGAAATCAACGCCCCATTCCCATCGTTTTTGTTGCCGAGAGCGTGATCGTGTCGCCGTCCTCCGCATAGTGCCAGCCGAGCGTCTCCGCCGCGAACCGCAGCGGCACGTAAAACTCGTCGCTCTCGAAGAACGGCGCGCCTTCCATCGTCACTTCCTCGCTGTTCACGCGGGCGACCGGATCGCCTGCAAACAGCGTGATCCCGCCGCAAAACGCAGCGTCTCCATAGTCTGGCTGCCTCCGGCGTTTCAACTCCGGTGTTACAGGGTCTTCGGCGTTTCGACTGCTTCCGGATGCCTGCATCCTGCGTTTCCGCCGGGCTGCGCCAGCTCCTGCGCCGGGGTGGCGTGTTCCGCGCACCCGGTCAAAAGCAGCAACAGCAGAAAGACTGCAGCAAGACTTTCATCAGTCGTCCATCTCCTCAAACGCTTCCAGACCGCGCTTGCCCTCGGTCTTTGCATCGCCGTGGCGCACGAAGCACATCGTCACCCCCGAGAGCGCCACGAAAAATGCCGCATACGGGAACAGCACGCGGTAGTCGATCTTCCGCATCAGCGTGCCGGCCATGACCGGCGTGACCACCTGCGCGGCCATCGAGGCCGTGTAATAATAGCCTGTGAACTTGCCGATGTCGCTGTCGCGGCACATCTCGACGACCATCGGCAGCGAGTTGACGTTGATGGCCGCCCACGCGAGGCCGACGAGCGCGAACACGACGAACATAATCACATTGATGCTCTGATACGCGGTCGTCAGCACGTAGCCGAGCGCGAAGCACACAGCCAGCAGGATGACGCCGCCGAGAATGGTCTTTTTTCCGCCCGATCTTCGAGGCGATCTGCCCGACCGGGATGTAGGAGACGATGGCGCCCGCCGTTGCGATGAGCAGACACGTCGACGCGCCCCCCAAGCCCCTGCCCCATGACCTCGCTGACATAGGTCGTGAACCACGTCGTCACGCCGTTGTAGCCGATGAACCAGAGCGCAATGGAAGCAAGCAAAAGCCGAGGCTCCGCTTGACCGGCGCGGGCAGGACCTCATGCCCGGCGGAGTCCTCGATCGCGAGGTTCCATTCCGGGTGCGCCGCCTCGAGCGCCTGATTTTCCGCCGTCAGCTTCGGCTCCTTGATCGTCAAAAACAGCACGCCGATCGAGACGAACATGATGGCCGACACGATCATAAACAGCGGCTGATAGTTCACGCGCCCGCCTGCGGCCTCGATGGCCTCGAGCCGCGACTGTGAATAGAGCACCGACGTGATGGCCAGGTACAGAATGCCGCCCACCGCGCCCATCAGATTGATGATCGCGTTGCCCTTCGAGCGCAGCGGCTTCGGCGTCACGTCCGGCATCAGCGCCACGGCGGGGGAGCGGTACGTCCCCATCGCGATGAGCAGCAATCCCAGCACGATGACGAACGAGACGGTCTTCGCCGTGCTCGGCGCGGCGTAGTAGCTGTTATTTTCGATCAGCGGCAGCAGATTCATCAGGATGATCGCGCAGCCCGTGCCGAACAGGATGAACGGCATCCGCTTGCCGATCTTCGTGTTCGTCCGGTCAGAGAGCGACCCGAAAAACGGCAGCAGGAACAGCGCGAGGATGTTGTCCGCCGCCATAATGAGGCCTGAGATCGTCTCGTTCATGTGGAACGTCCGTGTCAGGATCAGCGGGACGATGTTGTCGTACATCTGCCAGAACGCGCAGATGGAGGAACGCCAGACCGACGAGGATGGTGCGCTTGTTGTTGAGCTTCATACCGCTTCTCCTTTTTCCAATTCCGTGAAAAATGCCCGGATGTTCCGAAATACATAGCTGGGGTGGACGTTGTATTTTTCGATGTCCGCCATCACGCCCTCGCCCGAGAGCAGGAAGACCGCGTCGATGCCTGCGTTCACGCCGCAGGCGATGTCCGTATAGATGCGGTCGCCGAGGATGCACGTCTGCTCCGGCGCATATCCTGTGCGCCGCATCGCGGCAAGGGCCATATCCGGCTGCGGCTTGCCGAGGATCTTCGGCCGCCGGCCGGTCGCGGTGAACAGCATCTCAATGAAGCTGCCGCAGTCCGGCGCGCTGCCATACCACGTCGGGCAGACCATGTCCGGATGCGTCGCGATGTAATCCGCGCCGCGCCCGAGCAGAATGCAGCAGTCCTCAATTTTTGATAGGTCAGCTCTGTGTCATAGCCGAGCAGCACGGTCGAAACCCGGTCGTCCGCACCCGATGTTTCCTTCCGACGGATTTTGGCGGAAATAGTCCACCGCTGCGTCCGCCGACGTCAGAAAATCCTCTGGGAACGCCTCAATGCCGAGGCGCTTCATTTTGCGATGTAGGCGTCCGTCCCGCGCGAGGAGTTGTTCGTCAGGAACAGATACCGCCCGCCAATCCGCTTCACATAGTTCAAAAAGTCGATTGTCCCGGCAAATAGCTGCTCGCTCAGATAGATCGTCCCATCCATGTCGAGCAGAAATAACCGTTTGTCCTGTAATGCCAAATGATCACCTCAGATCTGCTTCCATTATAAACCGCCGCATCCCATTTGACAAGCGCTGCCGCAATGCGTACAATGTAAAAAAATGCAATTCAAAAGGAACTTCCAATATGCTCTTATCTCCCGCATTTCTCCCGCCCCTGCTCGGCTGGTATGAACGGAACAAACGCGACCTGCCCTGGCGGCGCGACCGCGAACCCTATCACGTCTGGCTCTCCGAGATCATGCTCCAGCAGACGCGCGTCGAGGCCGTAAAGGGCTACTATGCCCGTTTCCTCGCCGAGCTTCCGGACATTCCGTCCCTCGCCGCGTGCGACCCCGACCGGCTGCACAAGCTCTGGGAGGGCCTGGGCTATTATTCCCGCGTGCGCAACCTGCAAAAGGCCGCGCAGCAGATCGTCTCGGACTATGGCGGCGCGTTCCCGACGGACTATGACAAGATCCGCGCCCTGCCCGGCGTCGGCGACTATACCGCCGGAGCAATTTGCTCCATCTGCTTCGGCCTGCCTACGCCCGCCGTCGACGGCAATGTCCTCCGCGTCGTCTCCCGCCTGACCGCGGACGAGCGCCCCGTCACACAGCCCGCGGTCAAAAAGGATTATACCGCCGCCCTTGCGGAGATCTATCCCACCGGGCAGTGCGCCGAGGCGACGCAGGCCCTCATGGAGCTTGGCGCGACGATCTGCGCGCCGAACGGCGCGCCGCATTGCGATCTTTGCCCGGTCGCGGCCTTCTGTCAAAGCCGGGAAGGGGAGCGCTGGCGTACCATCCCGGTCAAAGAAGCGAAAAAGCCCCGCCGCGCGGAGCAGAAAACGGTCTTTCTCCTGACCTGCGGCGACCGTACTGCCGTCCGCAAACGTCCCGCGACGGGCCTGCTCGCGGACCTCTGGGAGCTGCCGAACGTCGACGGCTTTCTGGAGCCGCAGCCCGCGCTGGAGCTGCTCGAAACCTGGGGCCTCCGGCCCACAGAGCTGAAAAAGCAGCTCGAAAAGCAGCACATCTTCACGCACATCACATGGCAGCTGCGGTGCTACTACGTTGAGGTCAGCACCCCCGGACGGCGAAACCTCACGTGGGTCGACGCCGCCCGCTTCGACCGCGACATCTCCCCCCACGGCCTTCCGCCAGTTCTGGGAAACGCCAAGGCAATCAGGGGGGAAGTTTTTTCGCCCCAGGGCCCTGGCCCCTCTTGATAGAGGGGGCCGAGACTGTCAAAAACCATGAATGCAGCCCCGCAACAGAGTAGCGGGGAAAGAGTGAAAGGGGCAAAAGCCCTCGCAGTTCAATCAGCAGTTTTCTGAACTTTCCAAGTTCAGAAAACTGGACAGGCAGCGGGGCGAAAGACTTTTTCGACACGCTGGGCCTTTTTGGCAGTCAATGCCAGCCCGCAGTCTTACAAAAAGGCGCCGCCCCACACGGAACGGCGCCTGAAACGGCTATTTTTTCGCGAGGGACCGGCGGAACAGCTCCCACAGGATGACCAGCACCTGCGCCGCCGCGCAGACGAGGAAGATCAGCTCCAGATTCGGTACGGGCAGCGACAGATAGAGCGACAGGCCCAGCGACCAGACGAGCAGCGACGTGGAGATCCCCTGCCAGAGCAGGGCCCCACCAGAGGCTCGTGAACACGATGGCGAGGGATTGACGCGACCGGGATCGCGTAGATGAAGAACAGCCACGCCCGATACGGGATCGCAAACACGACGAACAGGAAGAAGATCAGCGTTGCCACCGCGAACGTCAGCGCGATCGACAAAATCAGGATGAACATGTGGAACCGGGGCCGGTCCTCCTTCGGCGGCTCTTCCTCGCCGATGAGGTTGCTGACCGTGATGCCGTAGAGATCGGCGATGCGCGTGAGGATATAGATGCCGGGCAGACTCTCTCCGCGCTCCCACTTCGAGATGGATTTGTCGGAATAGTTCAGCTTCGCCGCCAGATCCATCTGCGTGTCCTTGTGCGCCTTGCGGTACGCGGCGATATTCTTTGGAAACGGTGCGCCGCAGGGCGGCTTCTTCGACCTGCATGGTGACCTCCTTTGCGCTATGATCTAAAAATGCGTTGAAAATTCAAAGAATTTACTGCCGGTAGAGTCCTTCTTCTCCCACGAGTTTCCCCCATGGGAAGGGGCGGTAGGGTGACAAATGCGCCACGCCGTGCAATACTTGTGGCAGAAGAGAGACCTGCTTTCATCCGAGCAGACTTTTCAAAAAGTATATCATACTTTTCTCGCCCGCGCAAGCGGGTGAAAACGCATCCGGCGTCTCACACACCGCGCCGGGTGCGTTTTTTATGGCAGGACTGCGCAGCTCGCCTGCCATTGATTCTTTTTGCGCCCATTGACGCGGCGGCGCGCATCGTGTAAAATCGTGTTAAAGATTTTGTGGGGTGAGCCATTTGAACCGGGAACTGATCGAGCAGCAGCTCTCCGCCCTTCCGCTGGCCCAATACGGCTGGATCGAGACGGCAGAGCTGGAATTTTCAGAGCGCATCCGCCGCGTCTGTGAGCAGGAATGCCCTATGTATGGAAAAACATGGGCTTGTCCGCCTGCCGTCGGGACGGTGGAGGAGTGCCGTGCGCGGTGCCTTTCCTATCCGCACGCGCTGTATCTGACCACGCTGACTGAGGTCTCCGACATTGCGAATCTCGAAGAGACGCTCGCCACCCGCGCGCGCCGCACGAGGCCATCACGCGCGAGGCGCTCGCCATTTTGAAGCCGCACGTCAAGGACGTCATGGCCCTGTCCACCGAGGCCTGCGCCATCTGTGAGCACTGCGCCTATCCGGGCGCGCCCTGCCGCCATCCGGAGCTGATGTTCCCCTGCGTGGAAAGCCACGGCATCATCGTCACGGCCCTCGCAGAAAAAGAGGGATTGACTTCTACGGCGGCAACCTCGTTACGTGGTTTTCACTGCTGCTTTTCCGCGAATAATGCTTCCCAGGGCGGATTTTCTGGACTTTTTTCGAATGTTTGCATTCTCCCGCCGCGCGGATCGGGGAAGGAGAGGCGGTACGACCAGAGCGCAGCGGTGCGCTGCCCTTGCCGCCATACTTTCCGTCGCCCGCGAGCGGACAGCCGCGCGCGGCGAACTGCACGCGGATCTGGTGCGTCCGCCCGGTGTGCAGATGCACGCGGATGAGCGTCCCCTCCGCGCCGGACGCCAATGTTTCATAGTCCAAAACGGCCTCTTTCACGCCGTTCCGCTTTCGTTTTTACAACATAGGTCTTATTTTTGACGCGGTCGTGGTATAATAGATCGCGGAGCGTTCCGGATGCTTCTGCCATCGGCTTTGTCAGCACAGCGAGGTATTCTTTTTCCATCCGCCCCTCCTGGATCGCGCGGGAGAGCGCCGCTGCGGCCTGCTTCGTCCGGGCGTAGACCATCACGCCGCCGACCGCCTGATCGAGCCGGTGCACCGGATAAATTTCGCCATGCAGCCCCAATGACGGCTCCGCTGGCGATGCGCTCGGCCCCGCTGCCGGCTGCGCTGGCGGATGCGCTGCCGGCTGCGCTGACAATGCGCGCAGCTCCGCTGCCAGCCGCGCTGGCATGGCCTCCGGCCCTTCGCCCTGCGACGGGATGCCGGCTGGCTTCACGCACACGACGTACGCCGCGTTCTGCTCCAGAATTTCCATTGCCTCACCTCATTTGTTCTATGATACCCGCAAGGCAGGGAAAAATGCAACCGCCGCGCGGCTTGATTTTTCCCTATGTGCTCCGATATAATATAGAAAACAAATTACCAGAAAGAAATTGGAGAACTTCGCATGACAACCAAAGACTATCAGCAGAAAGGAATGTTTTCAATTTTCCTTTCTTTTTTTAAGCCGCATCGAGGCCTGTTCTTCCTCGACATGGTCTGTGCGCTATTTGTTGCGCTGGTCGACCTGTCCTATCCGGTCATCTCCCGTAAGGCGATCAACACGCTCCTGCCCAATCTGCAATACAAGACGTTTTTCATTGTCATGGGCATCGTCGTGCTGGCCTACGTCGTCCGCTCCTCTGCTCTATTATGTCATCACCTACTGGGGCCACACGTTCGGCATCCGCGTCGAGGCCGACATCCGAGAAGCTCTCTTTGCCACATGCAGGAGCTTGGCTTCGACTTTACGACCGCAACCGCACCGGCCATCTGATGAGCCGCCTGACCACCGACCTCTTTGAGATCACTGAGCTGGCGCACCACGGCCCCGAGGACCTGTTCATCGCCATCGTCACGATCACCGGCGCACTCATCGTCATGTTCACAATCGAATGGCGGCTCGCGCTCGTCGTCTGCGTGCTCATCCCGGTCGCCGTATTCGTCATCATGTCGCGCCGCCGCGCGATGGGCCGCGCCTCGCGCCTCGTCAAGCAGAAGGTCGGCGTCATCAATGCCGACATCGAATCCTGCCTCTCCGGCATGCGCACGGCCAAGGCGTTTGCCAACGAATCGGTCGAGGCGGAGAAGTTCCGCCGCTCGAACGAGATGTACAAGGGCTCCAAGAAGTATTTCTATCAGGAGATGGGCATTTTAACTCCAGCATGGAGTTTTTCGTCAGCATCCTCTCCGTTGCGGTTGTGACGGTGGGCGGTGCGCTCATCATGCAAGGACGCATGGACGTGGTCGACCTGCTGACGTTCACGCTCTACATCACGACCTTCGTCAACCCGATCCGCAAGCTGGCGAACTTCGCCGAGATGTTCGCCAACGGCACCGCCGGCCTCGAGCGCTTCGTCGAGATCATGCGCACCGAACCCGCGCTGGATGATGCACCCGATGCGAAGGAGCTGTTCGAAGGTCAACGGCGCGATTGACGTCGACCATGTCAGCTTCGCCTACGAAGGCGAGCTGGACACGGTCCTGCACGACGTCTCGCTGCACGTCGATCCCGGCGAGACCATCGCGGTCGTCGGCCCGTCCGGCGGAGGCAAGTCCACGCTCTGCCAGCTCATTCCGCGCTTCTACGATGTAACTGGCGGCCTATCCGCGTCGACGGGCAGGACGTCCGCGCCGTCACGCAGCAGAGCCTCCCGCCGCGCCATCGGCGTCGTCCAGCAGGACGTCTTCCTGTTCGCCGATTCCATCCTTGAGAACATCCGCTACGGCCGCCCGGACGCAACGCATGGACGAGATCGTCGCCGCGGCCAAGCGCGCCGAAATTTACGACGACATCATGGCGATGCCCGACGGCTTTGACACACCTACGTCGGCGAGCGCGGCACGCTCCTGTCCGGCGGGCAGAAGCAGCGCATCTCCATCGCCCGCGTCTTCCTGAAAGATCCGTCCATCCTGATCCTTGACGAGGCAACCTCTGCGCTCGATTCCATGACCGAGGCGAAGATTCAGCACGCCTTTGACGAGCTGGCCAAGAACCGCACGACGCTCATCATCGCCCATCGCCTTTCCACCATCCGCGCCGCCAGCCGCATCGTCGTCATCGTCGACGGGAAGATTGCCGAGCAGGGCACGCACGCGGAGCTGACGGCCCTGAACGGCACCTATGCCGCCCTCTGCCGCACGCAGAATCTTTTGCAATGATCTAAAATCTCTTGAATTTTGAATGTAGGGCGGCCAATGGCCCCCTACAAGTCCTCTCAGCCGGACGCGTAAGAACGCGCGCCCGGCATGGACCCCGCGGTATGATGCGGGGCAAGCCGCATTGCTGCGCCAGCTCCCATAATCCGTGCGGTGTTCGAGCCTGCCGGTGACGGCGTCAGAGACCGTCCAGACGAGGTAGATGAGTCCGACGAGGAGCGCGGCGGGGATCGCCAGCACCGCGATCAGCGCCAGCGAGCCGCCTGTGATGCATTTGGAGAGCACACTGCGCACCGGCAGTTCGCGGTGCGGGCAGCTGCGGCCTATTCATCGCGCCCTCCGCTCACGATCGCGTAATACGCGCCCGCCGTCTGCCGGTAGACCACGGCATAGAGCGCGGCGAAGACCGCGAAGCTGATGGCCGTCACGGCGGCGAACAGACCGACGTTGTAGAGTGCGAAGAGCATCAGCAGCCGCCGGATCATCGGGAACGCGAACGCGAGGTGCAGCCCCGCAAACAGCAGCGGCAGATAGAAGACCGTCAGCAGCTGCGAATTGATGCTCCGGCGGATCTCGCGCCGCGTCATGCCGACGTTCTGCATGATGGCAAAGCGCGCCTGATCCTCATAACCCTCGGTGAGCTGCTTGTAGTAGATGATGAGCACCGCGGCGAGGATGAACACGATGCTGAGCAGGATGCCGAGCGCGAACATGCCGGCGTAGTTGCCGTAGAAGTCGGCGCGGTTTCGTCTCGGCGGAGCGCGAGGCTGTACCCGTCATAGCCCTGCCCTTCGCCAAGGTCGAGCGCGTTGATATGCTCTGAGACGGCCACGCACGGCACGCTGCCCGTCCGCGTCAAGGCCGGTGTCAAAGCCGTAGACCCAGCGGAAGGAGTTGCTGTCTTGATGTCCTGGATCGACGCCGGGAACACCTCCAGGATTGCCTGCATATCCGGAACGATGACCACGACCCGCGCGATATTGCTGTTCTGCGCCAGCCCGAGCTGATCGGAGCCCTTACGGCTCTCCGCGACGCGGGAGCGTCCCGCCGCGGCGGATCTTCAGCTCCAGCGGCGCGTCGTCGCAGCCATACGTGCGGAGCGTGACTTCGCCCTCCGGGATGTTGAGCTGTTCGCCGGTCTGGGCCTCATAGTCCGCCTCGGTCACAAAGAAATAGGCGCAGATTTGCATAGGTGATATTAGAACTCTGGTATTCCCGCCAGTCCATCTCGATACCGTCTTCCATCGGATAGCCCGTGGTGTTGATGTGGTAGTCCATCACGTCTTGCATCTCGCCGCGCGTCATGGCATCTCCACGGCCTGCTGCGCGGCCGTCCGGAAGAGATCGAGGTTGTGATCCTCCATCTGCGAGGGGAGGCAAGCCGGAGCTGGACGTTCACCTCGCGCGGATACTGCGTGCGGAGCGAACCCTCCTTGCCAAAATAGAGGCTTGCCGTCGACGAGATCATGACGACGAGCACCATTGTTGCCAGAATGCAGATGGATGCCAGCCCCGCGCCATTGCGCTTCATGCGATAGGCCATCGAGGAGACGGAGACAAAAGTGGTTTGCGCGGTAGTAATACCGCTTATCCTTCTGCAGCACGCGGCAGAGAGCAGCACCGACGTCGTAATCATCAGCAGGTACGTCGCGAAAATGACCAAAACCACCGCCACAAAGAACCATGTGATCGCGTCCAGCGGGTTTTTGATCGACACGGCCAGATAATACGCCGCGCCGAGCAGGATGAGGCCCAGCAGGCTGAGAAACCAGTTGGCCCGCGGCGGCTTCTCACCCGCGGCCTCGCTGCGCAGGAGGGCTACGGCGGTGCTTCGTCCCACGCGCACCACCGACACGAGCCAGAGCAGCGCGTAGATCACCGCGAAGCCGCCCGCCGTGCCGAGCAGGGCAGAGAGGTCGAACGGGAAGGCCAGCGTCGCCGTGCCGTCCATCATCTTCACGATGGCAAGCTCAATGAGCTTGGAGAGCAGCACGCCGAAGAACAGACCGCCCGCGATGGCGATGGCCGCCGTGAGCAGCGTCTCCCACGTGAGGATGCGCGCAAGGTTGCGCTTGCTCATGCCGAGGACGTTGTAGAGGCCGAATTCGCGCCTGCGCCGCCGGATGAGGAAGGAGTTCGTGTAAAACAGGAAAATCACCGAAAAGATCAGCAGCACGACGTTGCCGAGCGCCATGATCATGCAGAGGTTGTCGCCGCCGGGGAGCGTCCTGAGCGCATCTGACCGCGAGAGGCCGAGAGAATGTAGCAGATCGCTGCCATCAGCGCGCCCATCGCGAGATACGGCCCGTACATGCGGCGGTTTTCTTCCGCATTCCGTCGATGGCGAGGCGGGGATAGAAGGATCGTTTCATTTCCGGTCGCCTCCTGTGGCCAGCACGGTCAGCGTCCCGGCGATCTTCTCATAGAATGCCGCATCACTGTCCTCGCCGCGGTAGAGCTGGTGATAGACCTCGCCGTCGCGGATAAACAGCACGCGACCCGCCGTGCTCGCGGCCTTGACTGAGTGCGTCACCATCAGGATGGTCTGCCCGCGGCGGTTGACGTCCGCGAACAGGCGCAGCAGCTCATCTGTCGCGCGGCTGTCTAGCGCGCCGGTCGGCTCGTCGGCGAGGATGAGGCGCGGATTCGTGATGAGCGCGCGGGCCACAGCGGCGCGCTGCTTCTGCCCGCCGGAGACCTCGTAGGGATACTTTTTCAGCAGATCCGAAATGCCAAGCTCCAGCGCCAGCGGCAGCAGCCGTTCGCGCATGTCCTCATAGCGTTTGCCCGCGAGGACGAGCGGGAGATAGATGTTGTCCTCGATCGTAAACGTGTCCAGCAGGTTGAACTCCTGAAACACGAAGCCGAGCTGCTCGCGCCGGAACGCGGCGGCCTCCTGCTCGCGCACGGCGGAAAGATCTTTGCCGTCGAGCAGGACGGAGCCGTCCGTCGGCCGGTCGAGCGCGGCGAGAATGTTCAGAAGCGTCGTCTTGCCGGAGCCGGATTCGCCCATGATGGCGACATATTCGCCCTCCTCCACGGAGAAATTCACATTCCGCAGTGCTTCGACCTGACTGCCGCCAAAGCGGGTGGGTAGACCTTACGCAGCCCGCTGACCTCCAAAATCGACATGTTTATGCCCTTGCTTGTTTCTGGCACCAGTATACCAGACTGCGACCGGCGGGCCATGAACATTTCCGGCGCGATATCTTACAGTTTGTCACATTTTTGCCGCGCCAGCTGGCGCGGAAACCTCTCCGGCATTTGGCAAATGCCTACCTCCCCTACGAAGGGGAGGCAAGCCGCTGCGGCGGGGTTTCAGGCGGCCAATGGCCCCCTACGGACGAGCGAGTACGGCGGTGAACAGAACATACAAAAACGGGGGCCGTCTCGGTTGAGACGGGGCGGGATGAAATACAAAACCTTCGGTGGCCACACCTTTCTCGAATGCGCACCACACCCGTTACCTGTACAGCCAGCTTCCCGGGTTCACAGAGCCTTGGTTCCCCACCTGGTTCACTGGGGCCTTTTGCGTAAGACCAAATCTTCAACGCCGCTTATACAGGTCAGACGATACGATACGCACCCTCGGTCAGGAATTCCTCCCCGCTGAGCGGATTGCGGGTAACAGGTGCAGCCTTGCCATGGGCCGAAGTCTGAAATTTAATCGACTTTGCTCTCGACGAAATCGACCAGCTCGCCGACAGTGGCGATCTTTTCCTCGATCTCCAGCTCGACGCCGAGCTCCTGCTCGAGGTCCATGACCATCTCGACGGTGTCGAGCGAATCGACGCCGAGGCTCTCGAACGTGGTGTCGCGGGTGATCTCATCCTCAGAAATATCCAGCTCTGACGCCAGATACGAACGAATCTTTTCAAACATGATAACAGCCCTCCGTGAAAACGGTGATTTATCGTAACAACGTCTATCATACGAAAAATTTGCGAGATGTCAAGAAAAATTTTCGATGCGCCCAAAAGTCCGTATTTCTGCGTTTAATTGAGGAAATCCCGGAGCTTTTTGCTCCGTGACGGTGGCGCAGCTTGCGCAGCGCCTTGGATTCGATCTGGCGGATGCGCTCGCGCGTGACGTCGAACTTTTTGCCCACTTCCTGAATGAAGTCGCCGAGATGACTGTCCTCTTCTTCGCCGACCGGCGTCTCAAGGAGACCGGCTCCTGCGCGATCTTCATGATCTCCTCGACCTTGGGAACGTCCATGTGCAGCTCCTTGGCGACCTCTTCGGTGGTCGGCTCGCGGCCAAGTGTCTGAACCATGCTGTGCGAGGTGCGCAGCACCCGGTTGATGGTCTCGACCATGTGCACCGGGATGCGGATGGTGCGGGCCTGATCGGCGATGGCGCGGGTAATGGACTGGCGGATCCACCAGGTCGCATAAGTCGAGAATTTGTAGCCCTTGGTGTAGTCGAATTTTTCCACGGCCTTTCATCAGGCCGAGGTTGCCCTCCTGGATGAGGTCGAGCAGCTGCATCCCGCGGCCGACATAGCGCTTGGCAATCGAGACGACGAGCCGCAGATTCGCCTCGGACATGCGCTTGCGCGCGGCGTCGCGCGTCTTCTCGTCATCGGAGACGAGATCCTTCGCGACCTCGAGCTCCTCCTCCGGCGTGAGCAGCGGGATCTTGCCAATCTCCTTGAGGTACATGCGGACGGGGTCGTCCAGCTTGGCGTTTTCATATTCCTCTTCGAGCTGCTTGTCAGAAACCTCCAGCGCCTCGGCCTCAATGGCCTCCATTTCGCCGAGCGTCGGGTTGTCCAGCTCCGCCGTGCCGATCAGGTCGAGCACGTCGGACACGTCGATCTCGACGTGCGCCGCTTCCAGCACGTCGTAGAACTGCTCGGTCGCTCCTCCGTCGCGTCGACGGCGTCGAGCGTCTCGACCAGTCTCTTTTTTTCGACGAGACCTTGCCGGACTTTTTTGCCTTCCTCCAGCAATGCCAGCAGCTTTGCGCGGTTTTCCTCGCTGAGTTCCAGTTTGTCAAGAAGCTGCATTTCTTTCGTCATCGTCTAACCTCCATACCCGCCGGTTTCCTTCTTCTGTCTGGCCATTTGCAGGAGCGTGTCGCCGCCCCGGCAGTGCGTCCTTGTATATTCCTCCTCGATTGTGCGGATGTAATCGTCCATTGCCTGCTCCGAGACGGTCATGTCCTTGCGGTTGACCACCATCGTCAGGTGCTCCATTTCCTCGCGGGAAAGCGTCCCCTCGAGGGCACCGAGCGTCACGGGCTGCCCGTGCGCAAAGCGCTCGCGCAGCAGCTCCAGCACGCGCCCGAAGAGCGGCACGGGCAGTGCTCGCCCGGGAGACGGACCGTCGGGATCAGCTCCGGCTCCTTCAGCAGCATCAGCAGCCCCTCCTCCGCCACGGCGGAGCGGACGTTGTCATAGCGGATGCTGCGCACGAGCGGCTGCTGCTGCCGCGCGGGCGAGAGGTCAATTTCCCGCTGCTTTTTCTGCTCGATGGCGCGCCGCTTTTTGTACGCCTTCGTGACCTCGAGCTTCATTGCGTCCGCGGAAATGCCCGCAGCCTCTGCCGCGCGCGCGCGCCGTAAATTTCGCGCTGCACGGCACTCGGGAATGTGGAGATGAGCTGCGCGGCTTTCTGCAAAAACTCGACGCGCTGCTCGTCGTCGGTCAGGTCATACTTGCGCTTCAGACTCTCAAGCTGATATTCCGCCTGATTTTCCGACTTGTCCAGCAGGAGGCTGAACCGGTCGGCCCCTGTATTTTCTTCAAAAATTCGTCCGGGTCCTTCGCGCCCTGCATCCGCAGGACTTGACCCGCAGGCCCACCTTCTCCAGCATCGGGATGGCGCGGCGCGTGGCGTTCTGCCCGGCCTCGTCGCCGTCGTAGGTCAGGACGACCTCCGGGACGTATATTTGGCCAGGATCGCCGCGTGCTCCTCCGTCAGGGACGTGCCGAGCGAGGCGACCGCGCAGTCAAAGCCGTATTGGTGCAGCGAGATCGCGTCCATATAGCCTTCCGTCAGGATCATGCGGCCCTGTTTGCTCTTTTTCGCGATGTTCAGAGCGAAGAGATTTTTGCGCTTGTTGAAAATTTCTGTCCGGGGAGTTCAGGTATTTCGGCGTCGAATCGTCCATGACGCGGCCGCCGAAGCCGATGACGTTGCCCCGAATGTCGATGATGGGGAACATCAGGCGGTTGCGGAACCGATCATAGACGCCGCCCTTCTTGCCGTTGACCGCGAGGCCCGCGTCGAGCAGCTCCTTCTGCGTGTAGCCCTGCTTCTGCATCGCGTCCATCAGGGCCGACCACTCGTTCGGCGAGAAGCCGAGTCCGAAGCGGTTGACCGTCTGCGTGGAAAGGCCGCGCTTTACGATATAATCCCGCGCTTCGCGCCCCGCATCGGCAAGCAGCTGCTTGCGGAACCAGCGGGCCGCGTCCTTGCAGAGGGCGTAGAGCCGCTCAGTGCGCTTGTACTGCGCGCGGTATTCCTCGTCCTCCGGCACCTCCAGCCCCGCGCGCTTGGCGAGGAAGCGGACGGCGTCGGATAGCTGAGCGACTCGATCTCCATGATGAAGTTGATCACGCCGCCGCCCTTGTGGCAGCCGAAGCAATAATAGATGCCCTTCTCCGGCGCGACGGAGAACGAGCCGGTCTTCTCCGAGTGGAATGGGCAGAGGCCGAAAGAGGTTGCTGCCCTTGCGCGTCAGCGTGACGTATTGGCCCACGACTTCTTCGATCGGATTGCGCTCGACAGTGCATCGGAGAAACGGCTGTGGGAATGGCATGGCAGCGGACCTCCTTTTTCCGGTTTGTGAATATCATTTTGCAGGGGCTGATGAGGGCATCGGCCCCTACAGGGAACGCACCGAAATGTCACCTTACCTGGCAGGTGGGGATGAAAATTTCGGAATACTTATAGATCGCGTATTTATCGGTCATGCCCCGATATAGTCGCAGACGATGCGGTCCATTCCGTCGAAGTCCAGCTGCGGAATGAAATCCGCCGGAAGCTTGTCCGGATGCTTGCTTTAATATTCAAACAGTCGCCGGATGATGTCCTTCGCCTTCGATTCTTCACCCTTGGCCACGGGATTGGTATAGACCCGGGCGAACATGAATTTCCGCAGCTCGGTCCATCGCCGCGGCGACCTCCGGCCCATTCCGAGCGTGCCGGTCTCCGCCGTATGGTCGATCATATCATGACGAGCGTATTGATGCGCCGAATGGGAATGACCGAGGACTATCCGCGATCTCGCGCGGGATATCCGATTCCTTCAAGATCCCGGCGCGCATGGCGTCGTCAATGTCGTGATTGATGTAAGCGATACGGTCGGACACGCGGACGATCTGTCCCTCCCACGTCTCGGGATGAATGTGCCCGTGTGGCCGAGGATGCCCATGCGCACCTCGTAGGTCAGATTCAGGCCCGGCCATCGTGCTCGAGCTTGTCCGACCACGCGCAGCGACTGTTCATTGTGCCGGAAGGGCTTGCCGGTCACATCGGTCAAAGCCGCCTCTCCGGCATGGCCGAACGGCGTATGGCCCAGATCGTGGCCGTAGGCCGCCGCCTCGGCCAGATCTTCATTGAGCCGCAGGCCGCGGCAGATCGTGCGCGCGATGCGTGAGACCTCGATGGTGTGGGTCATGCGCGTGCGGTAATGGTCGCCCTCCGGCGAGAGGAAGACCTGCGTCTTGTGCATCAGCCGCCGGAACGACTTGCTATGTAAGATCCGGTCGGCATCCCGCTGATAGCAGGTGCGCACGTCGTTGTCCTCCTCGGGATAGAGGCGGCCCTGGCTCTCCGCGGCTTTCTGCGCATGAGGCGCAAGGACGTCGTATTCTTCCTGTTCCATCCGTTCCCGCACGGTCATGACCATTCCATCACCTGTGTATCTCAGAATAGCAGAAAAACATGAATTTTTCTTGAACGTCTGTGTCATTTTCGCAAAACGCCACGAAATAAATTTTCCCGTTTTTTCAGGGACGAGCCGCCTGCCGACAGCTCGCGCAGCCGCGCGCGCAGCGCTCGGCGGTCTCCTCTGCGGCAGGCAGCAGCGCGAGCGTGATGCCGCACCATAGTCGGTGTTTTCGAACGCCGCGCCGAGTTTCTCCGCCTCGAGGCGCGACACGGTCGTAGAGGCTGTAGGGGCATGGGTGACGCGGGCGAGGTACCCACTGGCGCATTTCATTCACGCCGGCGTCCAGCAGCGCGTCCTTCGCCGCCGCCGTATACGGGCGCGGACCAATCCGCCTGTGCCGAGCAGCACGCCGCCGAAATAGCGCGTCACGACGCAGACGACGTTCTCCACGCCCTCGCGCTGAAAGACGTTCAGCATCGGCTGACCTGCGGTGCCCTGCGGCTCGCCGTCGTCGCCATAGCGCTTCACCCCGCCCTCGTGGAGGACGTAGCACCAGCAGTTGTGGCGCGCGTCATAGTGCTCTTTTTTCACCGCCTCGAGCAAGGCCCGCGCCTCGTCCTCCCGACGACGGCGAACACCCGCCCGAGAAAGCGGCTTTTTTTTCCACATATTCCGACGAGCCCGCGCCCGCCGGGGTCAGGTAAGCTTCCTGTCATTCCGTCACCACATAGTCGCGTATTTTGCCAAAACCTGCTCGTCCACCACGGCCTGGGCGACGATGCCGCCGTCCTCGTAGGAAAGCTCTGTGACCTTCGCTTTCTGGTGCAGCAGATCGACCAATCCCGCCCCGCGCTGTAGGGCAGCAGCAGCTTCACATGATGCAGCCCGCGATCCAGTTCCTCTCGATGAGCTCCAGCAGCTGCGGCAGGCCCTCGCCGGTCTTTTGCCGAGATGGCGACCGCGCCGTCGCGGCGGCGGAACAGCTTCGTCCGGCCACATCGGACTTGTTATAGCACTCGATCACCGGTACGCCGGGCTTGGCCAGCTGGCCGATCAGCCGCTCGGCGACCTCTGATATGGTCGTTCGCGGTCCGGGTCGGAGGCGTCGATGACATGAATGCAGAAGGTCGGCGTATTGCAGCTCCTCGAGCGTTGCCTTGAACGCCTCGACCAGATGGTGCGGCAGCTTCGCGATGAAGCCGACCGTGTCCGACAAAATCGCCTCGACAGGTATCCGAGACGGTCAGCTGCCGCGACGTCGTGTCCAGCGTATCAAACAGGCGGTTATTCGCCGGGATACCTGCGCCGGTGAGGGCGTTGAGCAGCGTCGATTTGCCCGCGTTCGTATAGCCGACGAGGCATATCACGGGCACGTCGTTTTTCATGCGCCGCTCGCGCTGGACGGCGCGGATCTTGCGCACCTCCTTCAGCTCGCTCTGGAGCTTTGAGATGCGGGCGCGGATATGCCGCCGGTCGGTCTCGAGCTTCGTCTCGCCGGGTCCGCGCGTGCCGATGCCGCCGCCGAGGCGGCCCATCTCTTCGTTCCACGTCGTCAGCCGCGGCAGATAATATTTATATTGTGCAAGCTCCACTTGCAGCTTGCCCTCGCGCGTCTTTGCGCGCAGGGCGAAAATATCGAGGATGAGGGCGCTCCGGTCGAGGACGTGGGCCTTCGTGGTCCTCGAGCGCGCGCGCACCTGCGGGAGGGCGTGAGGTCGTTGTCGAAGATGACGAGCGTCGCGCCTGTCGTTCTGCACCCACTCGCGCACCTCTTCAGCTTTTCCTTCGCCGATGAACGAGTGCGGATCCGGCTCGTGCCGGTTCTGCAAAATTCTTCCCGACGCAGACGCCGCCCGCCGTTTCGAGCAGGGCCTCCAGCTCGTCCAGTGTGCTCGTTCGCGGCCTCTTCTTTGGTAAACAGGTCGCAGTTCAGGCCGACCAGGATCGCCCGGTCTCCTGATGACCTTTTTTTTCTTCCATAAAAATACCTCCATTGCGCCGCATTTCCGATCTGCGCCGCGCCGGTCGTTTGACAAAATTCCGCCGGGTATGAAAAAGCCCGCACCGGTACGCGGTGCGGACTTTGCTTACTTCAGGCCGTATTTTTGTTGAAACGGTCAACACGTCCACCGGTGTCAACAAGCTTCTGCTTGCCGTGTAGAACGGGTGACACTTGAGCAAATTTCAACCTTGATGTCCTTCTTGGTAGAACCAGTCTCAATAACTGCACCACACGCGCATCTGATAGTCGTCTGTTCGTACTTGGGATGGATACCTTCCTTCATGGATTTCACCTCTCTCATCAGATTTCTGTAAAAAGGCAGACTGCCCTTCCTTGGTTCAAACGCCTACAGATATAGTATCACACAGCCCGTCCCATTTTGCAAGTATTTTTTCGTTTCTAATGAAAGAATTTGCTACATCCGCAAGAACGACTGTAGGGGCGGGCCTTGCCCGCCCGACAATCCCTCCGTCGGCTTCGCCGACACCTCCCTTTACAAAGGGAGGCTATCCGCTGCGGCGGAGATTTCTCCCCAGTCACCTTCGGTGACAGCCCTCTTGGTAGAGGGCCTTTGGTCTTCCCACGCAGGCGGAAAATGCTGTGAAGGGCTTTTCTTTTGCGCGGTCTATGTCCAAATGCGCAAAGGAGGTTCCGGCATGTATCAGGCGTTATACCGCAAATACCGGCCGCAGACGTTTTCGGACGTTGGGGCAGCAGGGCGTGACGGACAACGCTGCGCAGCCAGCTCGAGACCGGGCGGCTCAGCCACGCCTATCTTTCACCGGTACGCGCGGCACCGGCAAGACCTCCTGCGCCAAGATCCTCGCCAAGGCCGTCAACTGCAGGAAATTTACAGGACGGCAATCCGTGCAACGCCTGTCCGTCCTGCCGGGCCATCGACGAGGGCGCTGCATGGACGTGCTGGAGATCGACGCGGCGTCGAATAACGGTGTGGACTCTGTCCGCGTGCTGCGCGACGACGCGATCTATACC